>Ga0154666_1018_pt1 | contig 8893 bp, 9 predicted proteins | sample Rifle2008BG13ft_FD_116095 | JGI IMG/M metagenome (GOLD analysis project Ga0154666, IMG submission 116095) | Chloroflexi bacterium RBG_13_50_21 | reverse complement strand
CACTCGACCCATTTACCGTCCTGGTGTGTGACACTACCGGTTCCTTGTCCATCGCCGGCATCATGGGTGGGGCTGAATCAGAAGTGTATGAGGTATCGGCTGAACGGCAGGCTGATGCAGCTGAAACCTCCACTGGTGGGCAATCCCAGCGCACAACAAGCACTTCCAGCATTCTGCTGGAAGGGGCTGCCTGGAATAATATCAACATCCGCAGGACGGTAGGTGCTCAGAAGCTCCAGTCCGAAGCGGCATTTCGTTTTTCTCGCGGTGTCCACCCTGCCATGGCGGAGCGCGGGGTTAGCCGCGGTATAAAATTGATGCACCAGCTTGCTGGAGGGATTGTCAGTCAAGGATTAATCGATAATTACCCCCTCAGACCAGCCGATCCAGTCGTCGACATCACTCCGGATGATGTCGAGCGAGTGTTGGGAATCAAGCTGAGTGTACATGAGATTATTAAAATATTGCAGAGCCTTGAATTCCAATGCGAATTGCTCACCGAACATTCTTCGCAGGTCATAATTCGTGCCAAAACCCCCGATCATCGCCTGGATATTAGTGAAGGGCTGGTAGGTAAAGCTGACTTGGTGGAAGAGATCGCCCGAATCTATGGCTATGAGCGCATCCCTGAAACTCGCCTGTCGTCAGAATTACCACCCCAACGCAGCAATCCTGCCCTTGAAGGGGAAGAGCTTATTGTCAACCTGCTGGTTGAATTAGGCTTACAGGAGATAGTCGGTCACCGCCAGACTACGCCTGAACGCGAAGCGCGCCGCTTGGCACCTGGTACCCCGGTGGATGACCAACCTTACCTGCGGATCATCAATCCGATCGCTTCCGATCGGGTGGTCATGCGCCATAGTGTGCTTAATAGCCTCTTGGAAACGGTGGAACGCAACGCTCGCATCCGCCCACGCATGGCACTCTTTGAAGTTGGCCCTATCTTCATGGCTTCAGAGGCGGGCGAACGTCCGGATGAATTACACCGCCTGGCGATTGTTCTTACAGGACCGCGTTCACTGCCAGGCTGGCAAAAATCACCCACCTATGCGATGGATTTTTATGACCTGAAAGGGATCATTTCTGAATTGATGGAAGCTTTACACATCGAATTTCATGTCGAGTCAGCCGTGCATCCATCTTTCCACCCCGGTAAATGTGCCCGAATCCTGGTCGGGGAGCAGCAAATCGGGGTGTTCGGTGAATTGCACCCCTTGGTGCATGAACGCTACGACCTATCTCCCAACCCGGTGGTAGCTGCTGATATCAATCTGGATTTGTTGATCAGCCTCATCACTGAACATTTCGCTATGCAGGCAGTGCCATATTTTCCTCCTGTTCTTGAAGACCTGGCGTTGGTTGTCGATGAAGATATTCCTGCCGGGCGGGTTGCCGAGGTGATAAAGCTGGGAGCTGGGCGCATCGTGACGAATATCACCCTCTTCGATGTTTATCGCAGCGATCAAATCGGAAAGGGAAAAAAGAGTCTGGCATATTCACTCACCTATCAGTCAGCCGATAAAACCCTCACCGATAATGACGTTTCTCAGATACGTCTACGGATTATCCGCAAGCTGGACCAGGACTTAGGCGCGAAATTACGTACTTAAGCAGTCTTAAACCTCGATACAAGCGTATAATCAGATTATCATCTTGCATCCTTTTTAGGTATACCGTATACTTAATCTATCTTATTTAAAAGCTTGTTCAAGGAGGATATCATGCGCGATCGCACACTCGCAATTGTTTTAACCGTTGTTGCTGTGCTTTTGTTTGCCTGCCCGGGATTAGCCTTTTTATGCTTTGGGTTGACAGATTTTATCGTGTTTTATGGTTTTAATAATCCATTCGATGTCACAACAGGTTTTTCCAACACCGTGGGTGTATTAGGTGTGTGTATAGGTTTCTTCCTGATCGTCATCACCGTAATATTAGGTATTTTCTTGTTACGAAAGAAATCAGATACTCCGCCCACAATGCCTGATCAACCTCTGCCACCTACGACGCCGGACAATCCCCTCCCACCTCAAAGCCCTGACGAACCTATCCCACCCTCAATCTAATTGCATCCATTTACTATCCAGAGCTGAAGATCTGCTCTGGATTTGTTTTTAATAACACGTCAAGGTATTTGAGTATGGTTAAATATTTATTGTGAAATATCAATTATTCTGTTATCAGACCAGCTTGATTAAATCCAATACCCATCCATCATAAAGCTCTAAGAACGATCCTAAACATTCCCGAGTAATTTAACCATCTCTAAACTCCCTATATATATTTACAATTTATATTGACAGATTTACCCTGTAACAGTAAACTATCCCATGCCGTTAAAGAAATATTTAATGGCTGATGAAATCTGTGCATGGAATTATTTGAATCTAAGCATGCTTCAATAATGGGAATCATGTCACCCTACTTGGAGAGCTATCAATTTATAAAAATTTAGGAGGAAAAAATGAAGATCAGTGCAAGGAATATATTAAAAGGCAAAATTGTAAGGGTGATCCATGGTGCAGTCAATTCTGAAGTCACCATTGAGCTACCCGGTGGCACGCACCTGGTGTCGATCATCACCAACAGCTCAGTTGATAATCTCGGCCTTACCGAAGGTAAAGAAGCTTATGCCATCATCAAGGCCTCCAATGTAATGGTCGGGATAGACTAATCCAAATCTAGGAGAAGAATGTGAAAACGACGAAGCAGCTCAATACGATATTTTCTGCCATTTTGCTCCTTACTTTTGTCCTGGTGGGATGTTCCTCGAAACCAGCGAATCCAGCCCTGATCCTGGCAACCACAACCAGCACTCAGGATTCAGGCTTATTGGATGTAATGATCCCCGATTTTGAAAAGCGTACTGGTTATACCGTCCAAACTGTGGCAGTTGGTTCTGGTGAAGCCATGAAAATGGGGCAGGAGTGTAATGCCGATGTTTTGCTGGTCCACTCCCCATCTGCTGAAAAGGACTTCATGAGCAACAATTACGGTTCTGACCGTCGTCTGGTGATGCACAATGATTTCATCATCGTTGGTCCAGCAGCAGACCCAGCCGGGATTAAGGGTGCCGCTTCTGCAGTTGAGGCATTCACGAAGATCGCAGATACCCAGTCCACTTTCATCACGCGGGGCGATGCCTCAGGCACAAATAGTAAAGAGCTGGCGATTTGGAAGAGCGCTAATATCACTCCACAGGGTGCCTGGTACGTCGAATCAGGTCAGGGGATGGGTGCAACCTTAAAAATCGCTTCTGAGAAGGCAGCCTACACGCTATCCGATCGGGCAACCTACCTGGCAAATAAGGATACCCTTTCCATGGATATATTGGGTGAGGGTGATGCAGCCCTGTTGAATATCTACCATGTGATTGTAGTTAATCCAACGAATTGTCCAACGGTGAATAATGCCGGGGCAATTGCTTTTGTAGATTACGTCGTTTCAACCGAGGCTCAGGATTTGATCGGCAGTTTTGGTTCTGAAAAATTTGGACAGCCTTTGTTCACCCCCGATGCAGGCAAGGACGAATCCACGCTAGGCAAGTAGCTGCTTCCCTTCATTCGAGTGCTGAGGTGAACCTTTGGTGGAGGTTCATCTCAGCGGGGGCTTCGCGCTTGCAGTCTGCTATAAAAATCATCATGATAAAATATTCCGCATGACCGCCGATATTTTCGAAGTCACGCTGTTATCCCTTAAGGTATCCTTGTTTGCGACGGGGATTAGCCTCTTCATCGGCTTGCCCTTTGGAACCTGGCTGGCCTTAAGCCAGCTGCGTGGACGCAGGTTTATCCTCAGCCTGATCAACACCGGCATGGCACTGCCTCCGGTTGTAGTGGGTCTCTTTGTCGCCATGACTCTTTGGCGCAGCGGTCCCCTCGGCAACTTGCATCTAATCTACACCCCCATTGCCATCATTATCGCCCAGACGATTATCGCCGCTCCAGTTGTCACCGGTCTGACGGCTTCTGCATTGCAGCAGCTTGATCCTCGCCTTCGGCTGCAGCTGTTAGGGCTGGGTGCTTCACCCATCCAGATGGTAATATCCTTATGGCGTGAAGCCCGCTTGCCTCTCCTGGCTGCCTTGATGGCTGGTTTCGGCAGTGTGATCTCCGAGGTAGGTGCTTCGATGATGGTGGGTGGCAACATACGCCATCAAACCCGCGTGCTCACCACGGCCATCGTCCTCGAAACTGGTAAAGGTGAGTTCCAAAATGCTATTGCCCTGAGTATTCTCCTGCTTATTTTGGCGTATCTGGTCAACCTTGGATTAACCATCATCCAGCAACGTGGGGCACGATAATTCAACATGGCTGAAACCATTCTCAGTGTAAAAGACCTGTTGGTTAAACGCAGCGAGCAGACTGTGTTGCAGGTTGGTTCGCTGGACATCCACCAGGGTGAGGTTCTGGCTGTCATCGGTCCAAACGGTGCCGGAAAGAGCACCTTGCTGCTCGTACTTGCACGTTTACTCTATCCGCAAAGTGGTCAAATATATTTCCGTGGCTTGCCGATTGAACAGGAAAATGAATTATCGTATCGCCGGCGCATCGCTCTGGTGCTCCAGGAGCCGCTCTTAATGCACCAGTCAGTCTTTGATAACGTTGCCTCCGGGCTTAGGTTTCGGGGTCTTCCTCGTACTGAGGTTAAGCATCGCACGAATGAGTGGCTGGAGCGTCTAGAAATAAGCCGGCTGTACAACCGCCAGGCTCACCGCTTATCAGGGGGTGAAGCTCAGCGAGCCAGTCTGGCACGCGCGTTTGCCCTTCAGCCTGAGCTGCTGTTGTTAGATGAGCCGTTTTCAGCCCTTGATGCTCCAACCCGATCCCGCATGCTGCAAGACTTGCATGCATTACTGTCTCAAACCAGCATCACCACCGTTTTTATTACCCACGATTTGGATGAGGCATTGCTTCTCGGAGATCGGGTGGCAGTCTTGCTGGGGGGTGTGTTGTGCCAGGTTGGTCGCCCACAGGATGTGTTCACTGCACCCAATGACGGTGAGGTAGCTGCCTTCGTAGGTGTCGAGACCGTTATAGCCGGGAAGGTGGCAGTTTCCAAAAATGGTCAGGTGATTGTCAAAGCCGATGGATTAAGCCTGGAAGCCGTGGGTGACATCCCTACCGGAAGGCAGGTGCTTTTCTGCTTGCGCCCGGAAGATATCACTTTATCCACCTCCGATGGTAATGTCGTTTCCAGTGCGCGCAATCATTTAAGCGGGCATATTACTCGTATCTCCCCCAGTGGACCCCTCGTTCGTGTTGTAATCGACTGCGGCTTACCGGTTGTCGCTCTGATTACACGTGGGTCAGCCAACGATATGAAGCTCGTAGAAGGTCAGCCTGTGACTGCAACCTTCAAAGCCACAGCTGTACATCTAATTCCCCGTTAACCCAGGATCAATCCGTATCCCAAGGGGCAGCACCACCCCCGTCAGCGTCATATAACGAGGCTTGGATCGGTTCAGCAAACTCCGGCATCACTTCCGCTGCAGCTGCCAATAATCCAAAACAACCGGTGATCATCATATCTCCAAATGGGGCAGGGAAATACGGTCGCAAGTACTGTTTGCTGGAACCTGATTTGATTGGGTGGAAGATATTCCTCCTTGGTCCGGTGACCACAACATCATAATCACCCTTTCCCAACCTGAGTCCGGATGAGTTGTACATCAAGGCGCCATGTCCCTGGTCATTGAACACATCAGCACGCCGAATCGTTCCCTCCGCCAGTGCCAGCAGTAAAGTTTCCAATTTTTCCAGGTTTACCAACCCGGTATGGTGTTCAAAAAAACCTTCAATCCCATTCTTCCCCAATCGAAATGCCAGGGTATGAAAATTACCCACGTTTGCGATGATCACCCGCTCTCTCGACCTCACTTTTGGGTCAAGTGTGGCGCCCAAAATGGCAGCCGGCGCAGTATCCATGACCATTAAGGGGAGATCGACATCCCTGGCTGAATAAACCACAGCCTGCAGGCGTGTCATCATGTCTGGGACATTCTCACTTCGGTAAGCAAATGCACTCAGACGGTTAAGCACGCGGATGCGTTCATCAAGGTAGTCAAAACGGAACTGGCGATCAGACACATCCACTGGTGCATTTCCATGGTCGAATACTCCCACTGCAACTGCATCCAGCTGATCCAGGGATATACCAAAGATTTGGAAAGCGCTGGTAATCGATGTGAAGTCAAAATCACACAGTCTGAGCCGTATTACCCCATCTGGCAGGCGCTTTGCCTCATCCTCGCTCACTAACACGACACCCATATCCTTCACCGCTTCCAGATCATCATTGAAAGTCCGCGCTGCCTCAGAGGTGGCATAAACTGTCAACTTCTTTCTCAAGTGCGCTTCAGCTGCCCAGGTGCTGGGTCCACCTCCCATGGTCACACCAGATAACAGGATTGGTTCTCCCTGTTCGGTTGCTCGTTTAATCTGCCGATTGACCATCATGGTGGGGCTGGGCACGACAAGCTTTATATTATTTTCCATATCCAGGTTTGAGTTATATAAAAATATATCCTGTGTCCCCGTACCAATATCAACTGTCAATATTTTCATGCGAGTGAGTTTACCACATCCATGGTTGAGTACAAAAGAACGATCTGCAAGCCACGATGAAGAAACATAAGGTATACTCGTGAGGGATGATTTAATTTGATTATTGATGATAGGGCTCCATAAAGTGAGGCCTGTATGACACTGGAAGACGAAAGAAAACGTTGGCAAGAACAAACTGAAGGATCACACGATCGACATTTCCATGAACTCAAACCCGAGTTTCAAACTCCCTCAGGTATTCCACTCCCCCCAATATTAACACCAGCCGATCCAGATCCGGATTATATGGATCAGCTCGGTTTTCCGGGTGAGTATCCCTTCACACGCGGCGTCCAACCCACAATGTATCGAGGGCGCTTCTGGACCATGCGCCAGTATGCCGGCTACGCCAGCTCCGAAGAGTCCAACCGCCGCTACCGCTACCTGCTTGACCAGGGGCAAACTGGACTCTCGGTGGCGTTTGACCTTCCCACGCAGATCGGTTACGATGCCGATGACTCCATGGCGCAGGGTGAAGTGGGAAAAGTAGGGGTATCGATCTCGTCTTTACACGACATGGAGGCCTTGTTCCACCAGATTCCTCTTGATAAAGTTTCTACCAGTATGACTATCAATGCACCCGCTGCCATCCTGCTGGCTATGTATATCGCTGTTGCAAAGCGCCATGGTGTAGAAATAAAAGCCCTGCGTGGGACGATCCAAAATGACATCCTAAAAGAATATATCGCCCGCGGGACGTATATCTTTCCACCTTCCCATTCCATGCGCCTGGTCACGGACGTCTTTCAATATTGCCAGCAGGAGCTCCCGCATTGGAACACCATCAGCATCTCCGGTTATCATATCCGTGAGGCTGGTTCAACTGCCATCCAGGAAGTTGCGTTTACTTTGGCGAATGCGATCGCTTATGTGCAAGCTGCCATCCAAGTTGGGTTGGATGTGGATGAATTTGCCGGTCAGCTATCGTTCTTTTTCAATGCACACAATAATTTTTTGGAAGAGGTATCTAAATATAGGGCTGCTCGCCGGCTCTGGGCACGCCTGATGCGCGTGCGCTTTAAAGCCAGGCAAGAAAGCTCCATGATGCTTCGCTTTCACACCCAAACCGGCGGTTCGACCCTCACAGCCCAACAGCCTGAGAATAATGTTGTCCGGGTTTCCCTGCAGGCACTGGCTGCCGTGCTTGGGGGCACACAATCTCTCCACACGAATAGTATGGACGAAGCTTTGTGGCTACCCACCGAAAAATCTGTGCGGGTCGCTCTGCGCACCCAGCACATCATTGCCCACGAATCTGGGGTGGCAGATACCATCGACCCATTGGCAGGCTCCTACCTGATCGAATATCTGACCGACGAAATTGAGCATCGTGCCATGGATTACATTCAAAAGATCGATGAGCTGGGTGGTGCACTCAAAGCGATCGAATTGGGCTACATGCAGGGAGAGATTCAGGATGCCGCCTATCATGCTCAACAGGCGATTGAAAAAGGTGAACAGCTGGTGGTGGGGGTCAATGCTTATCAAAGCGATGAAAAAATTACACTGGAGCGTTTGAAGGTGGATCCTGCCATCGAGGCATCGCAGTGTGCTCAGCTCACGGATTTACGTCGTCGGCGTGATGCGGGCAAAGTGAGTCAGCTGCTTACTCAATTGGATGGTGCTGCCAGAGGCAGTACGAACTTGCTGCCCTTGTTCATAGAATGTGTGGAGAACGATACCACCTTGGGTGAAATCTGTTCGGTACTACGCCAGGTTTTCGGTGAATATCACCCACCTGCCTGGGTGTGATTGTATAGTATCAAACATTAAGAGGTTCCCATGCCTGAGATAAAACGCATCCACCACATCGCGGTACTGGTCGAAGATATAGATACATCGTTAAAGTTTTGGCATGAAATCCTTGGACTAGAGACTACGCAAGTTGCCGACATACCGCAAGAGTCGGCTCGGGTTGCTTTCCTACCGGTAGGAGGTACTGAGATTGAGCTCGTTCAGCCTGGCAATCCTGATTCTGGATTAAGCCGTTTCTTGCAGAAGCATGGTCCAGGGATGCATCACCTGTGTCTTGAAGTGGATAACCTGGAAGGATTGTTGGTGAGGCTTAAAACCAGGGGGGTCCTGTTGATCAACGACCAGCCAAAAGTAGGCGATGATGGCAGATACTATGCATTTGTCCACCCGAAGAGCACCAATGGCGTGTTGCTGGAGCTGTATCAGCTGCCAAAATAAGCTCTAATACTCACGAAGATCCTAGAAACGCTTCAATTTCCTTCGCAATCTGATTGTTTACATTGGGAATACTCTCCAAACCTTTAATACCCATGCTG
>Ga0154666_1087_pt1 | contig 8925 bp, 8 predicted proteins | sample Rifle2008BG13ft_FD_116095 | JGI IMG/M metagenome (GOLD analysis project Ga0154666, IMG submission 116095) | Chloroflexi bacterium RBG_13_50_21 | reverse complement strand
GTCGGGCAGACGGTGAAAGCTGGAGACACACTGATGACACTTGACCCTGCCTCACTACCTGCAAACCTGCTGACTGCCCAATCCGATCTAACCAATGCCCGCAATGCCCTGATCCAACTTACCAACCCTGACCTGTCAACCATCTCAAATGCTGAGAAGGCACTTTCAATCGCGTATACCAACTACCAGCAAGCACAGGTGGCTTTGTCAAACGCCATTATCAGCAACCAGAACGCCAGTGATACAGCTTTATATAACAACTGGTTGGACAGTAAAACTGCCCTGGGCACTGCTCAGAATAATTTACCCTTAGCAAACGCTTCCATTGACGTTCAGGCATACTACCAGGCAGTTCGCAATACCAGCCAGCTGAAAGCACAGCTCATTACAGTAGAGGGGAACGCCAGCATCCGTCCGACAGATACCACGCTAACTCAGAAAGTGACAGATCTGCAGGCTGCTGTGCAGGCTAGCCAGAATAAACAAAGCGATTTACAAGCAGGTCTATCAACTAATTTTATCGACCTGGCCAACACATTATCGGATAAATTAGATATGTACGACTCAGCAACGTCTGACTTCATCGGATTGGTCGTCACCAGCACAATGAACACCAATGTAAACTCGGCACAAATCCAAGCTGACCTGACACAAAAACAATCCAATTTGATCAATACGCAATCCACACTCACAGATCTCATGAACAAGCGAGCGGGGATGAATGGAAAACGCTGTACCGACGCAACCATTGCTGATTATCAGGATGCATACAGTAAAGCCCTGGATCGATATAACCGATCAGCCCATATTGTAGGCAGCCCTGAAGAGAAAGCCCTTGAGACTGCAGCCGTAAACCTTACCTGGTGCTCAGCATACTATAGCGCCTCTGAAATCGCGGCAGCGGACGCCAACATTGCCTCAACCCAGGCTCAAATCCAGCTGCTTCAAGCCCAGATTGCGACTGATCAAGCCCAGGTCAGTGACTCTAGCAACTCGGTATATGGGTTAGCCATCAACTTGAACACCGTTTGGGCAGCCTATCAGGACGCCACACAACAGCTGAACGGTTCAGTGATCTCGCTTTACCAGCTAGAACGCTCCCCAAACCCAGATGACCTGGCTGCCGCTCAGGCAAAACTACAATCTGCCCAGGCAGAGGTCAACAGCCTGACGCTGACAGCCCCGTACAATGGAGTAGTGACCAGTGTTGGTTACCAGCCCGGAGACAGTGTGAATCAAAGCATCACCGGAGTCGTTTTGGTAGATCGCTCAAAACTCTATGTGGATCTGCAGATCGATGAGTCACATGTGGTGAAACTAAACTCAGGTGATACAGCTACCATTATTTTGGAAGCTAATCCTGGCTTATCTTTAACAGGTAAGGTTTCTTATATCAATCAAGTTGGAACGTCCAACCAGGGCGTAGTTTATTACGATGTGCGGGTGGTGCTAGATCAGGCTGATCCGACCATCCTGATCGGTGCCACAGCAGACGTGACCATCCAGGCGGGACAACCGCAAACTGTGCTGACAGTACCGGTCAGCGCAGTGGGAAGCGATACCCAGGGTGAATACGTGTATGTGATTGGCTCGAATAGCAGCTCGCAGCAGGTCACCATCGTTAGTGGTCAGATCCTGCCTAATGATGTGGTAATCGTCAGCGGAAACCTGAAAGCTGGTGACACAGTGGGCTTGCTGCCCAGCTCCACAGGCAGCAATAACCTTGGTGGTGGAGGTGGGCGATTCTTCAACCCATAAAACACCTAGAGATCTACCTTAGGAGCTGTAATTATGATCGAGCTTGAAAACGTCTCAAAAATATACAAATTAGGGCAGAACGAAGTGCGCGCATTGGATGGCATCGACCTGCAGATCCAGGCGGGTGAAATGGTCGCTGTGATGGGTCCCAGTGGGTCTGGTAAGAGCACGTTGATGGCTATCCTGGGTTGCCTGGATGTCCCCACAGAAGGGGTATACCGCCTGGAAGGCGAGCCGGTGGAAAAACTGAACGAAAACCAACTTGCCCAGGTACGCAGCCGTAAAGTGGGGTTCGTCTTCCAGCAATTCAACCTGCTGCCACGGACGAGTGCCCTGGAAAACGTAATTCTTCCTTTGCTATATGATGGCGTGCATGGAAAAGCACGCACCGAGAAAGCCAAGGCTGCCCTGATAACGGTGGGACTGGGGGACCGCATCAACCACCGCCCGAACCAATTATCGGGGGGTGAGCAGCAGCGAGTGGCAATTGCGCGTGCACTGGTCAATGATCCCACCATCCTGCTGGCAGATGAACCTACCGGCAACCTGGACACCAAAACCGGGGAAGAAATCATCGGCTTATTCCAAAAGCTACACCAAGAAAAGGGGCAAACTGTGGTCTACGTGACCCACGACGCCTTTATTGCCCGCCATACTCAACGGATCATCCGCCTAGTGGATGGCAAGATCATCAGTGATGACCCGGTTACTCATCCCATCCTAGCGGGGACACCTCGCCCGGAAGAAGCCGGTGAGATCAAGTAAATGTGTTTTATTGCTTTACCAGTCAGGAGTTGATTATTACGTCTTTAGGAGCGCCATAGATGAATATCTTAGAAAACATACGCATATCATTCCGTGCCCTGGCAGCTAATAAACTGCGTTCAGGGCTTACCATGCTGGGCATCATTATAGGAGTTGCCGCTGTAGTCGCTTTGATGGCGATTGGGCGTGGTGCTACGCGCAGTGTGACCAGCAGCGTGGAAGGACTGGGTTCGAACCTGATCTCCATCTCTGCTGCCCGGAACCTGAGCCAAACCGGTGCTCAAAGCAAGCCTTTGTATTACTCCGATTACCTGGTGATTGAAAAAGAGACCAGTAATGTGATCGGGATTTCACCAAGTTACCAGACGAGTGCCCAGGTGCAGTATGGAAGCAACCAATCCCAGTTCACCATCACAGGTGTCTCCCCCGACTTTGCTCAAGTTCAAGCCTACACTATAGCCCAAGGGCGTTTTATTACAAATGGTGATAATTCTGCTGAATCGCGGGTAGTCGTACTCGGCTCTCAAGCTGCCATTGATTTGTTCAGCGGTTTAAATCCAATGGGTCGGGATATCACTATCAACGGGATCAACTTTACTGTCGTTGGTGTATTGACATCGAAGGGTTCGACCGGTTTTTTTAGCACGGATGAAGTCATTCTGATCCCCCTTCAAACCGGATACAGCCGGTTATTTGGGGGAAGAGCCCTGGATAATGGTAAACGGGTGCTCTCCAGCATCTCACTATCAGCTGCTGACCCGAACGAGGTAAATAATGTGATCAGCCAGGTGGAATATATCCTGCGAAGAGATCATGGACTAACCCTCCACGATACACTGCCTTTCAATGTTTCCAGCCAGAACCAGTTCCTGAGCACCTTGAATACCATCACCGGCACACTGACCGTTTTCCTAAGTGCGATTGCTGGAATCTCCTTATTTGTGGGTGGGATTGGCATAATGAACATCATGTTAGTCTCCGTCCGGGAGCGCACGCGTGAAATTGGCCTTCGTAAAGCGGTGGGAGCCAGGCGTTCGGTGATCCTGATGCAATTTCTGGTAGAGACCGTAACCTTGAGTCTGGTAGGTGGGATTTTGGGTATCCTGCTCGGAGCAGCAATCGCTGGGGTGGTGACCCTGACCGGACTAATTACCACCTATGTCTCGTTGGATGTGATCCTGTATTCGTTCTTCTTCGCCGCGTTAGTAGGTTTATTCTTCGGTATTTACCCGGCGTACCAGGCGGCTTCGCTTAGACCGATTGAGGCGCTACGTTATGAGTGAACTGAATGATGAAACAATAGGAGTAGTTTTTATTGTGATGCGAAACTGATATGTAAAGAGGGGATTGCTTCATCACAAAGCCGCTTGCTTTGCGGCGCTTGCCAGCGACTGCTCCATGCAATGACAGTAAAACAAAAAGGGAGTATCCATGAACACGCAAAGACCGGCTGTGGTCACTATCGCAGCAATATTATTGATCGTTTTGAGCCTGTTCGTAGCAGGACTTGGAATTGCCCGCCAATTCGGATTATTGGGTGTCGGTTTTAGCAACCGGCAGTTTTTGCCAGGTCAGTTCCGAAACAGGAACTTCACCCCACCCAATGGATTTCCGTCAACTGGGTTTCCTAATGACCAAAATAACCAGGGAACGACACCGAACTTTACCCCCAATCGTCAGATCGGCCTGGGCTTTGCCAGGTTATTCCACCTGATCGGACCGCTAATAATCAGCCTGGATATCGTCCTAATCGCCCTGTCAGCTGTAGCCGCAATCGGACTTTTCAAGGGTAAGCGCTGGGGAGCGATATTAGCCATTGTGCTGGCAGTCTTGTTATTCCTGCTGGCAATACCTGGGCTATTCCGGGTCTTCTCGACGATTGTACTAATTGAAAACCTGGTGCGCATGCTCCTGGCAGTGGCAGTGATCGTTCTTCTGCTTCTGCCATCGGCACGCAGATCATATCAACCTGCCCCGGCTGTTGACTGAAGGCAGCCCGGGCATTTATGCAGTAAAACTGAGCATGCACCCGGTGGTGCTGGCAACTACATTCAGTAATCGTTCTGTGCGATAATGGAGTCATATGGCGAAGAAGATTCTGGTGATCGATGACGAACCAAAGATCGTGGAAATTTGCCAGGATTATCTGGTCAAGGCGGGGTTCGATGTGTCACACGCCTACGATGGTCGTACCGGGTTAGCACTCGCTCGCCGAAACCAGCCTGACTTGATCGTGCTCGACTTGATGCTGCCTGAAATGGATGGGTTGGACGTTTGCCGTGAGCTGCGTCGGGAAAGCAATGTACCTATCATCATGCTCACGGCGCGAGTGGAAGAAACTGACAAGCTAATTGGGCTGGAGCTGGGAGCGGATGATTATATGACCAAGCCCTTTAGCCCGCGTGAGCTGGTGGCACGCGTGCGGACGGTGCTGCGGCGTGGAACGAGCAGCCCACAGGCTGAAATCATCCATGCAGGGGATTTGACACTTGACCGTGGTCATTATAGCGCACGCTTCCCAGATCGGGAGGTGCCGTTGACCCCTACCGAATTTGAGCTTCTGGCAACCCTGGTAAGCCAACCAGGGCGTATCTTTTCACGAGCACAACTGCTGACCGCGGTGCGTGGAGTGGCATTCGAGAGCTATGAGCGTGCCATAGACTCACACATCCGCAACTTGCGCCGTAAAATCGAGCCAGAAGAAGGTGTGACAAACTACATCATAACCGTACACGGAGCAGGATATAAGTTCATTGGAGCAGGCAAATGAACCAGGTCGATGCCTATTCTATCCAATCCATCAGGCGCCGATTGCTCATGCTCTTACTACGTGCATTTGGTACGGTCGTCTTCCTGACTGTGTCATTTATCTTGATCGTAGCGGCAATCGTCATCGCCAGGAACACAGGCACCAATCCTTTCGTTCGTACACCTACTGCCATCATCCTGGAAACTTATTACCTGGGGCATGGCAGCTGGCAAGGGGTGGAGGCTGTGTTGGAAGAGCGTACCAATACATCCATACGTGTGTTAAGACCTGACTGGAACCGGACGGTACTGATCGATGCAGATGGGAGGGTGGTGCTCGATCACGGATCGATTAGCAGCCCTTTGGTTGGCACCCAATTTTCTCCGAAGCCTGATGAAACAGGACAGGATTTAATCATTAATGGCGCTTTGATCGGTACGATCTGGGTGGACCGAGGCACCCTCCCACGTGTCGTGCTGTTCATTTATTCATTGATCGGTCCAACGGCGATCATCTCTGTGCTCTTAGGCATATTGACTTTGATCATCGGACTGCTGCTGATGCGTCGTATGATCAACCCGCTCTCTGAGGTGATTGCAGCAGCACAAGCTGTTTCACAGGGTGACCTGTCAGCCCGGGTTAAGGTGCATTCGCAAAATGATGACCTATCCGCATTGAGCAATCATTTTAACCACATGGCGGTTGAGCTCGAACGTGCTGACCACCAGCGGCGCAACATGTTGGCTGATATCGCCCACGAGCTGCGCACCCCCATCACCATTTTGCGCGGCCGGCTCGAGGGCATACTGGATGGGGTGTACCCACCAGATGAAGCCCATATCGCCCCTGCCCTTGAAGAAACCTACCTGCTCGAACGGCTGGTGGAAGATCTGCGTCTATTGGCACTGGCTGAAGCCAACCAGCTGCGTTTCGAACTGAAATCCGTCAGGCTGGAGGAACTGGTTGAGACGATCCTGGGTTTATTCTCAGCACAGGCAGGTGAGAGGAACGTCAAGCTGAATCTTAAAGCAGATGAGGATCTACCTGAAGTATTGGCGGATCCGCAGCGCTTCCAACAAGTGGTTGGCAACCTGATTGACAATGCCTTGCGCTACACGCCCGAGGGCAGCTCTGTTTTCCTGACCATTCACCGCCTGGAGAATACCATCGAGTTGACCGTGGCAGACGAAGGACCGGGTATCCCTGAGGATGAATTAATCCACGTCTTTGACAGGTTTTGGCGCGGCGAAAAATCTCGCGCTCGATCTACTGGCGGTGCAGGGTTGGGGTTATCGATTGCTCGCCAGCTGGTTGAAGCCCAGGGCGGAAAGATCTCAGCCCACAACCGCATACAAGGCGGCTTTGAAGTGCAGATCAAACTACCTATAAATGGGAAATCAGGATAATCACGGGATGGCAAGGTCAACCTTACATACGAAGGAAATCATGCCCCTCTGTGAGGTGAATGATCGTTTCTAATCGGGCATTGGTAAGGCTGACCAATGCTTCCACCGGTAAGCGGATATTAAGTCCCCTCCGCCCACCAGAAATGTGGATTTCCCGAAATTCGCCCGCACGAGAATCCAGCACGACCTGGAAACCTTTGTTGATCAGCGCCAGCGGTGAAATACCACCCGATTGCAAGCCTGTGAGCTGCTCAGCCTCACGTTCTGTTGGCAGGTGAAGCTTTTTCTCATCCAGGGCTTTGGCCAATAATTTCAGATCCACCTCAGCAGAACCCGGTACAACTGCCAGGATAGGCTTCCCCTTACCTTCACGTTGAACTACGATGGTCTTGAATACCTGTTCCAGAGGCACGTTAAGAATGCGGGCTGTATCCCGGGCACTTAATTTCTCGGCAGGCAGCTCAAAGACAAGATAAGGTATCTGTTTTGCATCAAGCAAGCGGGTGATGTTGTTGGTTGCCACTGAGTTGACTTTCAATTGTAAATACTGTATATTATTATCCAGCAGATAGCTGCTCGGGTATATTTTCTCAGGTATCTGCGATTATCCCAATTTTATCGATTGATTTTACTGCAAAAACCGAATATTGATCATCCTTCGCATTTCTTTGTGTGCACGAGACTGTGATTCATATCACGCACTAACCCTTATCGACTATCCGTCCACCAGTCTTCGACCATGCAAGCGAACGGCTTCAGTACATTCAACAAGGAGGAATAGATGTCTGGAAAACCATGGTTAGATCATTATGATGAAGGTGTGCCAAAAACACTGCGCCCCTATCCAGAAATAACATTGATCGAAACACTGCGCGAAACTATGCATCTCAGACCCAATTTTCCGGTCCTGATGTTCAAAGGTGCGCCAATGAGTGCAAAGGAGCTGGAGCGATTAAGCAATGCGTTAGGCGCAGCATTGATAGCAAAGGGATTCAAGAAAGGCGAACGAGTCGCCCTACTCCTACCCAATTCACCCCAGAGTTTTATTGGATTGTTCGGGATCTGGAAAGCTGGTGGAATCGCTGTACCACTCAACCCACTTTACACCGAGAGTGAGCTGGAATTTGCGTTGAAGGAGAGCGGTGCTAAAGGGGCTATCGTGCTCTCCTCCTTCTATAATAAATTCAAATCCGTGCAGGTACGCACCAATGTGAATTATGTCATCGCCACAAACATCAAAGAATACCTACCACCTGTTCTACGCATCCTATTCACCCTGGTCAAGGAAAAGAAGGAAGGATACCGCGTCGCTCTTCAAGCTGGGGATATTTGGCTGGCTGAGCTGTTGAAACAATCCGAATCAGCTGCAAAACCAACCGTCGAGGTCAGACCAGGCGACCACGCTATCTTCCTGTTCTCAGGGGGCACGACCGGAATACCCAAGTGTGCCATTGGCTCACACCAGGCTCTCGTCATGTCGGGGATGCAAATCAGCAGTTGGTTCAGACGCAATGTGAAAGAGTGGGAAAGTTCCATCATGCAGAATATGCCACTCTTCCACGTGTACGGAATTGCTGGCGTGATGCCTACCGGACTGGTCGGGCATAACACCCTGATCTTAATCCCGAATCCCCGTGATATGAAGGATTTACTCGAAACCATCCACAAGGTGAAGCCGAGCTTCCTGCCGGGTGTCCCAACCCTATTTATCGCACTGATCAACCATCCCGACGTCCAATCCGGCAAGATAAGCCTCAAGTCGATCAAAAATTGCATCTCTGGCGCTGCACCCTTGATGTATGAAACCAAGCAGCGTTTTGAGGCCCTGACGGGTGGGAATATCGTTGAGGGTTATGCCATGACCGAGTCGATGATGGCAACTGTGATTACCCCGGTTGGGGGTATCTACAAGCCTGGATCGACGGGTTTACCGGCGACAGATATTGAAATCCGCATTGTCGACGCTGAGACAGGTCAGACCGAGATACCGACTGGCGAAGTTGGCGAGATCACCATGCACTGCCCGCAGATGATGCTGGGTTATTACCTGCAACCCACTGAAACGGCTAATACCATACGAGATGGCTGGTTGTTCACGGGCGACCTGGGTTATATGGATGAGGACGGCTACCTGTTCATCGTGGATCGCAAGAAGGATGTGATCAAGCCCAGTGGGTTCCAGGTGTGGCCGCGTGAAGTAGAGGAAGTGATCGCATCACACCCGGCAGTAGCAGAGGTGGGGGTGGC
>Ga0154666_1151_pt1 | contig 9071 bp, 8 predicted proteins | sample Rifle2008BG13ft_FD_116095 | JGI IMG/M metagenome (GOLD analysis project Ga0154666, IMG submission 116095) | Chloroflexi bacterium RBG_13_50_21 | reverse complement strand
GGTTTACCTGGTTCTTTGGTTGTGGGCATGAACGCAGCAAAAGGATTGGTTTTAGGTAGTGGTTTACCAATCATTGGCGTCAGTCACCTTGAAGGACATCTATATTCCTCTTGGTTGTACAAACCGGATACAACGCCCCCGCCCGCACCAAAGTTTCCCCTGGTCGCCCTGATTGTTTCGGGTGGTCATACCGAGCTAGTATTGATGAAAGATCACCTGCAGTACCAGCATTTAGGTGCCACCCTCGATGACGCTGCAGGAGAAGCTTTTGATAAAGTTGCCCGTTTGCTTGGTTTGGAATATCCAGGTGGGCCGTCTATCCAGAACGCCTCGGTTGATGGGAACCCGTTAGCCTATAATTTCCCCCGTGCCTGGCTGGAGGATACCTGGGATTTTTCCTTTAGCGGATTAAAAACCGCGGTAATGCGGGAAGTTCGACACGGAGACTCGCAGAAACCCCTCCCTGTGGCCGACCTTGCTGCCAGCTTTCAGGCTGCAGTCGTGGATGTTCTGGTCGGTAAAACGATCAAAGCCACCAAAGAATATGCTGCTAAAAACATCCTTGTCGCTGGTGGGGTCTCAGCCAACCGGGCATTACGCCATGCCATCCAGGTTCGCGCTACCTGTCCATTGCATATTCCTCCGGTTTGGCTTTGTACGGATAATGCTGCCATGATTGCCGGTGCTGCATATTTTCGATATATACGAGGTCAGCGTGATCAGCTGGATATGGATGTGCTCCCCAATTGGCCCCTATCTGAAGTTCCAGCCCCAATATAGCTTTGATGTAACATTATTTTGTTTAGAATATGGGGTAATGACTGAATACCCTTTTAAACTCAAATCGCCCTCTGAGATGGCTCCAATCTCATTGGGCGAGTTTGAGTGAGGAGAATGCAACTATCATTATATACATTCACCTAAAAATGGTATGAATAAAGATTAAAAGCTTCGTGAGAATAAAAGCGTGTTACCCGAGCGCTGCTTCTAAAGCTTCCAGGTTGATCGGGCCTTCGCGCAAGATAGTCAGTGACGATGATGTGCAATCAACTACGGTTGAAGGGATGCCTCCCGAAGTACGGCCCCCATCAAGGATCAGGTGCACCCGGCCATTCAACTGCCGGTTAACTTCCTCGGCGGTGTTGGTATTCTCCTGACCAGAAATATTGGCAGATGTAACAGCTAGCGGGCCAATTTTTCGTAATAGTGCCAAGGCAATGGGGTGATCTGGCATACGCACACCGATCGTCCCATCTTGTGAAAGTTCATCAGGCAGCCCGGCGTGTTTCGGAACGACCAGAGTCAAAGGTCCAGGCCAAAATCTTTGTGCCAGGCGGGTGGATGTCGCATCAAATTGCTCTGCAACTCGCTGTAAATCAGCATATTCCCCAATTAAGATCGAAATTGCCTTCGTATTATTTCGCCCTTTGGCTGAGAATAATCCCTCAACAAATTCACTCTTGAATGGCAAGGCTGCTAGCCCATAGACTGTATCCGTTGGAAAGGCAACCAAACCGCCATGCTGAAGCACATCTACAGCATGATTTATCGCACTGGGATAACCTGCCCTCAATATTTCTGTGATCATAAATAATTCTAATTGAATTATACCCCGAAGCATTTTGAAGGGTTTACACCATCCCCCATGTAAATCGGCCAAAACCCGGACCAACCTTTAATATACTCTCTATATACTTCATTCCCGCCTTATCGTACAAGGCTCTGGTTTCATCCTCTGACCAGCGGTGATATTCTGTAGCCCGTTTTGCCCAATTTAATAATGTTTCACGCGCCACCCCATCCATGTTTTTTTCATCAGCAAAAGATTGTGCAGCCTTTTCAAGCAATAATTCAGACGGGTTAAGCATGGCTAATTTACCTCCCGGGCAAAGTAGACGTTTCATCTCAGTTAATGCTTGGACCGGTTCAGCTAATAAAAACAACAGGTTGGATGCGGTAATTAAATCAATAGAATGTGATTTAAAGGGTAAATCATACACGTTTGCCACAACCACATTTGCATGCAGCGGCGAAGGATGGAACATTTCCTCATCCAGGTCGACTCCCACTGCTCTACAGCCTAATTTGGAAAATATGGCTGGCAATAAGCCTGGGCCACACCCCACATCCAGTGTACGCCACCCTACTACCGGGGCACACCACAATGCAAATCCATATAACGTCCGGCTCCAACCTGTTTGTGTTTGTAGCTCGTGAAAATAAACTGCATCCCCGATGAACATATGGTTATACGACCGGTTTGTTCATTTCCCAAATCATCTGCAGTCCATCCAGAGTAAGCCAGGGTGCAACGATTTGGATGATATCAGTCTCTTTTGCCACGATATCTGCCAGTCCCCCTGTGGCAATCACCTTCATCTCATTGCCCAATTCCTGTCGAAATCTTACTACCATCCCCTCCACCAACGCCACATACCCATATAATAACCCCGATTGCATCGAGTGAACTGTGTTACGTCCAATCACGGATGGAGGTTTCTGCAGATCGACTCTCGGCAGCTTGGCAGTACGTTGAAAAAGAGCCTCCGCTGCAATCCCGATCCCTGGCGCGATCGCTCCGCCGAGATATTCTCCGCTTTTTGAGATCGCATCGAAGGTTGTGGCAGTACCAAAATCGACCACACATGCTGGAACGCCATAAAGATGCACGACCGCAACCGCATCCACAATCCGGTCGGCTCCCACTGCACGCGGATCCTCATACCGCACATGCACACCTGTCTTTACCCCTGCATCAACCACCAATGGATCCATATTGAGGTAGCGCCGGCAGGCTTCAATAATCTTGCTGGTAATGGGTGGCACAACTGATGCCATGCAGATGCCATTCACACTTTCAGGTGTATGACCGGCATGCTCTAATAAACCAAGCAGCTGGAGCCCATACTCGTCTGGCATGTGATCGTAAGCAGTTGCTAACCGCCAACGTGGACCAAGCTCACTTCCCTCATATAAGCCCAAAGTTATATTCGTGTTCCCAATGTCAATGGTTAACAGCATGTACGCCTCTTTTCCTAACCAGCAATGTACTTCAGCCGCGCACTTCGGATGATATCGTCAGATGATTATGTTGTCTATCAAGCGTGTGTCACCTACCGTCACCGCCAGGGATATCAATGCTCGATCGACACTACCTTCCAACTCCTGCAGTGTATCCAGAGTGGCACAGGATACGTATTGAACCTTTACTAGTGGTTCGGTAGCCAATGTATCCAGAACAATCTCTCTTAGGTGAGATGCATCCCGCTCACCAGCTTCGAAAGACGCTTTGGCTTTAAATAACCCCCGCGATAGCACTACGGCTGCTCGTCGTTCTTCTGGATCCAGATACACATTCCGGCTGGACATTGCTAATCCGTCTGGCTCGCGAATCGTTGGGCAAACCACGATTTCGATCGGAAAATTCAGGTCGTGTGCCATCTGTCGGATTACAACCGCTTGTTGGGCGTCCTTTTGCCCAAAATATGCTTTTTGTGGTTGTATCGCAATGAAAAGCTTGCTGACCACCGTTGCCACCCCTCGAAAATGCCCTGCCCGGATCACCCCCTCCAAATGCCTGGTTACTTCCTCCACCACAACCCAGGTTTGATAGCCATGCGGATACATGGTGTTATCGGAGGGTGTCCAAACCAGATCTACACCTTCGGATTGAAGCAAATCCAGGTCTCGTTGTAAGTCACGGGGATATTTTTTCAAATCTTCGTGAGGTCCAAATTGGGTTGGGTTGACATAGATACTGACGCTCACACTGGCACACTCTTGCCGTGCCTGGCGTACCAGCGATAGATGCCCCTCATGTAAGGAACCCATGGTCGGCACTAATCCAACAGGTTGGATTAAACCATTTCGAGTGAGGCGCAAATCTTCTAAAGATTCAACAACTATTATCAATTGGTCTCCATTAGTGCTGATCCAAACCTTTAACCAACCTCCACAACATACGATTAACCGGGGTGGGTATGCCTACATGTTCACCCTCTCGGATGATCGCACCGTTGATGGCATCGATTTCCGTAGCTGTACCTCGTAGCACGTCTTGCAGCATGGATGAGATATTGGCTGCTGTTCTTCTGGCAACATCCTCAACCGCTTCCACCGGGTCTTCATAGGGTAGATTTATACCTTGCCAGGTGGCAACCATGGCTGCTTCACAAGCTGCGTTCCTCAGGATTTCTCGGGCAGCTGGTCGTGATAGCAGCTCACCATTTGCCACCCGCAGCAGTGCTGTGAGCGGATTGATGGCTGCATTGATTACCAGTTTTCCCCATAGCAGGGATATAGGGTCACTTATCATGTCAACCTTAAATCCTGTTTTATTCAACAGCTCTCCCAATCCATCCAAATTGGGGTGATATCCGATGATGACTTTCCCTTCCCCAGTGTGCTGGACGTATCCCGGCTCAAGCATCTTTGCACCCACTGTGGTCACGCCCAATGCCACACGCTCCTGCCCGAGAGCTCCCTCCAGGGTTTCATAGTTCCCCAGTCCGTTCTGCAGGGTTAGGGCAATCCCATCTGCGGAAAGGTATTCTTTCAGCTGCCTGGCAACGCGCTCTGTCTGCCAGGATTTAACTAACACCAATACTTGCGTAAAATCACAACGAAGCTCCGCGCCATCCAGCACTGCAACCGGATACTGGTGAGTGCTTCCGTCCATTTCAAGTATGCGCACTCCATGCTGGCGCAACGATGTCAGTCCATCCGGCCAGCTACCCAGCATGGATACTTCATTCCCTGAACCTGCCAGATGGGCAGCGAACAGACATGCCAGTGCACCTGTCCCCACTATCAGCAATCCCATAATCTCATCTCACCGAGTGGTCATGGATAATAAAACTAGGACCTTCCTGTGTAAGCCTTTCCTCCAGGCATTTCCATTCATCCTCGTTCATGTCCACTGTATGCTCTGGTCCAGGAAAAGCTTTGCTCCTTACTTCTGCTTTATATTCACCGAATGCTCTGCGCATCTCTCCCGATAAATTCGCATATCGCTTAACAAACTTAGGGGTGAAACGTTCAAACAATCCCAGCAAGTCATGCGTCACCAATACCTGACCATCACAGCCAACACCTGCACCAATTCCTATTGTCGGGATCGCCAGGCGCTGAGAAACGAGCTCAGCCAGCCTTCCAGGGATGGATTCGAGCACCAAGCTGAAACATCCCGCTTCCTGCAGTATCATGGCATCTTCCAATAGTTTATAGGCTGCTTCTGCATCACGGCCTTGCGTTCGAAAACCACCCAGCTGATGCACGCTCTGGGGCGTCAATCCCAGGTGCCCCATTACCGGGATGCCCGTATCAACAATTGCCCGGATGGTCTCAGCTCGTTCGCTGCCGCCTTCCAGCTTGACAGCATTCATACCCGCTTCCTTGAGAAATCGACCGGCATTTCGTACTGCCTCACTGCTGGAGACCTGGTACGACAAAAATGGCATGTCACCCACCAGTAATGCATATCTCGCCCCGCGCCCAACTGCTTTACTATGGTGGATCATCTCATCCATGGTTACAGGCAAGGTGGATTCGTAGCCTAAAACTACCATTCCCAGCGAATCACCTACCAGGATCATATCGATGCCTACCTGATCCATCACCAAGGCAGTTGGATAATCATACGCCGTCAGCATGCTGATGGGCTCATGGCGCGTTTTCATCGCCTGAATGAGGCGAATCGTCACTTTTTTTCGTTCTTCCGTAGGGTTTGTAGTTGGGGTTCGAACAACCGACATGGTACCCTCCTCTCGTCATTCTGGTAGGGGCCAAACATAAAGCTTGGTTTAATTATTATTTCTCTAGCATCCCAGTCGTGATCGATCTGGGTGAGTAAAATTATTATACTATTAATCAAAGATAAATCCCGGAAGCCAACTCTCCCGGGATCATTTTATTGCCAATCATCCGCATTATAGGCTGGTAATTCGCATCGCAAGGGAGTATCTTCCCGTAGACCTAATGCATATCCTGCTTGCATCAGTTGATGAATTTCACTCGTGCCTTCATAAATAATTGCCCCGCGTGAATTCCGAAGGTAGCGCTCCACGTCATATTCGTCACTATATCCGTATGCCCCATGGATTTGTATTGCTTCCGAAGCGGCATTGAACGATTCGTCAGTAGCAAACCATTTAGCCAGTGATGTTTCCCGTGTATTGCGCATGCCCTGATTCTTCATCCAGCCTGCTCGCAGGTACAACAGGCGTGCCATCTCATAGGATTGCACCATTCGTGCAATTTTTTGCTGAACGAGCTGGAATTTGGCGATTTCTTTTCCAAAAGCCTTACGCTCTTTGGAATATCTAATACTTGCGTCCAGGCTGGCACGGATCAATCCCGTAGCACCCGACGCCACGGTATAGCGCCCGTTATCAAGGCAAGACATGGCGATCTTAAATCCTTCACCTTCCTCACCCAACCGGTGGTCAGCGGGTATCCGTACATCCTGGAAATTTACCCATCCGGTCGATCCTGCCCGCATACCCAGTTTTCCGTGCAAATCGCCCGTGGTTACTCCCGGACGATCCAACTCCACAAGGAATGCTGATAAACCTTCATGTGCATCCCTTGATTTGGTATCCGTCCTACCCACCCATAAACAGTGGTGCGCCTTCGTCGCCAGTGAAATCCACATTTTCTCCCCATTCAGGATGTAATCATCGCCCTCCCGGTGTGCTGTGCTGTTGAGCGCAGCTACATCGGAGCCTGCCCCAGGTTCGGTTAATGCAAAACAGGCAAATTTCTCGCCTCTGGCTTGAGGGATTAAAAAACGTTGTTTTTGTTCTTCGCTTCCCCATTGCAATAAACCCAGGCTGTTGAGACCAATATGCACCGATAAGACTACCCGCAGCGTGCTGTCCACTACTTCCAGCTCCTCACATGCCAGTCCGAGTGAGATGTAATCCATCCCTTGCCCTCCATATCGAACCGGCAGGCAGATGCCGAGGATACCTAACTGCCCCATTCTCGGTAGAATGAACGGCGCCATTTCTTGAGCCCGGTCATATTCTTTGATGATTGGGGCTACTTCTTTTTGGGCAAAATCCCGAACCATCTGCTGAACCATTCGATGTTCACCAGTCAGTGCAAAATCCATAAACGTCCTCCTAAATATATATGATTACTACATTATAAATCATGCTGTGTTATTGCAGATAATCCCCCCCAAAGTCTGGTCCACTACACCGTTATCGATCATCCATCCAGTCTGAAATGAGATACATTTCAACATTCTTTTGCTATATAATCATCCTTGGTGAAGACTGATTCTCCTTTACGCTTTTACCTTCGTATCCTGCTGGTAAGTATTTTTATTGCAATATTAGGACTGAGCCCATCCCCTCATGCGGTTGGAGTACGGATGATTAATGCTTACCAATCCTCCGTGGCTGGGGACCAGTTGAATGCCTCCAACGAGCTGGCTGCAGTTTTTGCTTATTATCCCTGGAGGGTCGATTTAAATATTGAAGCTGCACGTTATGCTTATCAAGCAGGTGACCCCAAAGCTGCGATCCAATATCTTGAAACTCCTGGGACGATTGCCTATCTGACCAGCGAAGATTTGATCTTATTCGGGGATATGTACAATCAGAGCGGTGACTTTTCCAAGGCAGAGGCAATATGGAAGGATGTCACCAAACTGGGAGATTCAAATCAGGTCTTTCGACGCCTAGTCGATCTTTACCTTCAACAAAATGATTTTGATTCTGCAGTTATTTATTTACAAAAAATGCTGACACTCACCCCATCGGATTCACACCTCTATTATAAAATTGGCCTTCTCTACGCCGGAATTGACCCACTCAAAGCCTTACCATTTTTAGCCCAGGCAGCCGAAATTGATCCGTCCAACACCGTGGAGTCTAGGGATCTGCATGACAAAATCCGCACAGCTAACCTTTTCGATCAACCAGCTTATACTCTTTTGGCGTCCGGGCGGCAGCTGGCAAGCATGGGTGAGTGGGTATTGGCTGCCGAAGCATTCAGGCGGGCATCTGCTCTGGATCCTGAATACGCAGAAGCCTGGGCATTTCTTGGTGAAGCCCAGCAGCAAATTGCGAAGAAAGATATCGGTTCAATACCCGATGTAGGATTAACCGAGTTAGAGATGGCATTGGAACTAGACGCAAATTCTATCCTGGGTAACACCTTCATGGGGCTGTATTGGGAACGTCAAGGTGACTATTCACAGGCACAACATTATGTGGAACAAGCCATTACCCTAAACTCTAGTGATCCATATCTTTACTCGGAGCTGGGAAATATTTTATCAAAGGCGGGTGACCTGCCCGCTGCACAGGCTGCTTACGAAGCAGCTATCCATCTTTCGCCTCAAGATCCACTGTTTTATCGTCTGTTGGCTGAATTTGCCATGGAGAACCAGATCCAAATCCGTGAGTTAGCCTTACCTGCCATCCGACAGGCTATCATCCTCAGTCCCCAAGATTCGAGCTCGCTCGATGTGATGGCTCAGATTATGCTTATGCTGCAAGATTATCACTCCGCTGAGCGTTACTCATTGGATGCCTTAGATTCAAATCCTGCTTTTCCACTAGCGTACCTGCATTTAGGTACAGCTTATCTTTATCTAGGCGAATCGAACCTCGCTCTCAAATGGCTTACAGTGGCAAAGCAAGTGGAACCAGATTCATGGATAGCAGCCCAAGCCACAAGGATGATCGATTACTACTTCCCCTAAGTGTCCAATCACTAAAAATCAATTCGACAATTCAGGCTCCGAATTACGCCTGACACAGATAATGGTACAATCCATGGCGGTCGAAAACCACCAGGAGTGTTACGATGAAATAATTTCGACGTCTTTGTATCCTTCTCATTTTGGTCTCATTGAGCTCTGCCTGTGCTGCACCGAGTAATATTCTACTTTCAGAAGATTTTTCCAGTAACAGTAATAGTTGGGATAATGTCCCAGATTTGAAGATGACGACGAATTACTATAACGATGCATATCGAATACTTGTAAATATGCCTAATTATGATGCCTGGGCAAATCCGGATGATTTATCCTTTACAGATGTACAAGTCGAAGTAGA
>Ga0154666_1145_pt1 | contig 9121 bp, 6 predicted proteins | sample Rifle2008BG13ft_FD_116095 | JGI IMG/M metagenome (GOLD analysis project Ga0154666, IMG submission 116095) | Chloroflexi bacterium RBG_13_50_21 | reverse complement strand
GTGCAGCCATCCAGCAGGATGCGCAGTGTGTTATATCCGGCAGATGATAGGGTTGAAAAATCTACCCGGGTGCGATTATGATCGTACACTCCCACTGCGAAAAGTCGGTCCTCATAGTGGTCCAGGATCGGTATCAGCATGGAATAATTTACCCCGCGCGGGATGAAATTATGTGAAACCCCACGGTCATAAAATTCAGCAATCCCGTAGATGCGATGCGTGGTGATGCGATGTTCGGCGACCTCAGGGGGTGAAGTAGGTCGAGGAGTTGGTGTATAGGAGAGCGAAGTATCTATTGGGTTTTGTGAGGGGGCAGTCGTGGGATCTGCCTGGTCGGCGAGTGGAGTGAAGGGGACATTGGTAGGTGTGGAGGTCGTGGTCTGGGGGAGCTGGCACGCCAGAGCGACGAGGATAAGCAAGATAACAATGATAAAGTGGGGATACCTGCGAGGGTAATTCATACGACCGGTGATTACCTTATTGGGCGAGCAGACCGTTCAGGACGAACAGCAAGCTCCCTCCCAAGAGCAGCAGACCAAGGATGGACCCTGCCAGTTTCATCCGATTATCACGCGAGGTAAACAGAACACCCACCAGAAATGCCGGCAGGCTGGAAAGCAGCGTCATCTTGCCCCAGTTATAAACCGCTGAATCAAGCCATGAGACGTGAATATGCATGAATGATAATGCTTCTAGAATAAAAAATCCTGGTGAAACCATAGCCACCAGAATGGCGTGAAACAATGAGAATGGTTCGGATGGGTTGAGGCTGTAAATCTTGATCGTATAGGCTACCCCCCATTGGTCGAGCAACGCCAGGTGCAGTGCACTCAGGGTGATGGCATATGCCAGCCATGCGCCAGCGCCACCGATCAGCCAGATGGGGATGCGTGAGTGAGTGGGCATATCATCGTTGTGCCATCATAAGGATGGTTCAATTATAGCGCAGATAAGGGGAAGCCAATCACTCCTGTCTCAAGAAGAAGTTCGTAAGTAGTCCGTACGAAGATATCATGCGGGGTCGACAATATCAGTCATTGCCCCCCGTCTTACTATCTCCTGTAGAGTGTTCTTAAAGAGAAAGTGATGGATATCTCCATAACAGGTTAACTAAGATCATGATTGACAACTCCATTTTGTTATGCAATAATATCTTTACAGGGTGATATCATAGCTGCATACCAATCCTTAGATAAGCAGCCTTGTAAATATGAATAAGTCTGGTTACGTTCGTATAAGTACAATGGACTGAGATTCTTTGGGTATGTTTCCTGAAAATAATATGTAGTCAGAGAGGAGGAAATATTTTGGATAAGAAAGCACCGAGAGGAACACGTTAATTTTGGTGTATTTCAATAAATCACATAAAAACATGCCTTTACAAAGGAGGTTCATATGTTTCGCAAGATACTCGTTTTAAGCGCCATCGTAGTGCTTCTGTTCGCATCGTCCACTCCGGCGCAGGCAATTAGCTATGGTGAGTTTGACGATAATGGACATCCCAATGTTGGATCGATCGTTGTCCGCTTAGAGGGGGAGCTTTACCAGTGGTGTTCGGGTACCTTGATCAGTCCAACCGTATTCCTGACTGCCTCCCACTGTACCGCTCCCCTCGATGGCGTTGTGGCAGCAAATCCAAGTGCTGAAGTGCTGGTGACTTTCGACCCGTCGATCAGCGCAGAGGGGACTTTCTACACCGGTGATTGGTTCACCAACCCGAATTATGGTCAAGGGCATGGGTATTCAGATCCCGGAGATGTAGCAGTCATCGTACTTGACGAAGCTCCTGATGGGATTATTCCCGCCAGCCTGCCCACAGCCGGATTGCTGGATGAGCTTAAGGCACAGCATATTCTGGGTGAGGTTCTCTTCACAGCAGTAGGTTATGGTACTGTACGTGATACAAACCATGGGGGGTGGCAGCCCATCATGGACAATGTGGATCGCAACCGTGCGGATCAGGAATTCCTATCTCTCACGAATGCCTGGTTGACCAATTCGATGAATTTTGCCACTGGTAACGGAGGTACCTGCTATGGTGATTCAGGCGGCCCCCACTTCATCCACCTCGATGGGATCGAGAGCAATATCGTGGCGTCGGTGACTGTTACCGGCGATGCTCAATGTAAAGCGACTGATAAAACATACCGTGTGGACACAGCCTCAGCGCGCAGCTTCTTGGGGGAATTTGTGACATTGCCATAATAGGTGTTGAAGAGAAAATAAGCAATTAATCGCACCCTGAGCAAATTGTGATCCAATATTAAATCAAGCTGCCTCCATTTTTAATGGAGGCAGCATCGCTGCATCGGTACCAGATTGCTTTATTTTCTCCCAGATCAGAAATAATGGTCACTTCAAAACTGGTATCTGTCCGATTCATGTCACCAGCAAAAGCATATCCCAAAAAGGAATTGCTTGAGTCTATATATACACATACTCCCCATTATTCACATACAAAGTTCCTTGTCCATAAGTAGTCCAGCCATCAGTATTTCCGTCATTAAAATTATCCTGGAAAGGATGTGTGATTTGGTAAAACGATGGTATTTCTCATCAGCGTGATATCCTGGAGGGTCATATCTGTAGCATTGGCTTGGGCTAGCTGTGAGATGCACACTTGATTGCAACCTTTTAATCTTCTCGTGCTACAATATTTCATTCCACAACAATATCAGGAGACAGCCTATGCCCACCAATGCTGATTTCATCATTACTGATGCACACGTCTTCACCGCAGATCGAGATAACCCTACAGCACAGGCGGTGGGTGTGAGAGGCCGGCAGATTGTTTTTGTGGGAAGCGCTGCAGAGGTGGAGGAGTGGAAAGGAGCACAGACGCGCCTCATCCATGGGGAAGGGCACACCCTGATGCCAGGCTTCATCGACAGCCACTTCCACATGCAGCATGGCTCACTTGCCCTGGATGAGATCCATTTCGAAACCTGTTTCACCTATGAAGATGCCACCCGGGCAATCCAATCATTCGCGGCGCAGAACCCTTCAACACCCTGGCTGACCGGTTTTGGTATGCGCTACAATCTCGGTCCTGGTCTCATCCCACTCACCCGCCAACATTTGGATGCCATCCTCGCAGATCGACCGATTGCCATTACCGCCTATGATGGGCATACCATGTGGGTAAATACCCTGGGATTGCGTTTAGCGGGCATCTTCAATGGCGGTGTTTGCCCGCCCAATTCAGAGGTCGTATTGGATGCACATGGTGAAGCCACAGGTGAGCTGAAAGAGCATGCTTCCCAACACATCACGGCTGTTCTGCCCATTCCCGATAGAGACACAAAGCTTCGGCTGTTAAAAAGGGGCACCAAAATCGCTTCCCAGATGGGTGTTACCAGCATCCACAACATGGATGGTGATGATGAACAGGCTGGGTTGTATGCTTCGCTCGAAAAAAGCGGAGATTTAACCGTCAGGGTTTACATGTCCTACAGCATCCGGGTGGATACACCCCTAACGGCCATCCAGGAAGAAGCTCTGCCGCTCAAAACGAAATATCAAACCGGGCTGTTGCGGGGTGGATGTGTCAAGATGTTCATGGATGGAGTGATTGAAACCTACACTGGGTTGATGGTGGACCCATATGCGGATAATCCAACAACCTGTGGCGATAGCAATTACAGCGTGGATCATTTCAACCGCAGCGTCGTGGAAGCCGACCGGCTGGGATTGCAGATCTTCGTGCACTCGGTGGGGGATGGTGGGGTGCGGCGTGTGTTGAATGCGTATGCACTGGCGAGACAGGTCAATGGGGTGCGTGATGCTCGCCATAGAGTGGAGCACATCGAGGTCATCCATCCGGACGAACTGCATCGCTTCAAGGAACTGGATGTGATCGCCTCAATGCAGCCTCTGCATGCACCACCATCGGTGGATGACGGTGATATCTGGCAGTTTCGTGTGGGCGAAGCACGCTGGCCGCTCAGCTTTGCCTGGACGGATATCCGCAATGCGGGTGCCAGGCTCGTTTTTGGCTCCGATTGGCCGGTCGTCAGCCAGAACCCGATGCTGGGCGTGCATAATACCCTCAACCGCCAACCCTGGGCTGAAGGGTTGCCGAATCACCACCAAAACCTTGCCGACACTTTGCTGTCGTATACCCGTGAGGCGGCTTATGCCGAATTCCAGGACCATGTGAAGGGTCAGTTAAGACCGGGTTACCTGGCGGATATGGTGCTGCTCTCAGATGATCTTTTCGAGATGCCTCCTGAAAACATGAAGGAAGTCCATCCAACGATGACCATGATGGGTGGCAAAATCACCTACGAGGTGTAATGGCTAATTACGCCCTGCGGCGGGTTTTTCAGTCCATACCGATCTTGTTCATTTTGAGCATCCTGCTCTTTGCCATGGTTCGGGCTGCCCCCGGAGGGCCACTCTCCACCGCCTATCGCAATCCCAATGTAACCAAAGAGCAGATTGAGCTACTGAAAAAGCAATTAGGATTGGACCAACCACTGCCGGTGCAGTATGTTCGTTGGTTGGGCGATATGCTGCAAGGAGATATGGGCGATTCGATTAAATTTCGCCGCCCGGTTTCGGAGATGATTGCTGAACGCATCCCCAACACCCTGGTGCTTGTAGGCGTCTCGTTCCTGGTGACTCTGATCATCGCTTTGCCGGTGGGGATAATATCGGCACGCAAACCGTACTCTTTCTTCGATTATGCTGCCACCACGCTCACATTTATTGGTCAGTCGGTGCCTGTATTCTGGCTGGGACTGGCGTTGATCCTGGTTTTCTATGTGGCAATTCAAAACCCGGCTACGGGTGCACCGCTGTTCCCGGCAGGCGGGATGCGCACGATAGGAGGAGAAAGAAGCCTGGCAGACCTGGCCTGGCACCTGGTTTTACCAGTTACCGCCCTCAGCGTGGGCTGGATAGCCTGGTACTCACGCTTCTTACGCTCGAGCCTGCTGGATGTGCTGCATGAAGATTACATCCGCACAGCCCGGGCGAAGGGCGCCTCCGACCGGATAGTGTATTACAAGCACGCCTTGCGCAACGCCATCCTGCCATTGGTCACACTGATCGCACTTGACCTGCCCAGCCTGTTTGCCGGAGCATTGTTTATTGAGACGATCTTTGCCTGGCCCGGTATGGGGCGGCTTTTTTGGGATGCCGCGCGTGGGCGCGATTATCCTGTATTGCTGGCCGTGGTCATGATCGACGCGGTCATTATCATTTCCTGCAACATCCTGGCGGATATCTTTTACGGCATTCTGGACCCACGGGTGAAATATGACTAACCGTAGCATGGGCAGCCAGATAGTGCGGCGCTTCTTCAAACACCGGCTGGCTGTAGTGGCTGTGGTGATGCTGGCACTGATGGTACTTTTAGCCCTGGGTGCGAGCTTCAGCCCGTATACCCCAACCCAGCAGGAACCCACCAATCCTTTCCAGCACCCCACAGGAACCCACTGGTTTGGAACCGATGAGCTTGGGCGCGATATCTTCACACGCATACTTTATGGCAGCAGGGTGTCACTGATTGTCGGTTTAATCTCAACCCTACTGACCATCTTCCTTGGGGTGGCAGTAGGTGCCATCTCGGGTTATTATGGCGGTTGGATGGATAATGTGCTCATGCGTATCACCGACACCTTCCTGACCTTCCCCACAATATTTGTGTTGATCATCCTCAGCTCATTGCTGCGAGAGCTGCCCTATCCTTGGCTGAAGAATTCAGTCGTGGTTGTAATCGTCATCATCGCAGCCTTGTCCTGGATGTGGCCAGCCCGGCTGGTGCGCAGCCTGTTCATCACCCTGCGTGAAAGGGAATTTGTGACCGCCACACGCGCCTTGGGCGGGAGCAGTGTAGGTATCATCATCCGTCATATCCTGCCCAACTGCCTGGGTCCGATATTGGTCAGCGGAACATTGCAGATGGCGAATGCCATCATCACCGAATCTGGTCTGAGTTATCTGGGGTTCGGGGTTCAACCACCCACACCCACCTGGGGAGCCATCTTATCAACAGCCCAGGTACATGTATTTCGTGCCCCCTGGATGGCAATCTACCCAGGCGTGATGATTTTTATCACCGTCATGACGATCAACTATATCGGGGATGGACTGCGGGATGCGTTTGACCCATACGTAGTACATACTGAGAAGTAACCTTGAAGGGCGATATTCGATGCGAATACTATAAACAAAAGGTAAAATATATATTGAGGAGAATAACATGAAACTTCGATGGATTACTTTTTTCGTTTTATTTGGACTGCTGTTTTCAGCCTGTGCGACAGCCACCACCCAGGCCCCCGCAGTCACTGAATCTGCTACCCAGCCACAAGCAGCTGCCGAACCCACTTCCCCACCAGCAGAGCCTCCAAGCGGTGGGACGGTGGCGTTGATCATCCCGGAGGAACCCACCACCCTGAATTACTACTTGTCGGATGCGGCTATCGTCCGGCAAGTGGCAGATGCAACCAGCATGACCGGCCTGGTGGTGGTAAACGAGAAAGGTGTGTTTGTTCCCGTCCTGGCGGCTGAGCTTCCAACTGAAGCAAATGGTGGTCTCTCGGCCGATAAATTGACCGTCACCTGGAAGCTGCTGGCAGACCTGAAATGGTCAGACGGTGAACCTTTAACTTCAGATGATATCAAGTTTACCTGGGAAGCCCTGGCAGACCCGAATTCAGGGGCAATCGCCGGAACCGGCGGGATTTCTCAGATTAGCTCAATTGATACACCGGATGCACTCACTGCAGTGGTGCATTACAGCACTCCTTATGCCGGGTACCTGGCACAATTCGCTTACGGCTTGTTCCCGAGGCATGCCTCTGGTGCGGCGGCTGATATGTCCAACTGGGATTGGAACCGTCAACCAGTGGGGGCTGGACCGTTTGTGGTTACAGAATGGGCATCTGGTGAGAGCATCACCATGGGACCGAATCCAAACTACTACCAGGCAGGCAAGCCCTACCTGAGCAGGCTCATTTTCCGCATCGTGCCAGAGTTCGCAGCCCAAATCGCACTCATGAAACAGGGCGAGGCACAGGTTCAGCTCTGGCCGGGTATTGATGACCCCAATCAATACGCAACCGAAGTTGGTGGTGATGTTCACGAGGAGATGGTACCGGGTGTCTGGAACCTGGCGATCGACTTCAACTTGAGTATGCCGTTCGATGGTGACCCTGGTGCCACACCACCGCATCCCATTTTGGGAGATCTGCGTGTTCGCCAGGCGATCTCTTCTGCCATTGACTACGATACACTCATCCAGGATGTCTTGCGCAACACAGTCGCTCCTTCAACCTCCCCGTTTGCTTACGGGTGGTATAAGTGCGACATCATGCGGGCTTTTCCTTACGATGTAGCTAAAGCTAACTCACTATTGGATGAAGCAGGGTGGAAACTTGGTTCGGACGGCATCCGGGAAGCTGAAGGCGCCTTGTATGCGGCAGACGGTACCCGCCTCAGTCTTGAGCTGCAGGGTTATACCAGCTTCGAGCCATTGCAGCGTACTGAAGAATTCATCGTTGAAAATTTAAAAGCGGTCGGTATTGAAGCCAAGATCCAGAATTATGATTTCTCAATCATTTTCGGCTCATACGAGGATAATTCACCACGCATGATCGGTGATTATGATATGCTCATCTATGACCGCAGTCTTTCTATTGAACCGCAAGGCTTGATTGAAAATGACTATGTATCCACCCAGATTCCATCTGCAGACAACCCTACCGGTGGCAATATGTGGCGTTGGGTGAATACGGCGGGTGATGAATTCGTCAAGCAAGCTGGAAGCACATTCGATCTCTCAGTGCGGAAGGACGCTTATTGTGGATTGGCTGAGCTTATCAACACCGAGTTACCGCAGGTCTATATCTACATTTTCCAGGATGGCTACGGTTATGCCAACAATCTGACAGGATTTGTGGTAAGCACCTGGGGCAGCATGGTGTGGGACGTGCAGAACTGGCAGCTTACAGGCGAGTAAATTGATATAAAGTAGGGGCACGGCACTCCGTGCCCCTACCCTAATGTAATATCTATGATCGCGCCACGCTGACCCCCAGGTTATCGGCGTGGTCGCTGATACGCTCAAGTATTCTCAAGGTTTCGGTAAATATAACATCTGCCTCGGGCTGGCAGACTCCTTCTTCGATACGAAGGATATGTGCCTGGCGAGTCTGCCAATACATGATGTCGAATTCACCCTCCATCTGGCACACACGCCTGGCTTCTTCGATGTTGCTGGTAGAAAACGCATGAATAGCCAGCGAATAGGTCTGGTGGGCATGATTCCATAAATATTCCAGGTCTTCGATGGCTGGAGGGGTGAAACTAACCTGATTTTCCAACCTTTCCTGGGCATATTGGGCAATATCTTCTGCCATATCTCCAACTCGTTCAATATCGATGAGCAGATTTTTTAGCTGGAGGCAGCGTTTTTGCTGCACCAGGCTTAAATCTTCGTTGATCAATTTATTGATAAAGGTCACGAGCTCGTGATATATCGGATCAATCAGCTCCTCCTCTTGATCTAGGACGCTTTTAATGTTGCTTTCATCCAGCTTGATCAGAGCAATGCAGCTATCCCGCAGCATCTGAGCTGATATTTCTCCCATACGGGTCAGCTCCCGTGCTGCTTCGCTTAATGCTACAGCAGGAACGCCGAGCTGCATTTCATCAATAAATGCCGTTACCTTGGATTTCTTAATAGCGCGGTCAGCTGAAGTCAGCCAAGCTGAGATGTTCGATAATTGTTTTACAAACGGGAAAAGGATTGAACTGACCGTTACGTTGAATATTGTATGTGCGTTTGCAATCTGGCGGGGAAGGTCAGTGGAGGTGTGGGCGACCAGATTAGCATACTGGCTGATAAAAGGCATAAAGATCAACACGCCAAACACATTCATCACGATCTGGGCGATGGAAGCCTGACGTGCATCGTGTGATAATTTGAGTGAAGCAACTAACCCGGTGATGCACGACCCGATGTTTGCCCCCAGGATCACCCCAACGGCGCCATCCAGGCTGATCACCTGGCTGATACCCATCGCTACAACCATGCTCGTGACTGCGGTACTGCTTTGTGTAATCGCAGTGATTACGATACCTACTATAATGCCAACATAGGGATGCTGGC
>Ga0154666_1084_pt1 | contig 9191 bp, 9 predicted proteins | sample Rifle2008BG13ft_FD_116095 | JGI IMG/M metagenome (GOLD analysis project Ga0154666, IMG submission 116095) | Chloroflexi bacterium RBG_13_50_21 | reverse complement strand
CTGGTATCATCCATATTGTGGGACGGCAGACTTCTGACACGCGTAAACTGGAAGGAGGGCAGATTGACCTCGGCAATGCACGCTTTGGAGGACACGAAGCGCTGTTAATCTTTGACGACGTGTTCGTGCCGTGGGAGCGCATTTTCCTCTGCGGCGAATACGAGTTCGCAGGGCTGCTCGTGGAGCGCTTCGCAGCGTATCACCGGCAGAGCTACGGGGGCTGTAAGGTTGGCGTGGGAGATGTGTTGATCGGCGCTGTAGCAACAGCGGCAGAATATGGCGGTGTGGCGCAGGCCTCACACGTCAAGCACAAGATTGCCGAGATGCTGCACCTCAACGAGACCTTGTTCGCTTGCGGGTTAGCCTGCTCTTACATGGGAGCGCCGACTGTCTCCGGCACCTACCTCGTGGATATGCTACTCGCCAATGTGTGTAAGCAAAATGTCACGCGCTTTCCATACGAGATCGCCCGGTTGGCTGAAGACATCGCCGGGGGTCTGATGGTGACCATGCCGTCTGAAAAGGATTTGCTCAACCCGCGCCTGGGACCTTACATCGAAAAATATCTGCGTGGGATCGCAGACGTTGCAACCGAAGACCGCATGCGTATCCTGCGACTGATCGAGAACATGACCTCCGGTACTGGCGCGGTTGCCTACCGCACCGAATCGATGCACGGCGCAGGGTCGCCGGAAGCCCAGGTCATTATGATCGGGCGGCTGAGCAACCTGGCTCACAAGAAAGAGCTCGCCAAGACCATCGCCGGGGTAGGTTCGCAGCGCACGGAGGCAGCTCAATGACCGGTGGACAACCTGTGATGCGGAGAGAAGCGGCTATGCAGGGGGCGGTCGAAGCCACGGCAGATCCCGTGGTCAAGCAGCGCTTTGTAATGGGGAACGAGGCGATTGCGCGAGGGGCAGTGGAATCCGGGGTGCGCGTGGTCGCTGGCTATCCCGGGACGCCTGCCTCTGAAATCTTGACATCATACATCGCCTATCCGGATGTATACGTAGAATGGTCGACCAATGAGACCGTCGCTCTGGAGCTGGTGCAGGGCGCCTCGTTGTGCAACCAGCGCTCAATGGCGGTGATGAAGCACAATGGCACGAACACCGTCACCGATTTCTTGATGCACATGAATTTCACCGGCGTGCGCGGTGGTTTGGTGTTAATATCCGCAGACGACCCGGGTGGAAATTCGTCGCAGAACGAGGAAGATACCCGCGTCCTCACCCATACCTACGCGCATTTGCCGGTCTTTGATCCGTCGTCACCGTCAGAAGCCAAAGACATGGTCCGGACCGCATATGAGCTGTCAGAGAGTACCGAGCTGTGCTTTGTGCTGCGTCCGGTCATGCGTATTTGCCATTCTCGCACGCTGGTAGATTTCGAGCCGGTTTTGGTGATCCCGCGTCCGGCAGATTTCGTGAATGATCGCACACGATATGTGATGAGCGCAGTGGTCGAGAAGAGTGCTGGCGGGCAGATGCGCCCTGTGGTCCGCCACCGTTGGTTGAACCAAAAACAGCACGAGCTCGAGGAGCTGGTTGAGGCAAGCCCGTTCAATACGATTGAAGCCGGCGAAGGTCGCATCGGTCTGGTTGGGTGCGGAATTGGTTACGCGTACTGTAAGGAAGCGGAAGAGATCACCGGACACAAATTCCCGGTTCTCAAGCTCTGCACTCTACCCTTGCCACGCGAAAAGGTGCTTGCCTTTGCGGATAGCGTCGATACTCTCATCGTATTCGAGGAAACTGAGCCAGTAGTGGAGCGCTTGCTTAAAGAAATTTTCTATGATGCCGGTAAGAACGTCAAAGTGCTGGGGCGTTCGGGATTCTTGCCTGCCGAAGGCGAGCTCTCTGATAGGACTGTCCTCCAAGCAATTGCCACTCTTGACCCATCCTACGAGCAATACATTCCACAGCCCTTTCCGCTCTCGGTCAGCGTCCCAATGCGGACACGCACGCAGTGCGTCGGTTGCAGTCACCGCAGCCTCTTGCACGCATTGAAGCTCGTAGCGCGCAAGACCAAAGGGGTGGTGACAGGGGATATCGGCTGTTACGACGCGGGTGCGTTTCCACCTATGGACCTGCAGTCCACCATCTACTGCATGGGGGCTTCGATCCCTATGGGAAGTGGCATCGTCCAAAGCGGTTTCGATAAACCGGTGTTTGCAATCATTGGCGATTCGACTTTTTTTCACAGCGGTGTGCCGGGACTCATCAACGCAGTCCACAATGAATCCAAGCTGGTCGTGATTGTCGCCGATAACGGGACGACAGCGATGACTGGCTTTCAATCCCATCCAGGGAGTGCCGAGAATGTTCGCGGAGCGGGCGCTCGTTCAATCAGCATTGAAAAAATCGCCGAGGCCCTCAATGTTCCAGTCCAAACCGTGAATCCTTATGACATCAGCGAGACGATCGATGCCTTAAACCAGGCACTCAAGCACCCAGGTGTATCTGTCGTCATAGCATCTGCGCCATGCTACCTGCTAGCGAAGGGACATGGCGAGACATTGTTTGAGGCTCGAAAGATCATCATAGACCCCGATCAGTGTAATGGCTGCCGGGTGTGTATAGATTACTTTGGCTGTCCGTCGATCCAATTTGATGGCGCTAAAGCGAGCATCGATCCATTGACCTGTGTGAGCTGCATGCTGTGCATAGATGTTTGCAAGCGAGGGGCTATTGCATGAAACAAAATATCTTGATCGCAGGTGTAGGAGGACAGGGGAATCTGTTCGCCTCATCATTACTGGCAAAATCAGCTATATGTCGGGGCTATCAGGTGTTGGCGACAGAAACGATCGGCGCAGCGCAGCGCGGTGGGTCGGTTGTTTCGCACGTGCGGATCGCTGATCAGGCATTGTATTCGCCTCTCATACCCGATGGTCAGGCAGATTGCCTGGTGGGTTTTGAACCGGTGGAGCTGTTGCGCCAGATCCGCAAGCTCAAAGCGGGCGGGATATATATCATGAATACACATCCTGTGCTGACCGTTGGCTGCACCATGGGTCTGGATCAGTACCCCACCATGTCCGAAATATTTGGCGCCCTGAACGAGATTAACGTGCGGGGACACGTGATCCAAGCTACTGATGCAGCAGATAAAATCGGCGACCCCTTGTTAATGAATATGGTGATGCTCGGCGCCTTGTGTGCAGTGTCCGCGTTCTTTAAACTGGATGAGATCAAAGCTATTGTTGCGGAGGAATCGCGCAGAGCAATGGTCGAAGCAAACCTGGATGCGCTTGACGCGGGGGTGGATTTGATCCGCCAAGCAGCATAAGCACAGCCAGTCTGACTGCCGGTGCAGACGGAGGTTAACGACGATGCAGAAGGACATTAAGGCAGCACTCAAAAGTGGGCAGCCTCTTATAGGCTCTTTCTTTCGCCTGCCCAGCCCCGACTTGGCGGAAATCTTTGGCGAGGCTGGATTTGATTTTATTATCATTGACCAAGAGCATGGCCCCCTCACCCCGGAGACAACGTCAAATCTGGTGCGCGCCTGCGACCTGGTGGGAATGGCAGCCATCGTTCGCATCCCCGATAATCAGCCCTGGTATTTTCAACATGCGCTGGACGTAGGTGCATTGGGTGTTCAGGTACCTCAAATCAGGACTCTTGCGGATGCAGAGCGGGCGGTTCAGTTATCGAAATTCTCACCGTTGGGCCGTCGGGGGGTTTGCCGAAATGTTCGTGCAGCACGCTATTCTGCCCGAGACCGCTTTGACTATCTTGAAGGCTCCAATCGCGATACAGTTGTTGTCATCCAAATTGAAAGCAAAGAGGGCGTCGAGAATATAACTGAGATTCTCGGTGTACCCGGGATTGATGTCGTGTTTATTGGACCCTACGACCTTTCACAGTCGCTGGGTTTACCGGGACAAGTGGAGCACCGGCTGGTGAGGAGCGCCATGGAGCAGGTGGTCACGGCTTGCCACCTTGCTGGAGTCGCTTCGGGGGTGTACGCGGACAGCGCCGAAGCTGTCAGCCACTGGGTGGGCATGGGCGTACAGTATATCGCGATCGGCGTTGATACAGCATTGATTTACAATCTAACCTCGAAGCTGGTGGCAGAGTTACGCCCTGCAGTCAAAATCACCCGATGATGAGTCATGTGTTTGCTGTGAGGTAATTCGCCAAAAGATGCTTTTCCAGCGATCTTTTCCTCCGAAGTGAATTGCCTAAGTGGTAGATAGGATTCGCCCGCTAATCTATTTAAACTCTTACAGCGGTTCATTCAGCAAATTTCCCCCTATATTAAATAGGCAATACAGTAGCCTCTCCTACAATGACCTCCTCACCCCTTTCATTCGTGACAATGGTCTTCAGCGTCACGATGTGCTTATCTTCGCGCACTGCGATCACTTCAGCTGTTGCCGTGATGGTTTCACCGATCCTGATAGGCTTGACGAATTTGAGAGTCTGGCCAAGGTAGATTGGGCCGCCCAACGCAGTCCCAATCACAGCCGAGATCAAGCTCGCTCCTAGCATTCCGTGAACGATACGCCCGCCAAAGCGTGTTTGCTTTGCGTATTCTTCGTCGAGATGGAGCGGGTTTGTGTCTGAGGTGATGCGAGCAAACTCGGCAACATCTTCTGGGGTGATGGTTTTGCTCAACGAGGCATGGTCTCCCGGTTTCAGTTGCATTCCTGCCTCCTACCTGAGTAGCTGCCGCGCGATAACCAGGCGCTGGATCTGGTTCGTTCCTTCATATATTTGTGTGATCTTGGCGTCGCGCATATACCGTTCAGCCGGAAATTCAGTCATATAACCATAGCCGCCGGCGACTTGAATAGCGTCGGTTGTCACACGCATAGCGGTATCCGAAGCTATCAGCTTGGCAGCGGCTGCAATATACGACAAATCGGGCGCGCCTTCGTCTGCAAGCGCCGCGGCATGATAAGTCAGCGCGCGGGCTGCCTCGACCTGGGCTGCCATGTCTGCTAGCATGAATTGGATCCCCTGCAGTTGTGAGATCGGTCCACCAAACTGCTTACGCTCTTTTGAATAGTTGACCGCAAAATCTAGTCCTGCTTGGGCAAGGCCAACTGCCTGCGCCGCGATGACCGCACGCGAGCCGTCCAGCGTCTTCATTGCGATTTTGAAACCATCCCCCTCTTTACCCAGCAGATTCTCTTGTGGTACTTGGCAGTCTATTAAAACAACCTCGGCCGTTGGAGAGCCGCGAATGCCCATTTTCTTTTCGACCCGGCCGATTTGAAAACCCGGGAAGTCTTTCTCTACGATAAAGGCGGAGATTCCCCTGGTTCCCTGGCTGCGGTCAGTCATCGCAAAGATGCAAAATAAGTCCGCGACAGTCGCATTGGAGATAAAATGCTTCACTCCGTTAATGACGTAGGTGTCTCCCCTCAATTCCGCAACGGTTCCCATGGCAGCAGCGTCCGATCCCGCGCCAGGTTCGGTCAGTGCGAAGGCGCACAATTTTTCACCAGCTGCGAGAGGGGGACAGTACTTTTGCTTTTGTTCTTCTGTACCGGCAATTAAAATAGGTGATGCGCCCAAAGCCTGCACTTGTAAGATCAATGACGATGAAACGCATACGCGTGCGATTTCTTCCACCGCAAGGCACACCGCCGTGTGTCTCATCTCGCATCCCCCTAGCGACTCGGGGAATGCCACACTGAAGATTCCCTGCCGCTCAAGCAGCTCTTTGATGTCCCAGGGGAACTCTTCAGTGAGGTCGATCTCCGCTGCTCGAGGCGCGATGACCTCATTTGCTATTTTGCGTACCGTATCGCGCAGCATTTCGAGTTCGGGCGTGAATTTCCACATAATGCACCTCGGTTGGTTGAATAGCTCGCTGGCTTTAAAAGCCAGGGTGTCCGTGACTATGTGATGGAATTGACTAGGGAGTTCCTGGTTTGTTTAATGGCGGGGATTCGCCCACCCATTCCCATCGAGATTTCTTGCGCAGCGTTTTTGATAGATGCTAAGATGCACTGAAAATGCTCCGAACTAGCACGCGCTGAGAGGAAAGAAACACTGATCGCGGCGACAGCGTGTCCAGAGTGATCGTAGATCGGAGCAGCAAGGCACTGTAATCCCTCGGCGCTCTCCTGGTTGTCCTGGGCGTAACCTTGCTCGCGGACGAGGTTTAGTTCAGCTCTAAGCTGGCTCACAGAATTGATGGTATGCGCTGTCAGGATTGAGAGCTGCCGGTTGGCAAACAGAGCGTTAAATGAGTCTTCGGGCAGCGCGGCAAGCAGTGCTTTGCCTAAACCCGTCGCATGTGCTGGCAGGCGCCTGCCAATTCGCGAGACCAATTGGACCTGGCGAGTACCATCTTCACGTGCGACGTAAATCACTTCCGCCTGATCCAAGATTGCCAATTGGACTGTCTCGCCGCATTCTTCAACAATCTTTCGCGCCGCTTGATGAAAAAGCTGGCTCAGGTTGGCGGTTTGTGTGGCTGCTGCTCCAAACTGAATTGCCTTTGGTCCCAGGTGGTACGTATTGTTTGCATCCCGTTCAACATATCGAAGCGTCTCCAGCGTAGCCAGGATGACATACACTGAGCTCTTAGGTAGACCCGTCTGCTCAACCAGCTCCTGGAGGGTTGCACGCTTATCTAATATGGCCAGAGCTTCTAGGATCTGTAAAGTCTTAGCTGTGGCAGGAACGTTATACTTTGGAGTCTTTTTTAATGGCATAATTGACATGGAAATTTTCTTACAAACTCGAAAACGACCGCCTTAAGCAATTGTTTATTGTATTGAACAAAATTTATGCTGCTGAACAAAATATAACATTGGGTTATCCATTTGTCAATAGAATGGTTGCATCACCACGCGACGACTAAACCTTTTTAGCCTCCAATTTCCTGCCTGTGAGAATCTACAGCTGGTGAGGTTGCCTGCAGGTTTGAGTGACTTTGGGAAAGGGCATCCGATAAAGTGGGTGTTCACGATTGGGAGTGCAAGCTTGTAATGGTGGCAGGCCGATTAGCAACGGACTTGGGTGTCACGATTATTGCCATATCATCCGCAAGCTCATCGGAAGGCTACAATGATATAGTAACATATATTGATATCGTGCACGAAACCCAATTGAAAAAACGCCTGGAATGGTCGATCAACCGGTGCGACTTGTTCCGAAATTATATAAAAGCCCAATATTATATTTGGTGAAAAATCTTTTCCATCTATTTGCGTTTAATAGAATACGTGCAAATAGCACAATCCTATATTTGCACTTGTAGTATGGGTACAAGATTTATAAAGCTATTTATTGATAAGTAAAAAAAATATAATCCGGTTATTCAATTTACCCGTCATTGTTAATCAAATCCACTGGACGCTAAACCGTTGACAGCATCTTTCTAACCTTATCCAATTTACTCGCTTAGGTTGTGTCCAATGGACTGAGCCCAAAATGGTAGGACACTGGTTTAGCGTTCGAGTCTTACTAGAAACTGGGGCTACCAGTGACAAGTTTTTTATCGACTGTACATCTCCCCCTCTGGACAGGGCTGCGGATCACATTTCCTTGCTTCATGCAGTGGTGGAATTCAGGTAACACTGCATGGAAAACATAGATATTATGGATTACTTAACACCCATATATAGGACACAGAAGACACCACACCACCATATATACGGCATAGAACACAAGTTCTACCACTCTTAATCGTTTGGTTGAAGCCTAATTAGTCACGAGACGTCCTTGAGATGTTTATAGCCTCTGGTTGTGAGTATTGTGAATTGATGTAATTTTTTGTGGTTATTCGTTACAAGTGGTAAAATAATTATCATATATATCCAAGATTTTGTTTTATGATTGTGACTATAATCCACTGGTTGCTAAAGTGTTGACAGCACATTAATAATCTTTCCAATGTACTTGTTTATTTTTGTGTCCAATGGACTATGGCGAAAAGAGCAGGACACTGGATGGGAGACGCGATTTTTCGGTTTCGTCCTTTTAAGCCATTGGTTGAGCGTTTGACCTGTTCCATTCTTAATTGAGTAAAAATTTAGATAATATATAATCTCCCCCGATGGGTAGGGTGGATGATCGCCTTTCCTTGCTTCATGCTGCGGGTACAGATTGTGTACAATTCAAGTACAGATATGCTGAAACAGCTTGCAAGGAGAGCAACGAGTTGTATAGTGATTTTGGGCGATATTAGACTTAATTGACGGTTATTTTCCTCTATTCGCCTACATTTTTATCTATCGCACTAAAGAGGTCGAGGGTTCGAATCCCTCAAGTCCATCTAAATACCCTGTGAAATGACTTATCCTGAGTTGATAGTTTCTCCAACCAAAGTTACGCTTTAGTTACCGACTGATGGTAGACTTATGGCTACCAATCGTTTGGGTTGTCATCGTAGGGTTATAACCTATTTTCAAGTGTGGTATAAGTTTGGTAACGTTATCTTTTGGTAAACAGTGTGTATGGAAATCTGGGTGAATAAAAAGCGATTTTGTGGGACATTTGTCCCTCCCACAACGGGACATCCGCCTATCGCCTTGCAATTCAAAATCGTATAGGATAACTATAACCTGAGCAGCGAAACACGGTCTCAACCGGGTTCAGGCATTACATTCATGATCTGCAAGGCGTAATCAAGCGCAACGTACACGTTGGTCGGGATGCTCCTGCTGTAGATTTGTTCCGGTCAATTTTTTTAGCCATTCGCCGATATAGGCTGCTATTACCAATGATGTCATTCTCGAGAAGATTGTTGTCAGGACTTGAAAGATTGATTCGATCGGATGGACTTAATAGCCAGGAAAGGGCGTAGACATGACTGCAACGTGCTTGTTGTGGGTGAGGGTCCGCTCGGATTACGAACTGCTGTTTTCGTTCCTGGATAGTTTCCGCGTTGACACCGGGCGGCGCTATTGGATCAGTGAACAAAGTATAGAAGTGAATACCGGTGATATGGTGGAAGATAGGGGACATATAGGTACAGAAGTCAAAATCGCTTTTCCGATGTCCCACAAGACCTTGACATCCACCGAGGAGCATATACAATGATAGATAAGCGATTGAGAAATCAGATCACTCAGCTCAAACTGATTATCTCAGTCGCAGAGTTCTTTATCTCTGACAGATCTATCATAAGTTTGATTAAGTCCGGCAGTAAGTGCAGCTTAGGTGCTTTGGGTGAACTTATAAGCTGCTGAGAGGATACCCACCCTCTCCGCAGAGCGTAAG
>Ga0154666_1144_pt1 | contig 9383 bp, 8 predicted proteins | sample Rifle2008BG13ft_FD_116095 | JGI IMG/M metagenome (GOLD analysis project Ga0154666, IMG submission 116095) | Chloroflexi bacterium RBG_13_50_21 | reverse complement strand
AAAACAATGCAGAAGAAATACCTGATAGGTATTGATCTTGGAACGAGCAGCACCAAGGCGGCTCTTTATCAGATTGATGGGAAACTTATTTCAGAAGCCTCAGTTGAAGTTCCGCTCTTTTATCCGAAACCGGGAGTGGTGGAACAGGAAAATGAGGATTTCTATACATCAGCAGCCAAGACTGTACGGATGTGTATTGAATCCAGCGGCATTGAACCGAAAGCAATCGCTGCCATTGCATTTGATTCACAGATGGCCGGCGTAGGGTCGATCGATGAAGATTATAAACCCGTGACCCGGTTTGACTCATGGCTGGATATGCGCTGCCAACCCTATATTGAGTGGATGGATAAAGAAGCGGGTGACCGGATCACTCAACTGACAGGCTGCCCTCCCACCTGTGACCATGGTCCAAAGATGCTGTGGTGGAAGAACAATCATCCTGATATTTATCGGCGAATCGCAAAATTTGTGACGCCTGTAACTTATGTGGCAGGTAGAATCGCAGGTTTGAAAGCGGATCGGGCATATATCGACCACACCTACATCCATTTCTCAGGATTTTCTGACGCCCAAAAAGCGATTTGGTCCGATGAGCTATGTGAACGTTTTGGATTGGATAAGGAGAAACTACCACGGATCGTCGATCCCAGCGAGGTCATCGGGCAAGTATCGGAGATATCAGCGAAGGAGTTTGGGCTGGCTCCCGGCACACTCATTGCGGCTGGTGCGGGAGATACCGCAGCCAATGCTTTAGGTGCAGGCATCGTGAACCCTGGTATGTTATTTGATGTGGCAGGCACCGCCTCCGTTCTGGCTGGATGCACCAATAAATTTATCGCTGACACAAAAAACCGTGCCTTGATCACCATGCGCTCGGTTATCCCAGGATTATGGCATCCGCTCGCATATATTGGTGGTGGAGGCTTGGCACTACGCTGGTTTCGTGATCAATTTTATAACACAGCTCACGGGGTGAGCCTCCCCATCTCAGAGGAAGACATCTACCCGCAAATGATTTCACTGGCTGAGGGTGTTGCACCCGGATCGGATGGGTTGTTCTTTTCACCGCACCTGGGAGGCCGTATTTGCCCCTCGAGCCCGGATATGCGTGGAGCATGGATAGGTGTATCGTGGTCACATACGCAAGCTCATTTTGCACATGCCATTTTAGAAAGCATTGCCTATGAATATGCATATTATCTAAAAATATTAACAGAGTCTTTGCCAGAGCTGGTGTTAGTGGAAGCCCGCGTGGTGGGTGGCGGGGCACGGAGTGAAGTCTGGAACCAGATCAAGGCCGACATCCTCAATGTGCCCTATCAAAGGTTGGTGGGAAATGAATTTGGCGCTTGGGGTGCAGCCATGATTGCGGGTAAGGCAGCCGGGCTCATTAACGACCTGGCATCGTATGCAGAAGAAACTGCACTTTTGAACGGAAAGCCATTCCACCCCATAAAAGAAAACCATGAGAATTATCTACCCCTGATAGAAAAATATATCAGGCTGGAACAGACTCTAAACCAATTTTATCGATCATGAGCCTGGTATCCAGCCAAAAGCAGACGTGTGGTCTCTAAGGAAAGATTGATGAATAAACAAATTCGAATTTGTATGATAGGCGGTGGAAGAGTGGGTAAAAACCACTCAAGAGCACTTACTGGCTACGTGCCTGGTGGGAAAATTGTTGCCCTGGTTGAAACCATAGCGCAGGTGCGTGAAGAAACTGCGCGTGAATTCGGGATTGAGAACCATTTCGATTCGCTTGAGGCAGCCCTTGAAAAAGTTGACTTTGATGGGGTAGTCATCACCACCCCCACCCCTACACACTTGCCAATTACCGCCCTGGCGGCTGAAAACAAAAAGCACGTATTCCTGGAAAAACCGATGGCATTGAATTTACGGGAATGCGATGAGATTCTTAATGTGATTAATCAGAACTCAGTCTTTTTGCAGTTAGGCTTTATGCGCCGTTTTGATCCTGAGTTTGTCGCCGCTGCAGAACGTATCGCTGCAGGTGAAATCGGCCAACCCATGATGATTAAAACCAACACGCATGGTCCTGGCTTACCCCCAGCCTGGGCGCGTGACCTGCGCTCTTCCAATGGCATGCTGGCGGAAGTCAACAGCCATGATTGGGATACACTACGCTGGTTTATGGGGTCGAACTTACAAAGAGTCTATACGGAGGTGGCGAACTTTAAAGGTGCAGCCAATCATGTAGATACTCCAAATTTTTACGACAATGTCATGGTCAACGTTAAATTCGAGAATGGCGGCTTGGGGATGATCTCAGGTATATGTCCATGTGGGTATGGGTATGATGCACGGGTTGAGATCGTAGGCGAAAAGGGGATCATGCAAATTGGTGAGCTTAAGGGTCAATCGATTTTGGTTTGCACCAACCGTGACCAGGGATTGATTTCACCCATTTATCGCACCTGGCCGGAGCGTTTCAAATGGGCATATATCAATGAACTGGCCCACTTCGTCACCTGTATCCAAACTGATACCCCTCCACGCGCTGGTGGATTGGATGGACGATGGGCAGTGGCGGGGGTTTTAGCCGGGACAAAATCTTTCCTGGAAGAGCGCCCTGTCTATCTGAAGGAAATCCTCGATGTATGATCTGCAAGGCAAGGAAGGCGATATGCTGGCAGCAGTCTATCACGGACCAAATGACTTACGGGTTGAAAATGTTCCAATTCCTGAAATTGGAAAAGACGAAATCCTGGTTAAAGTGCTCAGCGCCAGCATTTGTGGGACCGACTTACGCATATACCATGGCAATCACCGCATGTACCCACCCGGGACCGTGCGCATCCCAGGGCATGAGCTTGTTGGCGTGATTGCGGATATCGGTTCAAAGGTAAAAAACTATTCAATCGGTCAGCGGGTGTTTTGTGCCCCGAATACCGGTTGTGGGCATTGCGAGCAATGCGTCGCCGGTAACAATAACTTGTGTGCCAACTATGATGCCATCGGTGTGACCTCCGATGGCGGTTTCGCTGAATATGTTCGCATCCCAGCTAACTCGGTCCGGCAGGGGAATGTGATACCCATCAGCGATTGCGTGGACCCGGCTGTGGCTGCCTTGGTGGAGCCTTTTGCTTGTGTCCTCCGGGGTCAGAATGCGTTGCATATCGAGGCAGGTGAAGTCGTCCTGATTATGGGTGCAGGTCCCATCGGGGTGATGCATATCAAGCTAGCCAAAGCGCGTGGGGCAGGACGCCTCATCGTCAGCGAGCCCGTACCTGATCGTGCTGATCAAGCGAAAAGAATGGGAGCCGATCGGGTAGTTGATCCCACATCAGATGATTTAAAGTCAATTTTGCTTGAAGAAAGCAATGGGCGTGGTGCTGATGCGATCATTGTAGCTGCCCCTATCCATTCTGCACAGGAAAGTACGCTTGAGCTCGCTGCAATCGGGGGGAGGATCAACTTTTTTGGTGGGCTTCCCAAGGATCAATCCACCATCAATATCAATTCTAATCTGGTGCATTACAAGGAATTGGTGATCACCGGAACAACAGCTTGTAGCACAGCCGATTGTTGGCAAGCCATCCAGATTGTAAATTCCGGTATTGTCGACTTATCTGATATTGTCAGCCAGAGATTTCCATTGAAAGAAGCGATGCAGGCATTTACAGCAGCCGAAGACCGTAAATCATTGAAAATTGTTCTGGAACCCTAAGCCAATGTCTCTCGCTTCGCATCCCATCCTACCGCAACCAGTCAAAACAGTCCAGGGACCTGTCTCGTACGAACAATTGGGAATTACTGATGCCCATAATCATGTATGGATCAGTGCTGTTCCTGGGATAGCGCCAGATTGCCCGGTACTTGACCAATATGATCTCATCCGAAAAGAATTGATTGCATATCGCCAAAGCGGTGGGGGAACAATCCTGGATTGCCAGCCGGGTGGATGTGGCCGGGATGGGAACATGTTATTGGATCTTTCCAAGGCTTCCCGCGTGAATATCCTCGCCTGTACAGGTTTCCACCGAAAAAAGTATTACCCGGGTGATCATTGGCTTTGGGTAGCAAGTGCCCAGGAAATCGATAACTACATATGGTCCGAGTTGGAGGGAGGGCTTACCGAGACATTAACTGCCTCATCCGCTGTCAAGGCAGGTTTCATTAAAATTGCCCTCGAATCCACCTGGGCGGATTGCCCTCAGGCTGCCCTCGAAGGTGCTGCATCTGCTGCATATAAAACGAAATCCTTGCTTGCTATTCACACAGAAAAAGGTGCCCTGGCTGAGAAAGCCTGCATTTATTTCACCGATCGGGGTTTGCTACCCCACCAGCTGATGTTATGTCATATGGATAAAAGGCCGGATATCAGCCTCCATAAGTCACTTGCCAGTTTTGGGGTACTGCTCGAATATGATACATTCTATCGACCTAAGTACAACCCAGCTGTCAACCTCTGGCAGCTGATTGAACAAATGGCTGGAGCAGGGCTCACGAACCGGATTACCCTCGCCACGGATATGGCCGAGGCTGCCTTATATCACAACATCGCTGGTGGACCTGGTTTGGCCAGCCTACCCGGTGAGATACAGGAAACACTGAAGCAAAAAGGATTCCCGCAAGCTGCCATACTCCAAATGCAGGGTGGAAATATCGCCCGCCGGCTGGCCGGGATAAATTAGATAATTCAGGTGAATATGATGGTCGACTTACCCTTTACATTCACACTCCCCATGCCGCAGGTCATTCCTTCGAGGGTGGACAACCATATCGAGAGGCGCTTGTCCGCTCTGCGTGGGCTTTTTTTTGACCAGGAAACCTATCATACAATGCTTTCCAAAGAAGATAAACTGGTTTACGAAGTTTACGAAATTAGACGACCGGAGGTGGAAGGTGAACTCCTGATGGGCATATCCATCGTCCATCCAGGTAAAGTGGGTAAGGAGTTCTTTATGACCAAGGGACATTTCCATTCCGTGCTTGAGACCTCGGAAATCTATTACTGCCTGCGTGGCGAAGGATACATGGTGATGGAGACCCCCGAGGGCGATACTTCGGTCGAAGCCCTTTCACCCGGAAAAGTTCTTTATGTTCCACCACGTTGGGCACACCGGTCTGTATGCACTTCGCGCCAGGTGGACCTAGTGACCTTCTTCGCCTACCCTGGAAATGCTGGTCACGATTATGGCACCATCGAACGTCAGGGTTTTCGAAAATTGGTCCTGGATGGGGTAAACGGTCCCGAAATTGTCGATAATCCTCGCTGTAAATAACCCGGAGAATTTATGAACCTGAAAGAATGTCGTCTGCTGGTCACGCCTACATCCTATGGCAAGAATGATACGCGACTCAAGACAGAACTGGAAGCTCAGGTAGGGGATGTGATTTACAACCCAACGGGAAAACCGCTTTCTTCTGCCGAGGTTGCGCAGTTATTGCCTGGAATGGATGGCTATATTGCTGGCCTGGATGCCATCGATGCGAATGCCTTAAAAACAGCTGATCGGCTTAAAGTAATATGCCGATACGGTGTTGGCGTCGATAATGTAGACCTGGATGCAGCCACAGAAAAAGGGATTATCGTGACCAATACGCCCGGTGCGAATTCAGTCTCAGTCGCAGAGCTTGCTCTTGGATTGCTCCTGGCGTTGGCGCGCCAGATCCCTGAAGCGGTTGACGCGGTACATCAAGGGAAATGGCCGCGCTATTCAGGTATCAGCCTCGAAGGCAAGACTATCGGCATCCTCGGATTGGGTGCGATTGGTAAGCAGCTTGCCCGTCGTCTCCATGGATTCGACTGTAATATCATTGCCTTCGATCCATATGCCGATGCTGCCTTTGCAAAAGAAAATCAGATTGAGCTTGCATCGATGGAGGAAGTGGTCGGGAAATCAGATTTTATCAGCTTGCATCTTCCGCTTTTACCTGAAACACGCAACCTGGTAAACGAGGCATTCTTAGGCAGGATGAAAAAAGGCTCTTACCTGGTCAATACATCACGTGGTGAGGTTGTGGATGAAGGTGCCCTGTTTAAGGCGTTACAAAGTGGTCATCTGAAAGGTGCCGGGTTGGATGCCTTCATAGCTGAACCGCCCGATCCCAAGAACCCACTATTGAACATGCCCCAGGTCATTGCCACACCTCATCTGGGCGCGCAAACAGATGGAGCCACCAGCAATATGGGCTGGTTTGCCATGCGGGATTGCCTGGCAGTGCTGAGGAATGAACAACCAAAGTATAGGGTGGCTTAGCCAATCCTGATGTTGGAATATTTTCGGAGGAAAAATGAGTAAAGCTGAAATGTTGGAGAAAGTAAAAGAGTTGGGTCTGCTGGCTGTGATCCGAGGACCATCGGCTGAATTAACCGTCAAAATGGTGGAAGCGCTGATTGAAGGTGGTGTTTTAGGAATTGAGATCACTTACAGTACCCCCAATGCTGAGGAAGTGGTTCGAACGCTCTCCAGGATGTACGGCAACCGTATCGTGCTTGGGATGGGAACTTTAACCAAACCTGAACAAACCCTTTCGGCAAAAGAAGCCGGTGCACACTACCTGGTCAGCCCGGTATGTGAACCAAACCTGGTTAAAAGCATGGTTGATAGTGGATTATTAACCATGGCTGGGGCACTCACTCCCACGGAAGTTTTACAGGCATACAACCTGGGTGTAGATGTGGTAAAAATCTTTCCAGGCTCCCTGGGTGGACCTGCTTATGTGAAAGCCCTCAAAGGACCATTCCCATATATCCCGATGATGCCCACGGGAGGGGTAAGCGCAAGTAATGTGGCAGAATGGTTCGCTACCGGGGTTGTGGCTGTTGGTGCAGGCAGCGAGCTTTGCCCACCCCAACTGGCAAAGGAGGGTAAATTTGATGAAATCACCCGTCGAGCCGCTGAATTCGTGCAGGTTGTGAAATCCGCCAGAGCATAGCTGCGTGCATTGAAGAGAATGGTTTATGAATAAAGAAAATTATCCTGTTGTCACGAAGTCTGTACCTACTTTTTATTTCATCGGTGTAACCACCGGAAAATCCTCCATCATGAAGGTCTTCCCCTTATGGATGAAAGTACTCGGTCGTGAAGAAGTCGTCATGGAAGGCGTGGATTGTAAAATTCATGATGAGCCGGGGGCTTACCGCAGGGCAGTTGCCCAAATTAAATATGACCCTCTCTCGCTTGGCTCGCTAGTGACCACGCATAAAATCGACCTGCTCAATGCGGCGAGGGACATGTTTGATTACCTCGATCCTTATGCTATGATCACCGGTGAAGTTTCCTGTATCTCCAAACTGGATGGCCGCCTGGAGGGACATGCGAAAGACCCCCTTACCTCAGGAGCCAGCCTGGATGTGATCATCGAGCCTGGGTATTTTTCCAGGACACACGGGGAGGTGCTGTGCTTCGGAGCCGGTGGATCAGGTGTTGCCACCTTGCTGCACCTGATCAATAAAAAAGACAAAGGCGATCGTCCAGCGAAATTCACCTTCGTGAACCGCTCCCAGGGCAGGTTGGACCATGCCAAAGAGATGGTCGGCGGATTACAAACCGACATTAAAATCGAATATATCTGCAACTCCGATCCACTCGTTAACGATAAGATTATGGAAGTGTTTCCTCCCTGCAGCATCATCATCAATGCTACCGGGATGGGCAAGGACACGCCTGGTTCTCCAATCACCTGGGAGGGGAAATTCCCAACGAACAGCATCGCCTGGGAGTTTAACTACCGGGGAGAACTGGATTTTTTACACCAATCGCTGGCACAGGTGGATAGCCGTAAAGTCAAGGTAGAAGATGGTTGGATATATTTTGTACATGGCTGGACTCAGGTGGTTGCCCAGGTCCTTCATTTTGACCTTACTCCGGCTTTATTTGAGCAGTTGAATCGAGCTGCTTCATCAGTCCGAGGAAATTGAGCGCTTCCAATTAAAAGTATTATGAGCGAAAAAGCCACACAGGCAAAACAGCTTCACGAACAAGGGTATGGATGTGCTCAAGCCGTGCTAACATCTTTTGCCCCAGAATATGGCTTATCCGAAGAAATTGCTCTTAAAATAGCCACCGGATTTGGCTCAGGCATGGGCAGGATGTGTGAGATGTGTGGTGCCCTTACCGGCGCTTATATGGTCATCGGATTGAAGCACGGCAAGCTGCATTCCGACGGCACAAAATATGGGGTGAATACTGAAACAACTTACAGGTTGGTAGCGGAAATTGCTGCCAGGTTTACTGAGAGAAATGGCTCCACTCACTGCCGGGATTTAATCGAACACGATTTGAGTGATCCGGACCAACGCGCAGAGGTTGTCAGACTGGGTTACTTTAAAACTCGCCGTGGAAAATACATCTACGACTCGGTCGACCTTCCGGATGAATGGTACCTGACCACGGGCAATGGATTCCCGTCAGCCTGCTACACCGTATTCAAGGTCATTTGGTATAAAAAACATGAGCCAGTCCTGTGGAAGAGAGTGCACAAGATCCTCGGTACCAAGGACTATATCAATTTTAAACTGACCGGAAAGTTGCTGACCGATTACTCATACGCTTCAGGCACAGGCATCTACGACCTTAAAGGCTGGAAGTATTGCCATGAATTTATCACCGCCAGCGGTATTCCGGCAGATGTATGGCCGGAGATCGTGCCATCCACTCACGTAATCGGCAAAGTGAGATCCGAAATTGCAGAAGAAATGGGATTAAGTAATGATGTCCTGGTTGTTTGTGGCGGTGTGGATAATTCGTGCATGGCTTTGGGGGCGAAAAATATCAAGGAAGGGCGGGTATATACCTCACTGGGTTCTTCCGCATGGATTGCAGTCTCATCGGAGAAACCCGTTCTGGACAAGCAATATAAGCCGTATGTCTTCGCGCATGTGATGCCAAATATGTTCACCTCGGCAGTGAGCATCTTTGCCGATGTATTCAATACCCGTATATTAAAAACGAATATCGACCAGGATGCAGCCGCTCTCGGTGCAGCAGCAATTGCTGCGGTGGGATGTGGTTTATGGTCAAATTTTGAAAAGATTAACGCGATCCATAAAGCAGTTGAAATGGTTGAACCTGATGTGGATAATAACCGCAAATATGAAAAACTCCTGCCAGTTTTTGTTCAATCCGCTGAATACCAGGCGCAGATCAGCGATTCATTGAGAGAAATTGAGCTTTGAATATTTATTCTGATATTAAAAATAATATTGACATGCAGGATGGAGGTTTCTATAATCATTGTGAAACCAGGTAAACGAAACATATTTTTATACACTTCTCAGCGAGGATGTAATAGGTCAGCCAGATAATTTGGATAACAGTGTATTTAATAAAATCTACTCTTTGAAAGGAAATAAAAACATGAAAATTGGTTTATTCACGGCGACGTTTCTGGATATGAAGATTGAAGAA
>Ga0154666_1075_pt1 | contig 9416 bp, 10 predicted proteins | sample Rifle2008BG13ft_FD_116095 | JGI IMG/M metagenome (GOLD analysis project Ga0154666, IMG submission 116095) | Chloroflexi bacterium RBG_13_50_21 | reverse complement strand
AATCTTGCTGAATTTCTTTGATCCAGAAATATTTCTAATTAAAATTACCCCCTTGAATCCCACCTACCGGGCGCGCGAGAACGACCTGGTTTCGTATGTGGATCCACTCAGCGCGGTGGAAAAATATGAGATCATCCAGGCACTGCAAGAGTCAGGCTATCAGGTCATTTTAAGCATCGGGGAGACGGAAGAGAACTTGATAGGAAGCAATTGCGGTCAATTCCTGCGACGTCATTTGCTGGCAAAGGCTCCAATCGCCGATGGATACACCTACCAGGTAAATGAAAATCCATGATTGAAGATTCTCACAGTGGTCTTATCGAAGCGCAATAACAAGTGTTTTCAATAAATAGTTGATGATTTAGTAAGGCTGTAATCCATTGCCTTGACCTTGCCAGCACACTAATAAGTAATCACTGTCCAGGGGATAATAATAGCGAAAAAGGAGGTTATCCAATGAATTTCCTTGAGCTAAAAAATATATCCGAGCAGTATATGGACCTGGTCAATCCCACCACCCCAGAGAAGATCCTCAAGGCAGGACAGATTGCTGGGCTCAAGCAAGGTGATAGGGTGATTGATTTTGGCACCGGGTTCGCTGAGCCGCTTATTTTATGGGCGGAAAAGTTTCGCATTTCCGGCGTAGGGATTGATCTTCGTCCTTATGCATACGCTAGGGCTAAGCAGAAAATCGCTGAACGAAGACTAACAGGTCGCCTCGAGGTAGTATGTGGGGATGCGAGTAAATATGTGTACCCACCTCACGGCTTTGACCTCGCCTCCTGCATCGGTGCAACTTTTATCTGGGGTACCTTCCAGGATGCGGTGCATGCAATGAAAGGTGCTATTCAACCGCATGGCAAGTTGGTGATCGGCGAGGCACACTGGCTGACAGATGATGTGCCGATTGAATTTCGCTCCCTACAGACAGAGGTGTATCCCGAAGTTGAGCTGCTGCAGGGTGCCCGCCAGGAGGGATTTGACATTGAGTATGTGCTACATTCCAGCCATGACGATTGGGATCGCTACGAGGCGGATAACTGGCATGGCTTGGTCCGATGGATCGAAGAAAATCCACAACACCCGGAGCGCCAACAGGTGATCGATCACCTGCACGAAAGCCAGGACGAATACATACGGTATGGTCGCATGTACCTGGGTTGGGCAATTTACGTGCTCAACCCAATCAGGTATTAACGCCTATGAAGCTGGCTACATTGTGCTACGTAAGGCGGGAGGGTCAGACCTTGATGATCCATCGGGTCAAGAAAGCCGATGACGTGCACCAGGGTAAGTGGAATGGATTGGGAGGCAAGCTCAACCCGGGTGAGACCCCTGAGGAATGTGCGGTGCGTGAGATATTTGAGGAATCTGGATTACGCGTGAGGCATCCACACCTCAAAGGCTTTTTAACGTTTCCCCTGTTTGCCAGGGATGAAGATTGGTATGTGTTCGTCTTTGTAGCCAGAGATTTCGAGGGTGAGCTGATCGACTCACCTGAAGGAAACCTGCACTGGGTGGACGATGCTCGGCTGAATACATTGAATTTATGGGAGGGAGACTCGATCTTCCTGCCCTACCTGGATAGACCGGGTGTTTTCTCCGGGAAATTCCTTTATCAAGCAGGACGCCTGGTATCTCATACGCTGGTCTACCACAGGGAATCTGGGCGATGACTGTATATCCACTTTCTGCTGTGCGGACAATGGCGCTCTATGCTCAGGGGCTGACCACCCGCAATGGGGTGGAAGCTGAGCCTACGCGGTCTTCTATCTGCCGGATGGTGGAGCAGCTGGGATGCGTGCAGATCGACACTCTAAACCTGGTGCGGCGCAGCCATTACCTGGTTTTGTGGAGCCGGCTGGGCACTTACAACCCTGCGGATTTTGATTCACTAGTTTATAACAATGAGCATCGGCAGCTATTTGAAGGCTGGCAGCGCATCGCCTCAATCATCCCGATCATCGATTACCGCTACCAGATCCCACACCAAAACCGGTTGAAGAACGATCCGAGCGAGGGATACACGCGCTTGTTTGACAATGAGGGATTACCACTGATGAATCTGGTTCTCGAGCGCATTCGTAAGGAAGGTGCGCTTCGGGCGGCTGATTTTGAGTACCAGGGTCCGAAGCGGGGTAGCTGGTGGGACTGGAAGCCAGCCAAAACAGCATTGGAATACCTGTATGCCTTCGGTGAGCTGATGATCAGCGACCGGGTGAATTTCCAAAGGGTGTATGACCTGACCGAGCGCGTCCTGCCAGCCTGGGTGGATACGACGCCCCCAAGCATGGACCAGCGCGACCGCTACTGGCTGGAACAGGCCGCTCTGGCGCTGGGGATCGCCAGCCCGATGCAGATGATTGGCTATTCCTATTACAAGAAAGGCGGGTTGAAGCCCATCCTGGAGGGACTGGTCGATGAGGGGGTGCTGGTGGAAGTGCAGGCTGAGCAGGTGGATGGCCCCTCGCAACCCATGCTGGTGCACCGGGATAAAATGGGGCTACTCGAGCAGATCACCGGGGGTGCCATGCGGGCTGGGCGCACGACCTTCCTCAGCCCGTTCGATAACCTGTTCTGGGCTTCCGGGCGTGACGAGCAGTTGTGGGGCTTCCGCCAGAGGCTGGAGGCATACCTGCCTGCACCTAAACGAACCTGGGGCTATTTCTGCCTGCCCATCCTGCACAAGGACCGGCTGGTGGGCCGCTTTGATCCCAAGCTGGAGCGAAAGGAAGGGGTGATGCGTATTAAGGCACTTTACCTGGAGGAGGGGATAGAGCCTGACGATGAGCTGGTGAGTGGGGTGGCTACCGCCATGCGGGATTTTATGAGGTTTCACGGGGCAAAGGATCTGGTGATCGAGAAGAGCCAACCGGTGGAGTTTGGGGAGAAGCTGCTGAAAGCCATTTGATTCGTTATTCAATTTTGAGAAATTCGTAGGGGCACGAAATTTCGTGCCCCTACGGTTATAATCTCTACAGCAGGAATAGCTTTCTACCATGTTTGGTCTTGTTTTTAACCGGATCATTGCGTCCCGATTAAGGTATGCTATGTAGGGGCGTAGCGTCGCTACACCCCTATGTGTAATATATATTTCATGTCAATCCGCAATACCCATCGTGGGGCACGATATTGAATATCCGAAAGGATTTTTTCCTTGAAGATGATCGTGCCCGTTACGGCAAACCGAACTATACCTGCTCATCCTCGCTCAATAATCCCTATCGTGGGGGAACGAAATCTGGCATCCGTCAGATTCTTGGGTTTCTTATTCAGCTATGGTTTTGACTTTTTCAACTTCCTGCTCAAAATTCAATATCGGGCGTTGGAAGTGATCGTTTGGTACTTCCAGGTTGTAATCGCGAATGCGCTGGTTAAGATCAATTAGTTTATCCTCGAAAACCTCGAGAGCACCATCCCATTCCGCATTGACATTTATCTTGGAAAAGTCATTGGAAATACAGGTTTGCCGCCACTTCCAGGCAAGCAGCAGCTCCTGCCGGGCACTATCGAGGTTGTTTTCTATCTCATGCAGGGTCTCGATCCATGGCAGGGTATACCCGCTTTCTTTGATTATATGGTAAGCAAGATCCCAATCGGAATCGGCATATGGGTTGTTCTTGTCCAGGCGCAGGGGCTTGCCTTTGCCAGGCAGGTTATCAAATTTACCTTCTTCCATCGCTTTACGCAAGAGCTCTTCAATATTTGGCATTCTAAATGCTCTCAATAGCGGCGTTTTAACTCGGCCACAGGTAAAACTACTACCCCTTCGGAGGCATCACCCAGGGATGTGGATTGCTCTGGGTGATTGGCTGCCTGCCAGGCAGTGAAAGCAGCCACCAGGGCATCCAATTCACCCTGGCTGTAGAGTTTCTCCATTGGCCAGGCACCTTGCAGTAAACGTTGGGAGGTGATCCCTTTAAACATATCCATCGGATCAGGCACATCGATTTTTTGTTGATGGACCACCAGCTGGCGCTGGATACGACCTTCCAGGGTGTTCTTGGGCAGGGGCACCCGACCGAGCAGGCAGCAGAAGCTGGCGTGCGGATAAACTTCCAGCCACTGCAACGCTGATTCCTGTGCAGGGTAGGGCTGGTACCCCATCCGCTCAAGGCGTTGGTATAAGTTGAACCCCATTTTCATCCAATTCGGGCAGGCTTTCTCATCAGAGGGGGTTTTGTAACAGCTGATGCGGTGTTGGCGTAACAGGTATTCAACCAGGCGAAAGTCCGTCCAGCGTCCTGGGCGTGGGGGTGGTGAGAGCTGGTCGCGCACCTGAGGACGTCCCATCATCCCCTGGTTGGGCTTGCGGGGAGCACATACAGCCACAAAAGCTTGATGCTGACCAGCCGTGAATGTCAGCACCTCATCCAGGCTGCCGCGGCCAAGGGCAGTCAGGTGTAGATCATTATCCAGGGCGGCATAGGTGAATGGTTTCCGCCCTGCAGTAGGGTCAATGCCCAGGTAGGAGGAGCCGGTAAAAAACATATAATTATTATACGCTATGCAAATGCCTTATCACTCACCCTCGGCGAAATTCTTTGAAACTTTGATACTGCATGTTTCATCAAATTAATTTGTCATGATCTGGATTGGCACAACAAACTGCCGATTGCGTCTATAAGTATGAGGAAAACGCAATCGCCGATTATAAGGGTTAAGAATAAACATCACCTGATTTAGTTTTAAGATATCTATTTTGCAACAGCGAGGCTGACTTCTATCCCTCCTGGAGTAACTGTTCCTGGCGGTGAGTCCCTGACGATGAGCTTACAACTGGCAGGGTTTAACACCAATGGAATCGTCGTGGATTGGGTAATGTGATAATTAAAGTTTTGCGCCCCTTCACAGGTAATATATACGTCGAAGATTCCACTGATTAAGTTCGCCGATAGATTATATAGTCCCTGTTTATTTATCAGGAACATATAATCAGAGCCTGAGTATTGATTTCTAACAGTAAAAGGTGGGGTTCCAATAGTCCAGAATTCATAATTATCATTATCATTTAAGGAATAAATGTAATGGTCTCCTACATTTATTTCCGGTTTCCAGAGAGACCAACCATCTCCTTTTGGATCACAGTTAACTTGATAGCTTTTGTTGTCGATCCAGATTTCACCACCCTTTGTATTGTTTGGATTGCAGGTCATATGAACGTTAGCGGTTCCAAAAACGAGCGACGGATAATAAGTATGATTTGACCATGGTGTGATCAATCCTGTGCCAGAAAATATCAGCGTTGGGGGAATACCAGCTGATCCCTCCTCTGGGAGGGGGATGGGTGAAGTCAAAGGTGATTGAGTAGGCACAATACTTTCAGCACTATTATTTACTGGTACTTGCGTCATTTTGATTAGCTCGCTGGCTTGTTGAGTTATGTGAGCGATCAGTGCATTGACTTGGTCGTTTAATGCTATATTGGTTGCTTCCAATTGGGTTGTATCCGTACTTTGGCAATTGGTGATAGATAAAGATATGAGAATGAACAAGGGGATATAAAAATACTTTTTCATTTCTTTCCTCCAGGCGTTTGGATTAATTGAATCAACAGTTTGCGTGCTCGTAATATCGTTAATTGTCAAAGGTACATGTCTATGCCCATGCATTCATCCTACGGAACATCATTTATTCGTCTGCGGTGGAATGTTGACGTTAGTAGAAATTAAACGATATATATAATTTACTCCTTTTGACCCATGAATGCAATAGGGCAATAAAGATGTTTATAAATTGGACAAAAGCCTTTTGACGATAGTGCTGCCCGATGCTATACTGTAGCCACTTTTATTGTTAGGAGGAAAACAATGAGCGAGGGTTTTAAACTTACTTATGCAACCATGTTCAATCCTCCCGAAGAACTGCACATGCGCTTTGATGAAGCCCTGGCTAAGGTGAAAGCCAGCCTTGGGAAAGAACATGGCATGCTGATTGGCGGGAAGGACCGCATTACTGGTGAGAAATTCGAAGACCGATCGCCTGCCAATACGGATGTGGTCCTGGGCATCTTTCAGAAGGGAGCAGCGCAAGATGCTGTGGATGCCCTTGCCAGTGCGCGCAAAGCCTTCCCCGCCTGGAGCCGCACAAAATGGCAAGAGCGGGTGAGATTGCTGCGTAAGGCAGCTGCTGTTATCGATGAGCGTATCTTCACCATCTCCGCCGTCCTTTGCATGGAAGTGGGCAAGAATCGCATGGAATCACTGGGTGACGTGGCTGAGACTGCTGATCTGATCCGTTATTACTGCGATGAGATGGAAAGGAACGGGGGCTATGTGGTTGAGATGGGGCACGATCCCTTGGTGGGATACACCGCCACCAACGTTTCTGTGATGCGTCCGTATGGCACCTGGTTGGTGATCAGCCCATTCAACTTCCCCGCTGCTCTGACGGGTGGACCAGTTGGAGCTGCCCTGGTGGCGGGTAACACCGTGGTGATGAAGCCTGCCACCGACACCCCCTGGGTGGTACGCTTGCTGGCAGAATGCTTGCGGGATGCTGGACTGCCGGATGGTGTATTCAATTATGTGACTGGTCCAGGTAGCACCCTGGGTCAGGCATTGATCACCTGCGCGGATGTAGATGGGGCAACTTTCACCGGTTCATTTGGGGTGGGGATGGGCATCTTCCGCGATTTCTCCAACTGCAATTACCTTCGCCCCATCATCCTTGAGCTGGGCGGTAAGAACCCGGTGATCGTTTCCCGCCATGCAGACCTGGAACGAGCGACGGTCGGCATCCTGCGCTCAGCCTATGGGTTGCAAGGTCAGAAATGCTCAGCGGCTTCCCGGGTGTACATTGAAGCTCCAGTATATGATGAGCTGACTTCCCGATTGGTGGAAGGGATCAACAAGCTGGTCATTGGGGATCCCACACTGCGTAATGTGAACATGGGCCCTGTGGTCAATAAAAACTCCTTCCGGGATTTTCTGAGTTTTAATGAGGAGCTATCCCAGGTGGGCAAGTTTTTATCAGGTGGGAAAGCCCTTACGGAGGGTGAATATTCAAAAGGATATTTTTGCCAGCCAACCCTGGTGGCGGATGTGCCCCTGGATCATCATCTGTGGAAGGATGAGATGTTCCTACCCATTACCACTATTGCGCGGGTGAAGGACCTGGATGAAGCCATACATGAAGCGAACAGCGTTAACTATGGCCTGACCTCGGGATTCTATGGCTCTGAGGATGACATCGAATGGTACTTTGATCAAATTGAGGCGGGTGTGAACTATGCCAACCGCCCCCAGGGAGCCACAACCGGTGCCTGGCCGGGTTTCCAACCTTTTGGTGGCTGGAAAGGTTCAGGCTCCACGGGTAAGAATGGAGGTGGTCGTTACTACCTGCCACAATATCTGCATGAGCAAATCCGCACCGTAGTCCGGTGATCCGAAATCAACCCAACCTCACCCCACAAGGATGAGGATGGATGAGGATGGTATGCAATCAGGTAAAAGCAAATTAGGGAGGTTCCTTTTCTTCATTGGCGTGATCCTGCTGGTGGTGTTCTTCGCTATGGACCAGTCAAAAAATCCATCCTATGGCTATTTCTGTATCGGTGCGATTGCTACCATCCTTGGGGTTGTATTAATGTTGCGTGGACACAAGCCACCTGACGACAGCATGCGCTTCAGAACTGTTCGGCGGTGGCGAGAGCAGCAAAGGGCAAGAAAAGCTGAAAGAAATAAGAAACCAGAACAATATTGACACTCTACTAAGGAGGCATAAAAACGATATGTCGAAAGTAATCCCTTTAGCTCAAGCGGTTCGCCAATTCGTCTGGGATGGTGACCTGGTATATGCAGCCGGTTTCACCCATCTGATCCCATTCGCTGCCGGGCATGAGATCATCCGGCAGCGTAAGCGAGACCTGACGCTGGCGCGTGCCACGCCTGATCTGATCTACGATCAGATGGTGGCAGGAGGCTGTGCACGAAAAGTCATTTTTTCCTATATGGGAAATCCTGGCGTGGGATCGTTACGTATCGTGCGGTCGGAGATCGAAGCTGGCAGGCTGGAATGGGAGGAATATTCCCATTTTGGGATGATCTCGAGCTTACAGGCTGGGGCAACGGGCTTGCCCTTCATGCCGATGAACCCAACCGCAGCTGGAGACCTGGAAAAAGCAAATTCGAAATATCGTACGGTGAAAGACCCCTACTCAGGTGGAGATGTCGTCGTGGTTCCAGCGCTAAAACCCGATGTGGCTATTGTGCATGTGCAACGAGCAGATGCCGATGGTAATGCCCAAATCTGGGGCATCATCGGTGAGCAAAAGGAAGCTGCATTTGCAGCTGAAAGGGTGATCCTAACTGCAGAGGAGATCGTGGATGAAGCTATTATCCGTTCGGATCCAAACCGCACGTTGATACCCGGCTTCATTGTGGATGCGGTCTGTCATGTGCCATTCTGCGCTCATCCATCCTATACCCAGGGGTATTATGACCGCGACAACAATTTCTATCTGAAGTGGGATGAGATCAGCAGTAACCGAGAAGCTACTGGAGCCTATCTGGATGAATGGGTGTATGGGGTTAAAGATCGATTGGAATATTGGGAAAAACTGGGCGAGGAAGTACATCAGCGGTTGAAAATTGGAAGCCGACCCAGTGCCACCGTGGATTATGGGAAATATTAAATATGGCAGACTATACTTCATCTGAGCTTCTCACCATTAACGCAGCCCGCCTGCTTAGGGATGGTGATACTGTTTTCGTGGGGGTAGGTTTACCCAACCTGGCGTGCAACCTGGCTAGGCGCACGCATGCACCGAATTTACTGATGATCTACGAGGCAGGCGTGATCGGCGCTCAGCCGGCAAGGTTGCCCCTTTCAATCGGCGACCCTACATTGGTGAGTGGTGCACTGGCAGTGTGCAGCATGTATGACATCTTTGCCTTCTATTTGCAGCGTGGGAATGTGGATGTAGGTTTCATGGGCGGGGCGCAAATCGATCGTTTTGGGAACGTCAATGCCACCGTGATCGGTGACTATGCCCACCCGAAAGTACGCCTGCCCGGCTCAGGAGGCTCAATGGAGATAGCCGCCTGGGCAAATCGCTGCTACCTGCTGACCCCGCATTCGAAACGTCGCTTTCCAGAAAAGTTGGACTTCCGCACCTCAGCTGGTTTCTTGAGCGGTCGGTCTGAACGCCAGGCAGCCAATTTGCGTGGTGGGGGCATGCTGGCAGTGGTGACCGACCTGGGCTTCATGGAGCCGGATGAAACGGGTGAGCTGGTGTTAACTGCCCTGCATCCGGGTGCCACAGCAGATCAGGCACGTGAGAACACAGGTTGGGAGCTGAAAGTAGCAGATAGCTTACGCACAACTCTCCCACCAGGTGCTGAGGAACTGCGCATTCTGCGTGAGGACCTGGACCCGCAAGGAATTTACCTGAAGGGCAGCGCCGGGTAGGATTT
>Ga0154666_1168_pt3 | contig 9447 bp, 12 predicted proteins | sample Rifle2008BG13ft_FD_116095 | JGI IMG/M metagenome (GOLD analysis project Ga0154666, IMG submission 116095) | Chloroflexi bacterium RBG_13_50_21 | reverse complement strand
GTTGATCCGGCTACCCCAAATCTCAATCTGCAGATCACGGTTTATGATTCAACCACGGATACTTCGGTATTAACTACGGATCGCGTGCACATCCTGTTCGATTTTGCCGATCCCAAAAATGTCAACGTAGTAGAAGTATTTATTATTTCCAACCCATCCAAGCAAGCCGTCATCGCACCCACCAAGGATGGCGCCGTCGTCACTTTCCCCCTACCTCAGGGATATACCAATCTGCAATTCCAGGAAGGTGAGCTGGGAACTCGTTATATGGAAGTATCACAGGGTTTTGCAGATAAGCTGACAGTCAACCCCGGTGTCGGTCAGTACCAGGTCATCTTTGCTTTTCAAATGCCCTACGATCACAAGCTGAACTTCGTCCAGCCCATGTTCCTGCCAACCAATGCTGTCGTCGTCATGGTGCCGGATAATGGGGTGAAGGTCGATAGCAGTGTGCTCCAGGAGGGAGGCTCGCGCGATCTTCAAGATACCTCCTACCGCATGTACGATGCCAGCAGCCTGATTGCCGGGAGTACGCTCGAGTTCATGCTGTCTGGTACTCCCAAGAAAGCGGTAACATCCATCTTTTCCACGGGAACGATGAAAAACCTGGCCATCGGGCTGGGCGTATTTGGTGTCGCCCTTGTTCTCGGAGGTCTGTGGTTATTCCGCAAGAATCAGAGAAAAGTTGCCATGCAGGCAGCACTTGAGGGTATGGATATTGCTTCACCCATTGACGGGTTGGATGCCTCCCCAGAAAGTCAGGACACGCTAATGGATGCCATCATCGCATTAGATGACCAGTTCCATGCCGGGAACCTGCCCCAGGAAGCTTACCTTGAGCGTAGGGCCATCTTGAAAGATAAACTGCGCAATTTGGGCCAGTGATAACTCCAGTGGGGTATCATTTATAATGTCGTTGTGGTTGATTTTATGATAACGGTCCGTAAACTCGTCAAACGCTTCGGACTTAAGACTGTCTTACGCGGATTGGATTTCTCCGTTGAGCCAGGAGAATTTGTTGCCTTGCTGGGTCCGAATGGTGCCGGTAAGACGACCTTCCTGCGCATCCTGGCTTCACTATCTCGCCCGACGATGGGTAATGTGAATATCGCCGGGTATGCCCTTCCGGGTCAGGCGGCTGCTGTCCGCCGTCGGCTGGGAGTGGTTTCACATCTTCCCCTGCTGTATGGAGATTTGACCGCCGAGGAAAATCTGCGCTTCTATGCCCGCCTGTATAACATCTCGCATGCCCAAACACGTATTTCTGAAGTTTTGGACCTGGTCGGTTTAGTCTCACGCCGGCGCGATCTGGTACGTACTTTCTCGCGCGGCATGCAGCAGCGCCTTGCAATTGGCCGTGCCGTCTTGCACGACCCCGAGGTTATGCTCTTTGATGAGCCTCATACCGGCTTGGACCAGGATGCCTGTCTGATGTTGGATACCGTCCTGCGTGAGGTAGCCGCTCGAGGCCGGACGGTCGTAATGACCTCCCATGACCTGGCTCGCGTCGCCGACCTGGCTTCACGCTTCGATGTCCTCTCCCGCGGTGTCATTACCGCTTCTATCAAACGCTCGCAGGTCGAACCCAATAATTTGCTGGCATTTTACCGTCAGGCATTAGCTGAGGCTTGATGATGCAGCCCATTCCTCAGACTGAAAATCAGGTTATGCGTAAAGAACCAACTTTAGGTCTCGGTCAGTTCATCCGTTCTCTGACTGCTATTATATGGAAAGACATGGCTGCCGAGCTTCGCAGCCGTGAATTGCTCTCTGCCATGCTTGTCTTTGCACTCCTGGTCATCCTGATATTCAACTTCTCCTTGGAATTGGATGCTCAGGCACGCACAACGGTCACTTCGGGTGTCTTGTGGGCTACATTCGCTTTCGCGGGCACCCTCGGGCTCAATCGCTCTATGGCCATGGAAAAAGATCGTGGCTGTTTGGATGGCTTGCTGCTCGCACCGGTAGACCGCAGTGCCATTTATTTCGGCAAAGCCATCGGCAACCTGATTTTTATGCTCATCGTCGAAGCGATCGTATTGCCTGTATATAGTGTGTTATATAGTGTTAATCTATTTAAACCCGGTCTCTTGTTAGTCATCCTCCTGGGCTCGATCGGTTATGTGGCTGTAGGCACGTTGCTTTCCACCATGGCGGTGCAAACCCGTACCCGTGACGTTTTGTTGCCCATCCTGCTTTTCCCTTTGGTCATCCCGGTCTTGATTGCTGCGGTAAAAGGCAGTACAGGTTTTCTCCAGGGCGCCGCCTCTGAGGATATTCTTCCCTGGATTAACCTTCTCATCGTTTATGATGTGATTTTCGTTGCAGCCGCTTTTATGGTGTTTGACTATATTGTAGAGGAGTAATTCATGGAACCTAAGCCTCGCTTGTTGGCAATCCTTGATATCGTCACCATTCTTTTATTCATCACCGCTGTCGGCATGGTATTTTTATATGCCCCATTGGAAGCCGTCATGGGGCAGGTGCAGCGCGTGTTTTACTTTCATGTAGCCAATGCCTGGGTTGGTATGTTGGGCTTTTTGGTCGCCGCGATCTCAGGTGTGGCTTTTTTACGTAAAGGCGACCGTAAGTGGGATATCGCAGGAATGGCTGCCGTTGAGATCAGTTTTGTCTTCTTCTTTATTGCCATCGTCTCCGGGTCGATCTGGGCACGCGGCTCCTGGGGCACCTGGTGGACTTGGGATCCACGCCTGACCACCGCTGCCATTGTCGAGCTGGTCTATGCGGCGTATCTTATGCTTCGCCAGGGTATTGATGACCCCGACCGGCGCGCTCGTTTCGGTGCGGTCTATGCCATATTAAGCTTCATCAGCGTTCCCCTCACCTTCATTTCGATCCGCATCTTCCGCACCATCCATCCGGTTATTATCGGTGGTGGTGCTGCCGGTGCCGAAGGCAGCTTCGACATGACCCCCAAAATGCTTCAAACCTTCATGTTCAGCTTGCTCACCTTCTCATTCATCTTCGCCGACCTGCTCTGGCACCGAATCCGCCTGGGTAAGCTGGCAGATAAAACCGAAAACCTAAGATTAAAGGTGCTCCAATAGGAGAATCCTATTGGAGTATACAATAGGAGTATCCAGTAGGAGTATCCAGTAAGCGTATCCAAAAGGAGTTAATATCATGCTTGCCTCAATCCTTCAACAAGCCCCGGCTGAAACATCGCGATATATGATCGCGGGTTATTCTGTCATTTTTTCTGTCATGTTTCTGTACATCGTCAGCCTTTTTATTCGCCGCCGTAACCTGAAGCGTGACCTTGAAATCTTGTCGGAAGTGGAGTCTAAGGAAAAATGACCATCAAACTACCGTCTTCTGAAGAAAATTTACCACCCCAAGCTGAAACTGCTTGTGGCGCCCGGATAAAGGTCTCGTCAGATACACCCTTAGTTCGCTACCGCGATGAAATTGTGTATTTCTGCGGATGGGATTGCAAACAGTTGTACGATGATGATCCATTAAATTCTTGCATGGCTGCCCGGCTTCTCTCCGGCAATTAATCCACTTCCCGGAAGCTATATCTGCGATAGCCAAATCGGGAAGTTTTTATTTAAACGAATGTGGTCATATTGGTCAGTTATCAGGTAGAATTGGTATTCAATTGATCTAGGTTTTACATGTTATCCCTGTCTTATCTTTAGTGGTTGGAGGAAACCCGCCTGGCAGATTTACGGTTGGAAAATAATAGCCGCGTATCCGTTATCGGTGGCGGGCCTGCTGGAAGTTTCGCTGCCCTGCACTTACTGCACCTGAGCCAGCTTAATAATCTTCACTTGGAGGTGCTGATTTTCGAGCCACGCGATTTCTCCAGGCCTGGTCCCGCAGGTTGTAATCGTTGTGCGGGTGTGCTCTCCTCACGCTTGTGGGGAAATCTTTCCGAGCTGGGTCTCTCGATCCCAGATGAAGTCGTCCAGGCAGATCTTCAATCTTATAACATCCACCTTGACCACCAATCGATTCGCCTCATCCGCCCTGATCCTTCCCGCAGGATTATCAGTGTATACCGCGGTGGGGGACCACGCAGGGTTCAAGAAGCCCCAGAAGCCAGTTTTGATGAGTTTCTCCTCTCCCAGGCAGTCAAGCGTGGGGCAGTCCATATTCCACACCGTGTGCGTGAAGTTCACTGGGATGGGTTGCCTGTGGTGTATACTTCAACGGATCAATTCCCTTCCAGCCTGCTGGTGCTTGCAACGGGCATCAACAGCCGGTCGCCATTGGACCCTAGTTTCAGCTACCAACCTCCAAAAACGGAGGTCATGGCTCAGGATGAAGTCCTCCGCCCGGCGGATTGGATTTCCGAAGAGGTAAATGCCTATTTCAAACAGCCACCTGGGTTGAGTTTCGGTGCCATTATCCCAAAAGGGCGTTATCTAAATATCTCATTGCTTGGTAAGGGTTTTACCCGATACTCCGTTGATGAATTTATTGCTGCCCAAAACCTTACCAATGATTTACAATACACCTCAACCAGCAGTCTGTGTGGTTGCAATCCACGCATTGCAGTGGGCATGGCAAAGCACTATTTTGGTGATCGCTGGGTTGCAGTGGGTGACGCTGCTGTTACCCGACTGTATAAGGACGGTATTGGTTCTGCCTATCAGACTACAAAAAGCGCAATGACGGTGGCTACACAAGTGGGAATCTCTCGCCTGATATTTCGTAAATACTACGCTCCGATCTGTAAGTCGATTGCCGTGGATAATTCCTATGGATCCTTACTATTCCGCTTGTGGAATCTTGTCCTGAATTCACCTGGGCTCTTAAACGCCTGGAAAACCACCATTCAGCGCGAGATGTCACTGCCCGTCAATGATAGAAGGCACATGCGTATCTTATGGGGAATGCTGACCGGCGATGAACCCTATCGTCAGCTTTTCTACATGGGTATAAACCCCCTTGCCCTGCTGCGTTTGGTTTACGGGATGAGTTCGAGCTGGAGAGGAGGCTAGTTTGGGCAAATCGCTTGGTCCTTTGGAGCAAGGGCATGTGGTAATCATTGGCGGTGGTCCAGGGGGTACTGCCTGTGCCCTGGCGCTCCATCACATGGCAGCTGAGATGGACCGTAAAATTCAGATTACCATTGTTGAGGGGAAGCAATTTGTAGGTGAGATGCATTACAACCAGTGCCTCGGTGTTCTTGCGCCTCCTTTACCAGATTTATTATGGGAACGTTTGGGAGTTAAGTTTCCCTATCATCTGAGCCGGGGCGAGATCAGCCGTTACATCCTGCATACAGCCCGCGAGCAAATTACCCTCGATGATAAATATCAGCCGTCCATTGCTCTCAGGCGGGTTCAGTACGATGCATATATGTTGGAAACGGTGAAAGAGCATGGAATATCTGTCATCCCGGCTCGCGCCGTAGACCTGGAGCTGCATGACGATCGGGCTGTGTTGTACACCGATAATGCTCCCATTGAAGCGGATGTCATCGTGGGAGCATTTGGAATGGATGAAGGCAGCTCAGCCATGTTCAATCGCATGACCCCTTATCGCCCTCCAAAGGCACTCAGCTCAATCGTGACTAAATACCATCCTTCTCCTGAATATTTGCAAGCTTTCGGTCCTTGCATCCACGCCTTCCTCCCCGCAATCCCAAACATTGAATTCGGTGGTATGACTTCAAAAGGCAACCATCTGGCCATTAATATTGCTGGTAGTAATATAGATACAGATTTGATGAATGTATTCCTAAACCAACCGGAAGTACGTGGGTTGCTGCCCAATTTTCCTGGAAATCCGGAGGAAAACCCCTCAGATTTACAATTTTATAAGGGGCGTATTCCTCGTTCGCAAGCTCATGGTTATTTCGGGGATCGCTACGTTGTGGTGGGGGATGCAGCCGGGTTGGTGCGTGCCTTCAAGGGTAAAGGTGTGACCACCGCAGTGATTACTGGCATCCGCGCGGCTGAGACCATCCTGCAATTCGGGATCTCCGCATGGGCATTTCAAGAACATTATTACTGCATAAATAAAGATATCATTCAAGACCTGCCCTACGGTCAGGCGATGCGCTATTTTACGATTTTCTTGGCTCGTTACCACTTGCTGGATCCGGTCATACGCGCAGCCAAACAAAACCCCCTCCTGCAATCCGCCCTTTTCGATGCCGCCTCAGCCCATGCGCCTTATCGACAGGTTATGAAGCAGGGTCTTCACCTCAACATTATCTGGGCTGTCTTGCGATCCTGGATAAATAATAATTAAAAATATACTTGAGCTGGCTGCAGCTGGCCTCTACTTAGGTTGCCCGGGTTAGAGAATCTTACTTAAGAAGGCCCGCGTACGTTCTTCACGTGGATTATTAAAAAATGCTTCAGGCGTCCCTTCTTCAATAATACGTCCTTGGTCCATAAAAACGATGCGGTGTGCAGCCGCACGCACAAATCCCATTTCATGCGAGACCACCACCATGGTCATGCCCGCTTTTGCCAGAGCCACCATCACGTCAAGCACTTCCTTGATCATTTCCGGGTCAAGTGCAGACGTGGGTTCATCAAAGAGCATGATCTTGGGATTCATCGCCAAGGCGCGCGCAATCGCCACGCGTTGTTGTTGCCCGCCAGAAAGTTCATGTGGAAAAGCATCAGCTTTTTCGGGAATTCCCACATATTTCAATTGCTGCTCCGCGATTTGCTTGGCTTCTTCGCGTTTGCGTTTGCGCACGATTCGCTGTGCCAGCATGATGTTCTCAATGACTGTCAAATGAGGGAACAAATTGAATTGTTGGAACACTATCCCCACTTCAGCGCGTATAATATTGATATCAGTTGCCTTATGCATCATGGAAAACCCGTCTACAATAATATTTCCGCGGTCTGGATGTTCCAGCATATTGATGCATCGTAGCAGCGTTGATTTGCCTGAACCGCTGGGGCCAATGATCACCAGTACCTCACCACGCTTGACCGTGGTGCTGACTCCTTGCAAGGCTTTGATCTTGCCAAACGACTTGAACACATTATCAATCTGAATAATGTCGTCCTGATCAGCGCTCATGACCCATTTTCCTCTCGATGAACTTAACCAGCATTGACAGCGAAAGTGTCATACTCAGATATAAAAAGGCCATGGTGTTATAAGCTTCGAAGGATCTGAAAGATCGGGCCCGATATAACTTGCCCAACTGGGTGATGTCGCGTACAGCTAAGACAGAGATCAACGAGGAATCTTTCAACATTGCGATTAAATCGTTACCGAGCGGTGGTAACACCCGACGTAATGCCTGGGGCAGGATCACATAACGCATGGCTTGGATATAGGTCATACCGAGCGAGCGTGCTGCTTCCATTTGACCGCGCTCAATGGACTGGATCCCGGCTCGAAATACCTCTGCTTCAAATGCAGCATAGCCCATCGCCAGGCCTGCGATGGCCCGCCCACTCATATCCACTTGCTGGATATCTACTTGCTGCAAAGTACGTCCCAATCCGGCTAAAGGCGTAAGACCAACCATCCAGTTCCCTAATCCGTTGATCAGTCCCAAGGATAATGGCACAATCACAAATGCACCGTACAGGATGATTACCAGCATCGGAATGCCCCGCATCACCTCAACGTAAAGTGTAGCTAGATTGTAAAAAAACACGTTTTTGGAGACGCGTCCCAACCCCAGGATCAATCCTCCAATGAGTGATAAGCCATAAGCTATCACAGTGACCCGAATTGTGGTAATGATTCCTTCGCGAATAAAGTTGAATGCATCCTGATAGATCGGGGAGGTGAGAATACTAAAAACAATCAGTACGGCTGCTAGCGCAATCCCCAAAGCCCACCAAGGCCACTTTTCCAGCTGGCTGGTAACTGGTAGCAATCGTCCTTCGCCTATTTTTTTAGTTACGGTAGTCAATGCTCACCTCCAATTAGAGGGGCTTGCCGTCAAACACAATCGCCTGGCAAGCCCCTGAAATAATGGGTGAAATTAAGTTATTCAGTCCCTATTGGGTCGGCCACCATTTCGCATATAGGGTATCCAGGGTGCCATTGGCTTTCATCGCAGCCAGTGCCGCGTTTATCGGAGCGATCAAATCACTGCCTTGCGGAAATACAAAGCCCAAATCTTCGCTGGTCAGCTTCTCGTCAAGGATTTTTAGTTTACCTGCATTAGTAGATACGAAGCCCTTTGCAGGTTCTTGGTCAAGAACAACCGCGTCAGCATCTCCGCTCAGTAAAGCTAATACAGCCCCATCAAATGTATCAAATGATTTGACCCGCGCTTCACCCACAATCTCAACCGCTTTAATTTCATTGGTTGTACCCAATTGCGTCGCAACGAGTAAATCCGTTTGTGCCGCCAGCGTCTTGGAATCGGTGAAGCGTGTCTCATCGGCTCGCACAAGAATAACCTGAGTAATATTCATGTATGGATCGGAGAACGCGACCGTCTGTTTACGTTCATCGGTGATCGTCACTCCATCCGCCACCACGTCGTATTGACCTGCCGCGGTTGCTTCGAAGATGCCATCCCACGCTGCTTCGGTAAACTCAGGTACGCAGTTCAATAGCTTACAAATTTCAGCAAATGCATCATAATCCCACCCTACCCCTTGATTGGTTGTTGTGTCAATGGAATTAAACGGGGGATAGGCATTTTCAACTGCCACGATAATTTTCCTGCCACCTAAATCGGGTAGGGTGCTTCCTGGCGGTGCTGTGGTTGCTGCCGGAGTCGATGTTGCCGCTGGTGCACAGGCGGTAGCCAGGAATGCTAAGAGTAATACTACACTTAAGATTCGATATGCTTTCATCTTATTCTCCTTTTGGGTTTTTCTTAAACATGGCAAAAATAGTTGCTATCTGGATTATACAATAAAAGCGCATAAAATCTGCTGGCTGCACGGTATCTCACGACGGGCTTTTGATGATCATTATTCCACTGCCAATCAGGAAATCACCCGGGGTTTACCTGACGGGCGATTCGTACTTCATTTCACCATTTTCCTCGCTCGTTACCCCTCGTGTTGATCCAGTCATTCGGGAAGCCAAACAATCCCCCCAGCTGCAATCCGCCTTTTTCGACCTCGTCTCAGCCCATGCGCCCTATCGACAGGTTATCAAGCAAAGTCTCCAGCTGAACATCATTTGGGCTGTTTTGCCCTCCCTCGTATACGCATAAAATTCACTTGTTATGCACTGTTAATTGGGTCTATAATACACTTTGGTCTACCCACAAATATGTCAGTCAGAATAAATAGAGTACATATCGAAAGTTGTTCATGCAAGCGAAACTACACCGGGGCTGGGGAGGATGCATGAAAGACGTTCCCAACCAACGACATTGGATCTCGCTCCATGCTGATATTGAGTATTCTGAGAAGGAGGCACAACATAAGCTCATCCTGGATGAATCGATTATTTTGAAACCTTCAACCATAAACGCTAATCATCAACATATAAGGAGGAACGTGTGAAGAAGATTTACCTTGC
>Ga0154666_1130_pt2 | contig 9477 bp, 7 predicted proteins | sample Rifle2008BG13ft_FD_116095 | JGI IMG/M metagenome (GOLD analysis project Ga0154666, IMG submission 116095) | Chloroflexi bacterium RBG_13_50_21 | reverse complement strand
CAGGTACGCGAATGTGCCTCAAGGCTGCGTGAGCTGGCTAAGAGTTCTGGCATAGCCATTTTTCTCATCGGGCATGTCACCAAGGAGGGTGCCATCGCTGGTCCACGCGTTCTTGAACACATCGTTGATACAGTGCTATACCTGGAGGGCGACCGATTCCAATCCTACAGGCTGCTCAGATCAGTCAAGAACCGCTTTGGTGCTACATCAGAGGTGGGAGTGTTTGAGATGCGTGAGCGCGGCATGGTGGAGATTACCAACCCTTCTGAGGCATTCCTGGCAGAGCGCTTGGTGAATGCACCCGGTAGTGCCATTGCCGTGACCATGGAAGGCACCCGCCCGATCTTGGTGGAGGTGCAGGGACTCTCTAGCCCGACCGCCTTCGGCAATCCGCGTCGCACACCCAATGGTATTGACTTCAATCGCCTTCTGCTGGTTAGTGCTGTGCTGGCTCGCCGGCTTGGCCTGCGTCTGGGAGATCAGGATGTATTCGTCAACGTGGTTGGGGGCATCCAGGTGGAAGAACCAGCGGTTGATCTGGCAGTGGCATCCGCCATTGCCTCTTCTCTCCGGGATGTGCCGGTGAGAGCTGATACCGTATTGATTGGCGAGGTGGGGCTTTCGGGTGAGTTGCGAATGGTCGGGCAGATGCCTGCCCGCCTCCGAGAAGCTGCCAGGCTGGGTTTCAAGACCGCCATCGTACCTAAACGCCTGCGTAAAACCGAACCGTACCCTGCAGGCATCGAGGTAGTGGAGACACGCTCTGTGCGCGAAGCGTTGGAGAAGGCATTGGTAAAGGGCGAATAAAGCCAGTCAATTATCCAGCTTCAGACTATAATAGAATCATTGGCAATTTTCAAATACCAGCACAGATTATCCAGTTAGTCACATTTACATAAGGTATGTTTATGTCATTTCCCCTGCTGATGACTAAATTTAACATTCCACCTGACAATCCACGCCTGGTAAGGCGCCAGCGGTTGTTAAGGTTGCTGGATGAAGGCATTCAAAATGGTCACCTGCTCAGTTTAATCTGTGCACCAACGGGGTATGGCAAGACAACCCTCGTGAACCAATGGGTACACTGGCAAAGAGAAAGTAAATTAAAGTTAACCTCCATTGCAAGACAGATTTTCTGGCTCACCCTCGACCAGGGGGATAATGATCTGGCCCGATTTATTAGCTACCTGGTGGGCTGCCTCCAGCATATTCAAGCCGGTCTGGGTCAAGGCGTCTTGGCGGCACTACAAAATACGCGCTCAACACCTCCTCCAGTGCTTGCTACCTTGCTGATTAATGATTTGTCGATGTTGGGTGAACCATCCGCTTTAATTCTAGAGGATTACCACACGATTAACATCCAATCCATTCATGATTTCATGAGCTATTTGGTTGATCACATGCCTGCGCAAATGCACCTGGTAATCATCTCACGTGGCGATCCACCTCTCCCGTTGGCGCGCCTGCGCGCCCGAGGTCAGCTGACCGAGATCCGCCAAAGTGACCTAGCCATGACCCAAGCGGAAATCTACGAATTCCTGGTACAGCTCATGAATTTGGATCTCTCAGCGGAGCAATTGCAGGTCTTGGAAAGCAAGACGGAGGGCTGGGTGGCTGGTTTACAACTCGCTGTGCTTTCATTACAGCACGCTGAAAATACACCCGCCTTCATCCAGTCTTTTTCTGGAGAGCATGATTACATAGTAGATTACCTGACGGGAGAAGTTCTGGATGAGCAAGATGAAATGACCAGGGATTTCCTGCTCCAAACATCCATATTGAAGCAGTTATCAGCCCCTCTTTGTGAAGCGGTTACCGGTTTACCCCAGGTGGGACAAATTCTGGAGAAGCTTGTAGACGCTAATTTATTCATCATTCCTTTAGACTATCGCGGCGAATGGTATCGCTACCACGCCTTATTTGCCGATCTGTTACGCAAGCGGTTGAAACAAGCCGATAAAGACATCCTTTTGATTTTACACCACAGAGCGGGACAATGGTATGCGCAAAATGGTATGCCAGATCAGGCGATAGAACATTTCTTGGAAGGCGAGGATTATGATGGTGCTGCCTGTCTGATTGAAGAAAATGCAGAACGGATTTTGATGCACGGGCAGACAGCAACTATCTTACGTTGGCTGGAGGCTTTTCCAATTGACCAGCTGTACACCCACCCGGTCCTGGTCGTCTACCAGGGAGTAGCGATGATGCTGTTGGGGAAGATCCCTGAAGTTCCACTCACCCTACTTCAGGAGATTGCTTCATCAGCGCGAAAATTTCAGGGCGAAGCAAACACCCTGCATTCACTGTATTCAGTGATGCAAGGAAATGCTTTCGAGGTCATCCGATTATCTGAATGTGCCCTGCAACAATTACCTGCAGAACGTGGCTTCTTGCGTTTACTGGCAGCCGATAGCCTTGCAATGGGGCACACCCTGCGAGGCGACTTATCCTCTGCCGTGCAAGCCTTTGAAAGGGTGGTAGAAACCGCCCAAAAGGCTGGCAATGTAATCATGATGTTAATTGGATTAGCTAACCTGGCAGGATTACACTATCAGCAAGGTCACCTGCGACAGGCCTGGGATAGTTACCAGCATGTACTAAATATTAGCAAGGAGAAGTTGGGAGGGTATTCTCAACCCATGGGCAGGGCTTTGTTAGGGATGGGTGACCTGGCGCGTGAGTGGAACGATTTTAATGCTGCTTTCCGCTATTTTACGGATGCAGCTGAAATGTTCAAGCAGTTTATCGATATTGGCCTTACCATGGTCGACCTTTCAATAGCCAGGATTTATCTATCTCAGGGAAATTTTGGCAAAGTCCAGGCGCTTTTGGAGGATGCCAGGCAACACTCCAGTGCCTCGAGGACCACAGCCTTGGATGACAACCTCACACAGCTAATGCAGGTTCGTATTTGGATAGTTTCAGGAGAGCTGGATCGTGCTGAGCAATGGGCACGCAGTCGTGGCTTATTAGATAAACCCATGGGTGAAATAAGTACCCTGGCGGCTGGCAGTATAACCGCTTTTGAGCTGCTTCAGGGGGAATATCTCGCTCTTGTGCGCTTATTCCTCGCTCAACAGGAATCTCAAAAAGCCCTGGAAATTCTTGAGCCGCTACTCCTATATAATGAGAATAGGTCTCAAATGCGCCGTGTCATAGAAGTCCTGGTTCTCCAGGCAATTGCATATCAGCAGCTGGGTGGAGGGGAATCTGCACGGCAAACGTTTTTCAAAGCATTAGCCCTGGCAGAACCAGAAGGTTACATACGTACTTTTGTAGACGAAGGACAGCCTGTTGCCCAACTGCTAACCCTGGCGATTGCCTCCGGTCATACGCCCACTTATGCCAAAAATCTGTTGGCTGCGCTCACAGGGCAACGCTTACCATCCCCCACTCTCCATAAAAAGGCTGGACCAGTTGTGGGTCTGGTTGAGCCGCTTAGTGAACGGGAGCTCGAGGTGCTCGGGCTGATTGCAGAGGGATTGACCAATCAGGAAATCGCCCTGCGGCTCCATATCTCCTTGAGCACGGTGAAGGGTCACACCACAAATATCTACGGCAAACTGGGTGTAAAAAGCCGCATACAGGCTGTGGCACAAGCGCAAAGCTTGGGCTTGACGGCTAATCATTAGTCATTCTGAGCCCCAATTTATAACAAACGATCACCTTACACGAGTGGTTTTCTCGTCCAGAATAACCTCTAGTAAATAGTACCTGAACCGTACTTTTGACTGGTTACAACAATACCTGGCCTCCGCTATGATGATAGTGCTGATGGAGATTATTCATGTCCGATAATGCAATAGAAAAACGCCTTTCCCATTCTCAACGATACCAGATCACCGTGTTTGGTAAAGTGGATTCGAGCTGGTCTGAGTGGTTCGGAAATCTAAAATTAACCGCGTCTGAAGATAAAGATGGCTTCCCAATCACCAGGTTATCCGGAGTATTACCAGACCAGGGAGCATTGCGCGGCGTTTTGAATAAACTTTGGGACTTGAATCTATCTCTGCTATCAGTAAAATGCAATCCATATTCATCACGGAGGTAAATTTATGAGAAATCCAAACAGCACCACCCAAAAATCTGAGTTTGCAATAGAAGTGCGAGACCTGACTAAATCCTATGGCAAAACTCAGGCACTGCGCGGGATTGATCTTGGAGTGCGCCAAGGAGAAATTTTCGGTTTTCTTGGTCCAAACGGTGCCGGGAAAACCACCACCATCCGCTGCCTGCTGGATATGATCAGACCTGATGCGGGTTCAATTCGCATTTTTGGGATAAATCCCCAATTGGATCCGGTGGCAGTCCAAATGCTGGCTGGCTACCTTCCTGGTGAAGTGCAGTATTTTGAAAACATGACCGCAGAACATCAGCTGCGCTTCTATGCCGACATGCGTAATGGCCATGCAGATTGGAAATATGTGCAGAAGCTGGCTGAACGTTTGTCACTTAATATGAAACAGGCTATCAAGAATCAATCCAAGGGTAATAAGCAGAAGATTGGTGTGATTCAAGCGCTAATGCATCACCCAAAGCTACTCCTGCTCGATGAACCAACAAGCGGTCTTGACCCGCTTATGCAGCAGGAAGTCCTGGCTATGTTACGGGAAGCGAATACTGCGGGTGCGACGATATTCTTCAGCTCTCATATCATGAGCGAAGTGGAAAGCCTGGCTGAGCGTGTGGCAATTATCCGTGTCGGTGAGATCGTAGAGACAGCTGAAACCAGCATCCTGACCGGTTGTTCTATTCGCCGGGTAACTGTCCGACTTAAATGCTCCGTCAACATCCAGAGGCTTGAGAACTTGCCTGGTGTGGTTGTGCTCCCAGGTTCGGATGAAACCAGCTTTACCCTTCAAGTCACTGGTGATATGGAACAGGTGGTAAAAGTGCTGGGTGATTACCCGATCCTTGATCTTGAAACCGAGCATCCCTCGCTGGAAGAAACCTTCCTATCTTATTATCAAAAGTAGCACGAGACGCGCAAGCATTTATGATCAAACATTTAGGAAAATATAGTTTTCAGATTGGAGAGAATACAATGAAACGCTTTTGGACCACCTTCCGATATACCTTCCGCTGGTTTCGTGGGCAAATCCTGGGCTGGGGTCTGGGGATTGCTGCTCTTGGATTGTTGATCGTTGCCTTTTACGATGTATTTGGTGAACGTCAGGCAGATTTCATGAAAATGATCGAAAGTTACCCGCCAGAATTCCTGGCTTTCTTTGGAACAGACCCAAGTGGCGTTGTGTCACCGGAGGGTTACCTTGGAATGTATGCTTTTTCCTTTCTACCGATTATCATCGGTTTTTTTGCCGTGCTGGCAGGCAGTAATCTCATCGCAGGAGATGAAGAACGCGGCCGCCTGGATTTGGTGATCGCCCATCCCGTGGGACGCACAGCCTTCTTCCTTGGTCGCTTAATCGCCTTTGTGGGCGCTACTATAAGTATTCTGTTCATCGGCTGGTTGGGGTTCTGTGTGCTGCTGAACAACTCATCCCTGGGAATTACTTGGACCGAAATGGCTCTGCCATTCATCTCATCCTTCACCCAGGCATTGATTTATGGAGCATTGGCACTGCTTTTGAGCATGCTCCTGCCAACCCGGAATTTAGCCTCTATCATATCTGGACTGGTAATGGTCCTGGGATATGTTCTATCTTCAATGGCCTCCCTGAATGAGAATCTGGAAGCAATTGCCAAGCTGTTCCCATATACCTACTTCCAGGGAAGCGAGGCTTTTACCAATCTCAACCTGGCCTGGCTTTTCACCCTTCTCGGGATAAGTATCCTCATGGTTCTGCTGAGCTGGTGGCGCTTTGTACGCCGGGATATCCGCCTGAGTGGTGAGGGCAGCTTTCACCTGCATCTGCCTTTCAAAACCCAGCATAAGGCTGCCTGAATTCTCTTCTCCTTATAGGTAAGCCTTGCTTGGAAATCTAACCGGGCAAGGCTTATCTCTTTTAATCGAAACCAGATCTGGCAAATAATGGATGCTTGTTCGATTAGAACCTTAGCTTATGGTATGACTTACGCCTTTTACCCGTTACCCCCAGCGAATTGATATCACTTCCTTTTCCCGCTCGGCTGAGGCAGGCCTTTCGATTTCACCCCCTCAAACAAATCCCTTTCGTGTAAACCCTTCTCAGGCGGGGGGACTGCGCGCATGAAGGTTTCGGTCGAGCCGAAGGTGCGCCGTAGGAATCCCATCGGACCTTTACGCCCAATCGCACCTCCCAGCTGGCTGGAATGGCAGGCGGTCGCCTCATCCCTGATTTCACTCGCGCTCCGACAGTTGATGTGGGCATGGGTGGGGAAATCACCCTCTGCCACAAGGGTCGCCAGGTCGATATCCTTGTTGCGACCAAAGTGATGCGCGTCCATGCCTATAAATGGAGCTATCCTCACCGCCCAGCGTATCAGCGCCTTCGGCATGGTCTGGTAGTAGAGCTTATCGGGTAAGAAGGGAGGCAGGTCTGTGATGTACCTGGGATCGGCAGCCAGCTCGAACCCACGCCGTGTGGCGCGGTGCATGGCGATGTGGTCCGGGTGTTTGTATCCACCAATGGGGTCATGTGTGACTACCACTTGCGGGCGTAGTTGGCGGATGTAGTGCACCACCTTTTCTGCCACCTCATTCACGGGTTGGGCTGCCAGGGCATTGGGATGCTGGTTGTCCGGGGTACCCGGCATACCTGAATCACGATAGCCTAAGAAATGCACACCGGTAAGACCCAGAATGCCCGCCGCGCAACGCAGCTCCGACTCGCGCCGCTCACCAATGGAGTTGTAACCCTCCATCAGGTCAGGGGTCATCTCACCAACTTCACCGCGCGTGCCACATACCAGATGCACCTGCACTCCACGTCGGGTGTAATGTGCCAGTGTGCCACCCATCCCGAAGGTTTCATCATCAGGGTGAGCCAGGCATACCAGCATGGTAAGAGGATGGGTAGGGTCGCTGGTCATTAATAGATGGGTTGATTGGGGTCGATGTCTCTCGCCCAGGCGTTCATGCCGCCTTGGAGGTTATGAAGCTTCCGGAATCCGGCTCCGAGCAGGATGTGCAAGGCGCGTGTCGAGCGCACTCCTGCCTTGCAGATCAAGACGATATCGTCAGCCGGGTTCAGCTCGGAGAGGCGCATCGCTAATTCACCCAGTGGTATGACCTGGCTGCCTTCAATGTGCGAGATTTCCAGCTCGTGCGGCTCGCGCACATCTACCATCTTCAGTGGAACCCCTGCTTTGAGTTGCTCATCGAGATCACTGGGAGTGATGTCCCATTCCTTCCCGGCAGACCCGCTTTCCACTACGTGCCCTGGAATGCCGCAGAATTGGTCGTAATCGATCAGTTCTGTCACACTTGGATTCTCGCCACACACCCTACAATTCGGATTCTTGCGTAACCTCACGAGCTCGAAGCTCATATCCTGGGCGTTGTAGAGTAGCAGCCTACCAATCAACGGATCCCCGATTCCAAGGATCAGCTTGATTGCTTCCGTGGCCTGCAGTGTTCCAATGGTGCCAGGCAGGATGCCCAGCACGCCACTCTCAGCGCAGGAGGGCACGAGCCCCGGCGGTGGTGGATCGGGAAACAGGCAGCGGTAGCAGGGACCCTTACGAGCGTCGAATACGCTCACCTGACCTTCAAAGCGATAAACCGACCCGTACACGTTGGGTTTACCGGTCAAGACACATAAGTCATTGGTCAGGTAGCGCGTGGGGAAATTGTCCGATCCATCCACGATCAGGTCATAAGGTGCCGCGATTTCCCAGGCATTTTCGGAAGTGAATGCCCGGTTGTAGGTATCGACCTGGATATCCGGGTTCAGGTCAAGCATGCGGTTGCGTGCTGAATCGACCTTGAGCCTGCCAACTGTGGATGTGCCGTGGATAACCTGCCGCTGCAGGTTGGTGCGGTCGACCACATCGGAATCCACCAAACCAATGTGCCCAATCCCAGCCGCAGCCAGGTATAGAGCTACCGGTGAGCCCAAGCCTCCGGTACCAACGATGAGCACCGAGGCAGCCTTAAGCTTCCGTTGCCCACCCAGCCCTACATCTGGGAGGAGCAGGTGCCGAGAATAGCGCAGGATTTCTTCATGGGAAAGGTTGGAAAGCATGTGGTGAGTATAATCTATTTTTTACCGCCTGGTAAAGTTTGCGGATAACACGATCATTACTAGACCTGGCAGGAAATTAAAACCTGCCAGGTCTGATTATTATGGTTTCTGAAACCGCGGTAGGTCTGAATGATTCAGATCGAAAAATCCTCCCCGTTCCAAGTGCCGTCCGTAGGGGCATGGATGTGGTGCTTAACCGCTGCTTGTCCATCCACCTGTTCTTCGAGTGCTTCCACACGCTGCATCAGCTCCATTATAGAAACGCCTACCAGGTCTGGCAGGGCAGTGTGATTCAAATCGGGTAGATCGTTGGCATGGTGTGGGGTGCTACGGGCAATATTCTGCCCTGGTACTCCCACCACCACCGAGTTCTCGGGCACCGACCTGACCACCACCGCATTGGCACCAATGCGAGTGTCAGAACCAATGGTGATGGCTCCCAGGATCTTGGCACCTGCACCCACCACCACCCGGTCATCGAGTGTTGGGTGGCGTTTTCCCTTAGCAAGCTGGGTACCGCCCAGTGTCACCCCGTGGTACAAGGTGACATCTTTTCCAATTTCCGCAGTCTCACCAATGACAACACCCATGCCGTGGTCAATGAACAAGCCCTGTCCGATGGTCGCACCAGGGTGGATCTCAATTCCTGTCAGACCGCGCACCAGCTGTGAAATCAGCCGACCGGTTAATTTGTGATCGTGCTTCCAAAACCAGTGTGCGATGCGGTGGCCCCAGACAGCATGCAAGCCCGGGTAGAGTAATACAATCTCGAGGGTTGATCGCGCCGCTGGGTCACGCTCAAGAGCAGAATGCACGTCTTGGCGTAAAGTAGCCAGCAGGGGTTCATGCTTGACCACCGGTGTGGTTGATGTCGTTACGATTGTCTTAGCTTCCATAAACCATTAATCCCGGAGGATGATATCTCCTTAACCATTCTAGTAAAATCCTCATAACATGGCGCCTATGAGTTATACGAGGTCAGCAAATAAAGCGGTACTCAGGTAACGCTCACCGAAATCGGGGAGGATGACCACGACCATCTTGCCGGTATTCTCGCCGCGACCTGCCACCTGCAAGGCAGCCCACACCGCCGCTCCGGAGGATATCCCCACCAGGAGACCTTCTTCCTTCGCCAGACGCCGAGCAGTTTCCAGGGCATGTTCATTTTTCACCCGGATGACCTCATCGTAAATGTTTTGGTTGAGCACTTCAGGGATGAACCCCGCACCAATCCCCTGGATCACGTGCGGTCCTTTCTTCTCACCCGAAAGTACCGCCGAAGCGTCCGGTTCAACTGCCACCACCTTGAAAGATGGCTTGCGACTCTTGAACACCTCGCCCACACCGG
>Ga0154666_1050_pt1 | contig 9576 bp, 5 predicted proteins | sample Rifle2008BG13ft_FD_116095 | JGI IMG/M metagenome (GOLD analysis project Ga0154666, IMG submission 116095) | Chloroflexi bacterium RBG_13_50_21 | reverse complement strand
AATGCCATTTCCACGAAGGTTCCATCTGCCTGAAGCTCGCTGATTTTGCCTTGCTTATCTTTTATTGTCACACTTTTCGCGTAATCATCGCCTTTTACTTCCACCACTTGGTGACCTTCCAGGATGGTGACATTCTTAGCATCCTTTAATTTTTCATTGACATTGGTCACTTTGAGTTTATCTGCCGGGCAGACCAATGTGACGTGCTTGGCAACCGTAGCTAGTTCAGCAGTTGACCTTTGAGCCAGGTCTCCATCTCCAATAACGACGGTTAATTTGTCAATGAATAATGGAGCATAACTCAAGGCAGAATAACATAGCCCGCGCATAATGAACTCTTTTTCACCGGGGACATTTAATAGCTGCTGACGGGTGCCGGTTGCAATGATAACAGCCTTAGTCTCCAGGTCGCCGCCTCCGCGTGTCTTGACGATGAATCCCTTTTCCTTACGGATAATTTTATCCGCAGGTTCCATGTGCCGGGCGAATTCCAGGTATTCTAGCTCGCTCTTAAACTTATTAATGATTTCCAAACCTTTGATGACTTGATAATCTTCCACCCATGGTAAGGCGAGGCGGAAATTTGTCTTTCCACCTAAATCTTTCGTGATGAGCAGGACATTCAAACGTTTGCGGAGCGCATAAATCGTTGATGTCAATCCCGCAGGTCCACCGCCGACGACAATTAAATCATACATAATTCACCTCGTTGTTATCCTCTCTAAGTTATACTGGTGGTTCGCCAATGAAGCCATCTTTCATCATCATTTGGGTCAGATTGCGGGATCGCCCGATGATGTCAGTTGCATTCTTGAATTCCTCATCGTAGGTCGTTTGAATACGTGCCAACCCTTGTTCCTGAGCTTTTACGGCCACAGCCGCGGCTTCACGCGGGAAAACTTCCCAGTCATCCATGTTGGGTAATATGTGATCGGTGGATAAATTTGACCCGACATGATCAGCCAGGGCTTTTGCTGCTGCAAAGCACATTTCATCTGTGATGGTGCGGGCTCGTACATCCAGGGTTCCACGGAAAATCCCGGGGAAACCGAGGGAGTTATTGACCTGGTTATCAAAGTCTGAACGACCTGTAGCGACTACAGCTGCGCCAGCAGCCTTTGCTTCCCATGGCCAAATCTCTGGGACGGGATTTGCACAGGAAAACACAACCGCATCTTTTGCCATCGTTTCAATCCATTCAGGCAGGATCACCCCAGGACCCGAGCGGGAGAGGGCGATAACTACGTCTGAACCTTTGATTGCATCGGGGATATTGCCTTCGAGATTTTCTTTATTCGTTATCTGGCACAGCTTCCATTTATCCACATATTCAGCTTTTCGCATCTCGAGATCTTTACGGTTCTTACCGAGGATGCCTTTGCTATCCACCATCAAGCAGTTTGCTGGGTTTACTCCCCAGTTGAAGATCAAGCGCGAGATGGCTACATTGGAGGCGCCAACGCCAATGAATGTAACCTTCACTTTTTCCTTATCTTTGCCGACCACCTTCAAGGCATTGATCAACCCTGCCAGGGTAACCGTGGCAGTTCCCTGCTGGTCATCGTGCCATATGGGGATTTCTGCTTTTTCACGCAGGGTATCAAGAATGTAAAAACATTTCGGGTTGGAGATATCTTCCAGGTTTACCCCACCGAACCCTGGTTGGAGCAACAAGGTAGTATTGATGATCGCATCCGGATCTTTGGTGTCAAGCATGATGGCAATGCCATCAATGCCACCGAGATACTTGTAAAGCAAGGCTTTTCCTTCCATAACGGGCAAGCCAGCTTTCGGTCCGATATCACCTAAGCCAAGTACGCGTGTGCCATCGCTGACAACAATCACAGTGTTCCATTTATTGGTATATTCATATACCTTCTCAGGATCTGCCTCAATCGCCCGGCAAGGTGCTGCCACTCCTGGGGTGTACCAGATTGCGAAATCATTAAAATCTCGCACGCAGCATTTTAGCGCAGTCTCCACTTTTCCTTTATAGAACGGGTGCAGGACCATTGCGTCTGCTGCTGGTTTTTTCGCCTTTGCCAGAAGTTCTTCGATGGTTACTTGTTTTTGATTCGTCATAAGTATTCTCCTATTGTTGTAGATAGCCATCCGCGTAGATGACTTTGTTAAGTAGGATTTGTATTGTCTTCCAGATCGCTGCCTGTTCCGGATCGGACATGTCTACATCTTCCATTTGAGGTTCTTCCATAGCGGCGATGCGATCTGCAATCTTCAGATATAGTCGTCCAACAGGCGTGCTGGAATCTCGCTGTTCAATGATACGAACGACTTCATTCTGTTCATTGTCGAGTGGATCGGCAATCATCATATTCAAGCCAACACCCATCAGCATGGCACAATAAACCCGGTTGATCAATGGTCTCCCTTCACGTGGGACAGCATTCGAGACGTTGGATAATCCCACTGATATTATCGGTGCGGGATCCCAGGCGTATTGAAGCGTGCGGATAGCCTCGATGAGATGAGGGCAATATTGCTGGCAGCCTGAGACGGTGAGAACCAGCGGATCAATGATCAGATCTTTCATGGGGTAATCAATTTCCATCATGCGCGGGATGAGCTTCTCAAGCGCGATATTAACACGCTCATCCGCCGTAACTGGAACTCCACTCGTCGACATGGTCAGGGCAACCAAACGGGCGTTATATTGCTTTGCCAGCAAGGGCACTTTTTCCAATCGTTCTGGCTCATCAGAAACGGAGTTGATAATTGGTTGAGCTTTGGTGACTGTCTTCAGGGCTGCTTCCACCCCCAGGATATTGATCGTGTCAATGGAAAGCGGCACATCCACGACTGCTTCCACGGTTTTGACGATCCAGGGGAACATATCCATCCAATCTACTTTACGTGGACCTAAATTCAAATCTAGCGCCTTGGCTCCGGCTTCCACTTGTTTTACAGCCAGCTCTTGAAAGAATTTTGCATCCTTAGTCTTGACAGCTTCTTTCACCTTATCTGAAAGAATATGGATATTTTCACCAATGATGTACATTTTGCCTCCTTAGACCTTGGTTGTTTGGGTTATGGTTTTAGTTTCAACAGCAGCTGCAACACTAGGAAAACTGGCTAAATCGGTGTGCGGCAGGAACATTGCAGACATAAAAGCATCATAAAAGGTGTTGTCAGCTGATAATTCGATATATGTCATCTGAGAAGCTATATCTCTGATGCGATCGCGATTACGCCAATCCAACAGTGCCAGGTAAGCACCTTGCACTGAGGTATTACCCAGGAATTTGAAGCGATCCCAGGGCATATCGGGAAGTAATCCGATTTGCACAGCTTTTTCAACGTTTATATATTTTCCAAATGCTCCACCAATTAAGATTTGTTCAACCATTTCCAGGGGGACACCTACACTCTGTGCTAGCACGGTAAAACCTGCATATATCGCAGCTTTAGCACGTTTGAGATTATCGATATCGACGTTGCTGATGGCGAGATCTTTTTCATTCTCAGTCTCACTTCCCCAGGCGACTACATATTCCGGTCCATGCTCGCCTTCCCTGATGCGTGGATTGGTTCCAGCAAGGGATAAATTGATCATCCCGGCTTTATCCACCAGACCGGTCAGGAACATCTCAGCCAGCAGCGAGATTAATCCACTACCGCAGATCCCGCGTGGCTTAGCGTTTCCAATGACGCGGTAAGAAGGCTCAAATGGATGTGGGGAGCTCTCACCAGATATCCAACACTCTTCGATCGCACCTTTGGTTGCACGCATGCCATTCAGGACGCCTGCACCCTCAAAGGCTGGGCCGGCAGAACAAGCACACGTGACCAACCATTCACGGCTCCCTAGAACAGTCTCCCCATTGGTTCCGACGTCCAGGAATAAGGTAAGTTTTTCAGATTCATCCATCCTACAAGCGAGGACGCCGGAACTGATATCAGCCCCGACGTAACTGGCCACGCCAGGTAGGCAATCCACAGTGGCATCAGGATTAATTGCCAGGCCAACCGAGCCAGCATTGATGATGGGCGGTTGGTTTACTGCAGTGATAAATGGAGATAACCGAATGCTGGTAGCTGGGATGCCTAAAAATAGGTGGGTCATGGTACTGTTACCCGCCACTGTAGCTTTGACGATTTCCTGGGGGTTTGACTTGACTCGTTTACAAACCTGCGCGATAAGCTGGTTTATGGTATCAAGCACACGATTCTGTAGTTCTTCACGCCCTCCATTTTTACTGGAAAATATAATTCGCGATATCACATCTTCACCGCGGCTGATCTGACCATTATATTCCGAGGCCTGGGCCTCCACTTTACCAGAAATCAGATCGACCAGCCAGACAGTCACTGTGGTTGTGCCGATATCTATCGCAATCCCGTATAGTGGATCTTCTGGAGGCACGATATCGGGGATTACAGCCAGAAGGCGTTCATCCGTCCGCTGTCCATCAAGATCAATGTGTGCATCGGTGATCACCGTGACCTGCCAGTCATTTTTTCGTAATAGATCGCCTAATTTTTGTAATAAATCAAGTGAGATGCGAAGATTTTCAGTTCCAGCTTTTTGTCGTAGGGCAGTTTTTAGGCGGCTCCAATCATCAGTCTGGTCATCCATGCGCGGTGGAGAAAGCCTTAGGCTAATACGGCGGACTGATTGAGCATATAAGGGGTCATAATCAGGCGGGACAGAGACTTCAATCGCGATGCGGTCGGTTGTCAACCGCCGTTCGATTTTTTCCTGAGGTGGGACAATAACAGATATATCACCTTCGATGACAGACTGACATGCCAGCGCAAAACCCTGATCTACATCTTCTGAACTCAGCCGTAAGGAGCTGCGCCGGCGAACATCACCCTCGGTAATCTGAACAGCACAGCGACCACAACGACCTTGCCCACCACAAGGCTGCCCGATATCCACGCCAGCCAGGCGCGCAGCTTCACTAAGCAGAGTACCCGTGGGAACGCGCACCGGCTTTTTTGCGATATCAAAGGTTACTGTGTGTTCAGTCATGCAGTTTTTTTACTGCACTCTCATAAAGGTAAAAAATAAAGTCAATGTTCCACCGGAGCTAATCGATGAGCTTATAGTGCCTGTTTCATGAAGGCAGGCAGATCGACTGCTTCACGTGGCCCGACCCGAATCTCCCAATCGGGCAATTCTCCTTCCAGCTCACCAGAAAGAACAGCTACATGACCTGGTAAGACAATCCGTTTGCGGGAGACTTTATCGCCTATGTTGAAGCCCTTGACAGCCTTCGCTATTCTTTCTGCATCGAATTTACCTGCCGCCCAGGCAGTCAATACACTCATTCCCTCAGCATCAGTCACCAAAAGCCAGGCAGGTAAACCTGATCCTTCAACCTCATTTGCCACACTGAAGTACGTGATGCTGAAGTTGGTGGTGACCAGCACCGGATCTTCTGGTTTTGGAGCGTTAATCTCGTAGATGCCGGGCTGAACCTGGATTGGTTTTTGCGGGTCTGTGTAGATATTCTGCCGAAGGACGAGCAGCGGGTAAATCATTGCCGGATCGAAATGTTCCAGGATAATAAAACCTGCATACTTGGCGATTGCCTGAGCCGCGTGCACAGCTTCGAGACCCGGATCACTAACATCCCCAGGGAAGGCAATTACCGGAAATCCGAGGGCACGGAAGTTCTTCTTAATTGCGAGGCGGCGAATGGCTGTGCCAATCGCCAGTCCTGCTCCCAGATCGCGCCCACCGGGATCGATCACCAGGTCCTCGATGCCTTTGGCTTTAATCTTCTCCGTCAAATCTGCCATCTCAGCCAATGATGCTGCGATGATTCCAAGGGGAGCTTTGTTTTCCTTTGCCAAATCTGCAAAACTTTCCCAATTTTTGGCATCAGCACCATAGATCAGTGGAGTTTCACCCTGTAATGCCTTCAACCCTGCCTTCGCGACCGTGACATCCCGCGTCATCAGTATGATTGGTCGCTTGCTGGAAGATCGAACTGCCTGAACTGCAGCAGCAAATGCATTTGCGTCGCCTGATGATGAAGCAACGGCAAAACCATCTATGGTCAGATCCATGCCAACGTAATTGACCGCATAGGCGTTTGCTTCGGTTACTATAGCCTTGATGGTTTCTACAGGCTGGTTATCGTAGACCCGGATAAATAATCCTGGTTTGTTATAGAAGGTTTTTTCGTGTCTAAAAAGGACAACCTCGTTGCCAGCCTTTGCTTCATACCCGTTAGATTTGATTGCAACCAAACGGATGGGTGGGGCAGCAGATTCTGCCAGTTGAACCTTAGCCTCAGGCGTGACGTATGGGCAGGCGGATAATTCAACTTGCTTGGCAGACAGTTTCATGGCAAAAGCCAAACAGGTTGGATAACCACACTCTTTGCAGTTAGTTTGGGGTAGTAATTTATATATTTGAATGCCAGTCAGAGCCATATTCCATCTCCGTCGTTATCTTATTGTTCTGCTTCCATTGGATCAGGCAAGGGTATATTCAGCAGCCATTAGATCTGTAATAGCCGCCTTGACCCGCCGGATACTTTCAGCATGACGCAGGACAACGATATCCGCGCCTGCTTCGATCAATGTCATCGCAGTTAGAGTTTCCCAGTTGATCGAACGCTCGAGCCAGTTACCCCACGCGGCTGGAACACCTGTGTTGACCTTTGCTTCCTTGGTCTTCCAGGCTTCCAAACCAGGTGTGACCAGCATGGGTAGCTGGGTCATGGCATCACCTTGCAAGGCGGCTTGCCGCAGCCTCTCCATGGCTGAGAATCCATACTCGATCCCATAACCAAGCGCGCCGGTGGTTGGGTCCATTAACACACGATCGAGTGGCATGCCCATATCACTGATCAAGATATTCAGCTGCTTGGCCAGGTTAACATCCATTGGTGAGCGTGCGTTCACCAGATGTCCATTAGCCATGGCAGTTGCTATGATGGTGCGGTAATTTTTGTCTTCAGCAATTCCCAAGACCAGGCGTTCTCCCTTGGTGGCTTCAGCAATTGGAACCAACAGGTTATTATCTACCTCAGCCTGCCCTGGACCAAAAACAAGGATAGGTAAACCGGTGGCACCCAGGACAGCTTTCACCGTTTGTACGGCTGCCTCCGGGCTAGTGGGATTGCCATCTTTATCCATCAGAGATAGGGAGAGCTGAATTAGATCCGCACCTGCGGCTTCAGCAGCTTGAGCCCATTTTACTGGGTCATTCACAGCTTCCCCCCAGGCTTCCAAAAGTAAAGCCGACCAATCATCTGGGCGGTGATCTTTAATTTCTACAGCAACTGCCGGGCGATTGGGTGCTTTGGTTTCAAAATGAAGGAAAGGAAGGTTTTTTTCACCACCCACGGTGACAGTGGAGGTGCGTGTACCGCCATCGGCAGCTGTTGCGCCAACTGTCACAGTACGCACGGTTCCGGGCCAGTTATCCTTAGGTATATCTACAGGCATATGCTTCACTCCTTTTTTATATCTGATTTGACCTTAGAACATAGGCTCCATCGTCAAGGCTGGATGTCCATGTTCCTCCAGCCACGGTAGGAGCTCATCAACCGTAGTCACATGACGCTCATCAGCGATCTTTTCAAGCAGATCAGGATCGCCTTCGCGTGCTGCCACAACCTTGAATTCATCTGCCATCATTTCTTTCAATACGCTACTCATCCATACGATGCGCTTGAAACCGCCATCGGCTGTGATGAACTTTGGGCTGGTCAGGTAAAACTTGCCTACCCCCATCACACCAGGGGTTTGCAGACCCCCACCCGCAATTCCGGCTAAAGTGCTAAACGTCATACCAGCTGGAGTCATGCTTGGATCTTCACGGCTGACAACCATAATACCGTTAGCCTCAGGGATGAGCATGCATATACATTCAAAACACCCACAGGCAGTCATCGGGTTTTCCATGATTGAGTACATGGTTACTTCACTGACTACGCCATGCGAGCCAATGACTGCGTATTCGTTGGTTCCAGTCCAATACCCTTTCTTGGCATCAATCAGCTTGCCAAGCTTGATGGGTTGGTTGGGTCCGGTAGGATTGATGCTGAAGGAAGCTTTGCAGTCCAACCAGTTGTAAGCACCACACAACCCCAGGCGTTCAGGACTGACTACGCAAACATGGTTAGGGGCAAAGGATTGGCATAATGTGCAAGAATAAAATTCTTCGACCCTATCATCAGTCAGATCTGCCAGGCGTTTATTGCGATAATCATAAGCAGCTCGAGCTTTTGCCAGCCATTCCTCAACTTTCGTTGGGTCGGTAAAAATTGTAACTTGCACTTTATCAACGATGGCACCAAAATCACCATGAAAGCGGGCGTGCAGGATCTTGCCAAAGTGTTCAAGGTTAAATCCTTTATCTGCCGCATTGTTCGAGATACGGATCCAAGTGATATCTCGTTGACCAATATGCTGGATGCCAGAGGCACCATTGACAAAGTAGTGGAACTGGCGCTCGAGCACAGGCTCGAAATCTTTTTGCATTTGACGCCCTGCGACCTGGGCGACGATGCCTATATCCATGTACCCTTGGGGAGGAATGTTCGAGAAGTCAGGACCGACAACTTCAACTTTCCCGTCCACCACATCCTCAAGATCAGCCATTTCAAGGTATTCGAAACAATGAGCGTTCTTGCCACCGAATTCAACACGCATGTCATTACGGCGTACAACTTCACCTTCAAATGCCGAACCATAAGGAACAGGGATCGGTACTTCGGTCAACTTGAGCTTGACACCACGCACCTCGATACATTTTTGGACCAGCCGTTCTGCCTTTTCGAGGTCGTCCTTGCCATCAATTTCTTCAAAAGGCATGCTGACCACATGTTCATAGGTGGTTACACCTGTAGGGAGAATTTCAGGGATGACAGTATCAGCAATAACCGGGAAACCATAATTGATGGCACCCGCGGCCGCTGCGTACTTTAAGTCATCCACTTCTCCCAATGCCAAGACGAAAGCAAACACGCGCTCTCGGTTATATAGCAGGATCTCACGCGCCTGTCCCATCTTTAGGCCTCCGAATGTGAGGGCAGAGCGGGTGGCGAAACCGAGGGCATAGATGGCGCTGATCGTATCCGTGCCGAAGGGAACCGTATAGGTATCGTAACCGAGTTCAACACCTTCTTCCATCAATTGATGGATGATACTCCGACCATTAACGTTCCCGGAAAGGAAACACAGGATATTACGGCGCTGTAGCTCACGAACGATCTTTACAGCAATCTCATTGGATTTCGCTGCCCCGACGATGGCAGCAAAGCCGGGCATACGACCATCTACCAATTGAATACCCCACGAGCGCAGGCGAATATCGTCAATTGGTCCATTGAGATGCCCAGAGCCATTTTTCTCCCCATATTGGGTTGCTCCTGCCAGGGTGATCCCAGGCATCGGCTCGGGTTGCAGCCCATAAATAAACCTGACAACCTCGATTGTTTCAGCCGCCATCAGGGTCGCCATGCCACTATCGAGCGTTTCTCCTAGATAAGGCGTCCATTTGGATTCCGCTGGAGAAGGATGGAGCAAGCCGCGCGCGTGCTTAATGACCTGTTCGAGCTGGCCTAATTTTTCGACGGTTATACCAGTCATTCC
>Ga0154666_1190_pt1 | contig 9648 bp, 9 predicted proteins | sample Rifle2008BG13ft_FD_116095 | JGI IMG/M metagenome (GOLD analysis project Ga0154666, IMG submission 116095) | Chloroflexi bacterium RBG_13_50_21 | reverse complement strand
TTGAGGTCTCAAACGATCCAGCCGTGGCAATCGCCAAACGGTCTGGGTGGAGATAACGTTGGGCAGTCTCCAGAATTTCGACTGGTGTTATTGCGCGGATAAGATCAGGGTAACGCAGGTAATAATCCAAACCCAGGGTGTAGCGCTCGAGGTTCACCAAAGCGGATGCAACCCCTGCGTTGGATTCAAGCGAGAGAGGCAAACGGCCAATATAATTAGCCTGGCTGTCAGCAAGCTCATCACCGGTAACAGGCTCGGCAATAAACCGGGTGATTTCCTGGCGCATTAGCCCAATAACCTTTTCGAGATTTTTTGGCTCGACCCCTGCAATGAATAACCAGGGTCCCGGGCCTATCCCCCCACTCAGGCTGGACGAGGCATGGTATGCCAGCCCTGACCTCTCCCTGACCGATTCGCCGATCCGTCCAAACATCCCGAACTGACCCAGAATGTTATTCCCGAGTGAAGCTGCCAGGAAGTCAGATGAACGTCGAGGGGGTCCAGACACTCCCATGACAATATCCGCCTCCGACTTACCAGGGATATTCACCTGCCGAGAAATCATCTCCCTCAATGGCTTCAAAGGTGGAAGGTCGGGTTGGGTAGGCTGCTTGGAGTTTTCCCAGTCTCCTAAAAACCGCGAGACCGAATCCAACGCCCGCTCTGAGTCAACTCCACCAACAATGGATATGACCATTCCACTCGGTCCAAAATACTGCTCATGAAATGCAGCCAGGTCATCACGTGTGATCGAGCGAATCGTAACGGGGTAGCCATCTTCGGGTCTGCTGTACGGGTGCCCGGCATAAACTAGCTCATCGAATGCGAGCGCTGCCATCTCAGAAGTATCTTGAGCGCGAATGGCAAGGCCAGCGAGTAGTTGGTCGCGCAAGCGTTCAACCTGTTCTGTCGGAAATACTGGCCAGCGTAGTGCCTCAGCCAGTGTTCCTGTAAGCAAATCCAAATCCTCTGTCAAAGCGTGGCCATAGAATCCAATCGAATGGGTTCCCCCATCGATCCCAAGGCTTGCACCATTTGATTCCAGTGCGTTATAGATTTGTTGGAAGTCGTGCTGAGCAGTTCCACGCATGAGTGCAAGCGCAGTGAAACCGGCTAAGCCAAGCTTTTCGTCCGGCTCGAAAATTGCGCCAGCAGAAAGGTAGCCCGTGACGACCACTGATAGAGTGTTCATGTTGGGGCGGAATAGTACAACAATTCCGTTGGGAAGCTCTCGCCGTACAATATCATCTGGACCTGGAAATGAGTGGATGGTCAAAGGAAGAACGCTCCTATTTTATAGCTCGACGGGTAACCGGTTATGGTTTTTATGGTTGAGATGCTGTATTTGGCAGATACACACCCAGGGTGCGATTCTGAGATCGCAAGCAGGTCTGAGCCAATCGCTGCACATCTTCCGGAGTGACCACCGCCAATCGGTCAAGGTAGGTGGTGAACCAGTCTACGCTGGCAAACATTTCCGCAAATCCCATCCAGAAAGCCTGGTTTGAAATCGACTCACTACCGTAGGCGAAGATGGCGCGGGCTTGTTTTAGCGCTCTCTCAAGTTCCTCGATATGCGGAGGAGCATCCTGTAATTGCTTGATCTCCGCTTCCATAGCGGCAATGCAATCGGAGGCAGTGTGCTTCGGATGGACTGTTATTACGGTTGTATATAAGTACGGATCAATCGTAGCTTGTAAACCTCCATTTACACCAACCGCCAGCTCTTTTTCCACCAGCGCTTTATATAGCCGGCTGGTTTTATTGGTAATACCACCCCCGAACATATTCAGATTGGTCGGACCGGTGAGTAAGCTATCCAGAAGATTCAGGGCAAAAAAATCAGGATCGTCGGCTGCTGGTGCTCGATACGAAACCTGAAGATAAACCGTCTCACCCGGTCCTTCCACTGACACGCGCCTCTCACCAGATTGAGCTGGCTCAGTGCGTATCAGGCGCGGGGGTAGTGGTCCGGCAGGGAGAGGATCATATAGCTCCCGAACGCGGTCCAGTATTGCCTGGGTTTCAAAATCACCCGCGATGGAAAGCACCGCATTGTTAGGGATATAGTAAGTCTGGTAGAGCCGGTAAATATCCTCGCGCTGCATCGAATACAAGTCTGTTAAATCGCCAATAATCTCATGGTGGTACGGATGGACCCGAAATGCAGCCGATTGAACTTCCTCGCTCAAGCGGAAAAGGGGCTCATTTTCACTTCCCTGGCGTTCTGAGATGACTACTGTGCGCTCGGAGCCGACTTCATTGGGGTCGAATAAGCTGTTGAACATCCGGTCAGCTTCCAGCCGCAGGGCAAGGTCAATCTTATCCGCGGGCATGGTTTCGAAAAATGACGTCCAATCTAAAAAGGTAAAAGCATTCAAATAACCGCCTTCGCGTGAAATCGCCCGGTCTAGCACTCCGAGCGGAAACTGCGGTGTACCCTTGAACATCATATGTTCCAACCAATGCGACGCACCGGTTAGTCCGGGCACTTCATCGCGTGAGCCGATGCGGTACCATATCCACTGGCTGATAATGGGTGAAGTGTGTATCTCCTTCAGCAATACCAGCAAGCCATTGGCCAGGGTTAGTTTAGTGAGAGAATCATTCATTGGGCAAACCAAAACACATTCTGTTAATCTTGGGGTAGAAATAAAACCGATATCGAATGATCATGATTATTGTTTACCAAAAAAAATACTGCACATCCAGCCAGACCACCAATGATTACACATAGAAAAATCTTTTGGAGAATTAAAAGCTGAACCCATTAATATCTTATACGGCTCGATTGCTCCCTGCAAACCTACGATGGATTGGTGCATATCGGTTTGATCGACTGCGATATCGACCGGAACTTGCATGCTAACTGGAACGGTTATATCCACCGGCACGCTTGTGCTGACAGGGATGGTCAAATCTAAGTTAGCCAGGATAGGTGTTTTAGCTGGTAAGGTGAGATCCGTTAAAACTGCTGTGTTGTTCAGGTAGATATACGCGCCAGTGATGCGGACATCCTGAACCAAAGATAATTGTGTGTCCTGGTTAATTGGTAGATCAAACACCACAGGCAGGCTATCCTGCAGCTGAACGGTCGTCTCAACTGGAACCGTGGTGACGATGTGAGCTTTATCCATCATCACCAGGCTGTTGGATGCTTCAGTTACCAGCCCATTCGAAATGAGGGCTTTAAGCTGAAAGAAGTTGCGCCCAAATGAGATCAATACTGCGATTAATATGATATTTATCACCAACGAGAAAATGCATGCAACCGTCCAAAAGGCAGGTAAGAATTTCCTTTGGTAGGCGACCTTTTGAAAACGAGGAGAATCCTGGTAATTATCTTTAGCATCTTGGAAGATTAATTTCAGCCGCTCGAACGCCCGTTTACTCCATTCCTTCACACGCGCATAAAATTCTGGCTCAGTGGTTGGTTGAGATTCGGTCGATGGCTCGAGTTGAGGTGCAGGTTGTGGTTCAAGCTGTGGTTCTGGTTGAGGTTCGAATTCTGATTCTTTCAGGTTAGGCTTGGGGTTGTCCATGAGTTGACTCCTGGGTTATATAAACTGAATATAGCACAAACAGGCTGATTAGGAAAGCTTATTAACCCAGGTGAAAATTTAAACAAATCAGTGAATCAAATTTGCGAATCTCTCTTGTGAAATCAACCCCCTCAGTATAAAATATTGGAGCTTGTCTACCGGGTAGATACCAGCAGATATATTCAAAATGGTATCTACGGGTGGGCTGGAAAAATTCCTTAGACGGCGTAAGCCGTCTTTTTCGGGAGAATTCATATTGATTGAGGATACATTCGGGAGATATCTCGTTGCTGTCATTGGAGCCGGTCCTGCCGGCCTTTTTGCCTCCAGACTGCTTGCCATGAATAACGTCCATGTTGTGCTCCTGAACCGGGATCTTATCCCGGGAGGCTTGGCAGAGTACGGCATCTATTTCAACAAGTATAAAATGAAAGAAGGGCTGCGCAAACAGTTCCAACAAATCCTGGAGCTTTCCAACATTGACTACTATGGAAACATCAAGGTAGGGGAGCAGGGAGATTTTCGCCTGCCAGATTTGCGCGCCATGGGTTTCCAGGCATTGCTGGTGACTGCGGGCGCCCAAGGAACCAAATGGCTGGGTCTGCCTGGCGAAAATCTGGTCGGGGTTTATCATGCCAAAGACATAGTGTTTCATTACAATTTACTGCCACCCTTCGGCACTCAAAATTTCCAAATCGGCAAGCGCGTGGCACTGATCGGTGCGGGGAATGTTATGCTGGATATGGCCCACTGGCTGATACGTGAGCTGAAAGTTGACGAGGTCATCTCGGTGGTGCGAAGGGGTCCAAATGAAGTTAAATTCTCAAAAGAAGAGCTGAAAATCGTGGTGCATAATCTGGACCTGGCAAAATTGTTCGCCGAGGTCGAGCGGGTACGTCCTGTGGCGGATGCGGTTGGTCAGAATGTGGATGAGGCGAAAGACTATATCCTATCTGCATTACCCAAAGGCCTTGAGCCAGTATCAAAGACGCGCTTTTATTTTGACTTTCTGGCTTCACCCAGCCGTATATTGGGGAACGAGCAAGGGATTGTAAAGGGGTTGGAGATAGAGGATACCACACTGGTGTGCTCAGAAGGGGAAGTGCAGGCTAAAAAGTTGGGGACACGACATGTCCTGGATGTGGATACGGTGATATTTTGCATCGGTGACAAGGTGGACGAAACGTTTGGATTACCAGTTAGAATGAATGCCTTTATTAAAAACCCGAATCCTCTTCACCCTGTGGAAGGCCTATCCTTCGAGGCTTATGATCCGGATTTAAACCGGCCGATTGACCGAGTGTTTGTGGCAGGCTGGTCACGCGAGGCGAGCAGTGGGTTGGTGGGTGTAGCACGCAAGGATGGCGAGAATGGCGCTAGAGCTGTGCTGGATTATCTGCAAACCGCATCCAGGTTGGTGGACCCAAAAAGTATACTGGATGAATTCGAATCGAAGCTTGAGAAGCTTAATAAACCTATCATCGGTAAACCTGACTTGCAGAAGTTGGTTGAAGCCGAGCTGAAAGAAGCTGAAAAATTGGGATTGCCGGCTTTTAAATTCGCCACTAATGATGAGATGGTGGCTGTTATGGGGTTAAAAAATCCCATCGCCGGATAATTATCACTCTCACTATTTAAATCTATTATTGAAGATCACCAATATTGGGCTGAGGTTTTTTGAACGGGATCAGCAATAGCAGACCAACTGCAATCACCAATTCTCCTGCCAGGACACCAATTTGCTGGTAGAGACCAAATATCGGTATCGTCGGGTAATTATTGCTGCCAAAGCCGAAAATATCCGCCATGCCGCAAGCAACCGCAATGACGTAACCAGTCCCCACAAGACGCAAGCCGATATCGGAAGCGATTGATTTCTGCCCCCCATTCCATAATGCCGCCAGGCTGATATATCCCCCCAGGCAAATGAAACCCAAGCCCACCAGGAAGGTGGCGATTTGCACAAAACCAACCACCGGACTGCGGTCCAATCCATACAGCCCGGGCTCAGCACCCAACAAGTAAATGATGAAACCTAGTACGGTTACCCCCAAACCCAAACGGATGCGGATTCTCCCATTCGTCTTTTGAGCAGGCGGAGTATCTGTCATAAGACCTCCGGTAAGGTATTCTGAAGGTGAACCAGCCAATTTCTGCCCATGATAGCAGCAACGTCTACCTCAGTATACCCCTTTTGTACGAGAATTGGGATTATTTTCCGCACATCGGCTATGCTATCGATCTCCATGGGGACTGATTGTAAGCCGAATCCGCCATCGAAATCACTGCCGATCCCGATGTGCAATGCATCGCCTGACATCTGGCAGACGTAATCCATTTGGGCTACGAAGTAATCCAGGGTAACACTGGACCGTCCTCCTGCCTCTTTCCAATTGGGACGCAGGAAGCCATTGGCGGGTACGATGCCTATCACACCACCTCTTTCCAGCAAACCTTGAATAACCCGGTCAGTCAGATGCCGGTTGCTGCCGGATTCTTTTAGTAAAGCCAGGGCATTGGCATGTGAAGCAATGATCGCGCCTGGGTAGGTATCTAGCGCCTGTAATGCAGCTTGTTCATCCATGTGGCTGAGGTCAAGCGTGAGATGAAATTCAGCCATGCGCTCCAACAGCGCGAATCCTTCCTTGGTAAGTGGTCCTGGCTCACGTGTGCCACCGCAGAAGCGCGTCCCCGCCCAGGCAGGTCCAATGATACGCACTCCCCTCTGGTACCAATTTTCCAGCTCAGCAGGCTCCCGTACACCTTCCGCTCCTTCCATCAGGGTTACTAATCCGACCGGGTGTTCTTCCGTATCTATGCGCTGCCACTGCGTCAGGATGGATTGCAAATCAGAGCGAGTTTCGATCTTTTGGTACATCTCTGGATGTTCATCAACCAGGCGGTCATAGGCATCCAGCTGCATGCTGTACCGCATATGCGCTTCTTCATCGGAAGCATAACACTGCTGGTCCCACTCACCAAGCTTAGTGCGTACTGGAGCAGCAAATAATGTGGAAAATATCAAGGCGACTTTTCCACGTTGATAATCCGGCCAGCCAAGCAGAGTTTCATCGTTTACCTGCGGTGCAATGCTGCCTTGTTCGCCTTTGCGTGTATCGGCTGCTGAAAGAGTGTAATCCCGCCCGAAGGTTAATATATTCCAGGCCAGGTCTTCATGTGCATCAATCATTATTGGGTCAGTCATAGGGACATTGATGATACCAGGGTTTGAGATATCCGGCGATCGATTTTTCCCATCGGATACTTGGGGAATTCAGTTGGAGAGACCCAGCGTACTTCCGCAGCTTGAATTGGGGATGGTTCTCCACTAACAAGGGTGCACATGAAGGCGTAAAGCGTGACTCGAAAATGTGTGTATGCATGCTTGTATACCCCTATCTGCATACCTACCATAATATCTACCCCAAGCTCTTCGCAGATCTCCCGCTGTAAGCAAGTTGCCAGGTCCTCACTCTCCTGCTTCTTCCCACCAGGGAATTCCCACATGCCCCCAAGCAGTCCATGTGGAAGGCGCCGGGCGATCAACACGCGGCCATCCCGGGTGATGACTGCAGCCGTTACTACATGGTGTGGGATGGCAGGCCTGGGGAGAAATACCGGTCGCAGTTCTATGATTCCAAGCTTCCTGGCCTGACAGGTCTCACCCAAAGGGCATTGAGTACAATCCGGGGATTTTGGTGTGCACACGCTGGCACCCAGATCCATTAATGCCTGGTTATACTCCCCAGCATGACCAATCGGTAGATGCTGGGCTGCCAGCCCCCATAATTCTCGCTCTCCACGTGTTGAGCGGGCATCCTCACTGACATTGAAGTACCGTGCCACGACCCGGCGAATATTTCCATCCAGGGTGGGCTCATCACGCCCGAAAGCAATCGATGCAATTGCCCCTGCAGTGTAACGCCCAACTCCAGGCAGTTTCCGCAGGTTATGTGGTTCTTCAGGAAGCTGACCATTATATTCCTTCATCACCAGCTGGGCAGCCTGATATATATTTCGAGCTCGTCCGTAATAACCCAACCCTTCCCACAGCGCTAATACTTCCTGCATAGAGGCGTTTGCCAGGGCTTGGGTGCTGGGGAAACGTTGCATCCAGCGTTCGAAGTATGGAATGGCCGTCTCTACCCGGGTCTGCTGAAGCATGATCTCCGATACCCACACCGCATAAGGATCAGGGTGCCCTCGCCATGGGAGAGAGCGTGCATGGCTGGCATACCAGCTGAGCAAATGCGTGGAGAACAGGGTGGCAGCCAAGCTTATCAGTCCAGTAATTAATTTGATGCTGGTAAATAGATGCTATGGTCGATATAAAAGGAATCCGAGCACAGCGGTTGTCAGGATGATGAGGGCAGGGTTGATCTTGGTAAAGGTCAATAATACAAATGCCCCGGCAACAAAGAGCAGTTTATCCCACCCCTGGGCTAATGCCTGACCCCAACCCAGCTTCTTAGCGCCAAAGACAGTGGTCGCCATATCATAAGCCGTCCAGAGCAGCAAACCAACCACCACCGGTCGTACAGCCTGTAGCATGGCTTTAACAGAAACACTATCCTTGATTCTAAAAAAGAATATGATCAGGATGAGCATCAGCACGGTGGTCGGAATAACCGTACCAACCGCTGCAGATATAGCCCCCGGCAGCCCTGCCAGCCTATATCCTACATATGCAGACACCTGTGGTGCAATTGGCCCTGGGATGGCGTTACCAATCGCAACGGCATCGGCAAATTCATCCGGAGTGATCCATGGGACAGGATCAGTTTGATTTGGGGGTATCCAGGTGGCGCTGGTGGTCTCGCGCTGCATCAGGGCGAGGGAAGCCGGACCCCCACCCCAGGAGAACATTGCCACGCGGGTGAAGAGAAGAAAAATTTGCCAAAGCAAAAGCATATTTGTCATAACCCTCTAGATTGGAATATAAAATTAGGCATTATTCAGGATGGAGAGAACGGGAAACCCTCAGCAGAAACATATCTCACATCTGAAAGCCTGATTTTGCGGGGACAATTTTATACTGATAATTTTCGACGTAGTCCAGCAGCCGGTTGACCAACCCTTGCCACTCCTTTGAGTCCAGAATGCCCTGCATTGCGGGCAGGTCTGCCATCTGGGCGGAAGCCATGATCTGCGGTTGGTCACCATACATGGTCAGCCAGGCATCCTTTAGCTCCATCCCAAGCTGCTGCACTTGGGGAATGAACTCACGTACTACAAACTCGAAGTATTCTTGCTCGCGGCCTGGGGTGATATCCCAGGTCATGATTAATTTAACCGTCACAATACTGCTCCAATTCGATCAATGCTGGTATTCGAGCACCACCACACGCGTTTCTTCTGGGATCATGCTTTTAGTGACCTTTAGTGATGGCTGCGGCTTAATCGTGCCCAAACCCATTTCTTTAAGAAATTTACTGAGTGGTGCCAGCTTAAGATTACATACTGAGGTGCCATAGTGCATGGGGATGACAAAACCGGGCTCTAATAAGCTGACAACTTCAGCTGCTTTCGCAGCATTGAGCCCTCCTCCACCCCCCACGGGTACCAGGGCAATGTGCACTGTGCCTAACGCCTCAATCTCTGTTTGGCTGGGTACGCGCCGCAGGTCACCAAGATGTGCCACCGTCACGCCTTCGTAATCGAAAACATACAGGGTGTTACGTGGCTCATCGGTATCGTTCTTATCATATCCATTGGTTTGGATTCCGGTAATGAAGACACCACCAATCTCAAATTCACCCGGTGTGTTGATCAGATGTGAAAAACCCTTAACTCCAGAGGTATAACTATGACCCGGTGCCTCGTGGCTGACGGTAAGGATATCCGCTCTTAATTTAAGTGGCTCATAGCCTGCAATTTGACTATCAAAGGGATCCGTGACAACCGTTGCCAAATTACGCTCGGTCAGGCGAAAACAGGATAGACCATACCACGTGATTTCCATGCAACCTCCAAAGATGGTTGAATTATATCATTGGCGCAAAGTGAAAGATTTTGGATGACTGCCTGCGGAGGTAGTGGTATGATAATTGTGCTATGTCGCAACGCATACCGGTGATTCACATCAGTAAGACTCCAACTGCCAGGG
>Ga0154666_1002_pt4 | contig 9739 bp, 7 predicted proteins | sample Rifle2008BG13ft_FD_116095 | JGI IMG/M metagenome (GOLD analysis project Ga0154666, IMG submission 116095) | Chloroflexi bacterium RBG_13_50_21 | reverse complement strand
TCCAATCTGCAAGTGAGAATCCAGCACCCAGTGTATACATTCCACCTGCAGGTAATAGAGAGTCACCCGTGAGCGGGTTCTTTAGCCAGACGTAGAAAACTAAGATCAATATCAATCCCAGCCAAAATTCCGGGATAGCCTGCCCCATGAAAGATAGGGTGGTAACGACGATATCAAAAAACGAGTACTGCTTAACGGCTGATATCACTCCCACGGGTATGGCAATGATTGCCACGACTATCAGTGTCACCGACATCAGATATACCGTGTTTTTTAAGGAGTTACGGATCGAATCGAGGACTGGCTTTCGGGTGCGATATGACATACCAAAATCACCCCGCAAGATACCCTTCCCATGACCCGGACTATCCTTTATGCCATCCCCATCCGTATCTATTTTCGTCCAGTCATTGCCCACCAGCCAGAATATATAACGCATATAAACTGGTTGGTCCAGACCAAATTGACGTTTTAAAATCGCGATCTGTTCAGGACGCATACGGCGCGCTTGCCCCCTACCTGCAAGTGGGCCACCAGGTGCCAGGTTGACTAATACAAACAAGACGATGCTGACGATGAACATCAGCGGGATTGCCTGCAGCAGCCTTCTGACTACATAGTGGCCCACTTTTTCTCCATCCTATTTAATTTTTCTCCAGTTATCCAAGTAACTACTTAAGCGTCCAATCCGCTACATTCCAGGTTATGATTTCATTGGGGTTCGATTGCACGCCTTGTAGCCGTACGGAATGGGTATTGGCATCGACTGTTGTGAATAGCAGAAGTTCCGGTAGGTCTTCATCCAGGATTTTTGCAAGCTGGCAGAACGCGTCTTTGCGTACATTCTCGTCCAGTGTATAGGATTCGTCGATCAGACCGTCCACCTCCGGGTTGATATACCGTCCATAGTTATAACCATAATCAGGTATAGCTGCTTCAGAATAGTAATAGCTCCAAAGGTAGTCGGTCGGATCATTACCAGAATACCCGTCATCCCAGATATCGATATCAAAATTACCCGATTGTTCAATCCCACCGTTCTCTGCGGTATCCCATAAAACACTCCCCTCAACCATCGATAGGTTCAGTTTAATGCCAATAGCAGCTAGCTCTTCAGCAACAAACTGCTGGGTCAATTCGAGTGCTTCGCCATACTCTGCATATGTGATGAACTCCAACTCCATCGGGTAACCTTCTTCTGCGCCAGTGGTACAGCCATGACATTCGCGTACACCATCTCCATCCTGGTCAGACCAGCCAGCTTCTTCTAATAATGCTTTCGCAGCTTCTGGGTCGTATACCGGCTGAGGGATATCACAGGTATTGTACGGTGGTCTAAAAAACTCCGTCCAGACCAGTTTCGCGTAACCAAGGAAAAATTCCTTTGAGATTGTTTCTGGATCAATCGCCATCCGTACCGCCCGGCGTACGCGTACATCAGAGAATACTGGATGAGGTGTGGCTTCTGGATCGGTTGTTCCTTTCGCGGCTAGATTAAAGAAGACCCGCATTACCCAGCGGTTGTATGGGCTCAAGCTGACTTCGACATTCGGTTGATTTGCCAATTCAGCAATCACTGGTTCTGTCGTCCACATATCCACGTCCGCGTCCCCTTGGATCAGCATTTGCTTGCGCACGCTTTCATCAGGTACGATCTGAACAACAATCTGATCAATCGCCGGCTTGCCAGGCTCATAATAATTGGGATTGCGATCAAAGGTCATATGGTCTCCAACGGCCCATTCCGTTAGGACATACGGACCAGTGCTTAAGGGCTGAGAGCCGCAGTCCCAGGCAGTGAATCCCTGCTCGGCATCGCAATAATGTGCTGGCCAGATGACCATCTGATACCCGCCGAATTGGGTGAGATACCCTGGAAAAATGGTGTTGTAATGCACCACAGCCGTGTACTCATCTATTTTATCCACGCTATCCACATAATCGATTCCTGGGATCCAGAAACCTGTTTCGGGATCAATCACCGCATTATAAGTAAAAACCACGTCATCTGCGGTGACTGGTGTACCGTCAGACCATTTAATATCCTGCCGAAGTTTCCAGGTCACATCCATGGTTCCATTTTCGTCGTCGATGACCACATCACCATTTTCTACAGTCGGCAGCTCTGCAGCCATCTCTGGAAAAGCATTCCCATCCATATCCAGATCCGCCAGCCCTAACATAACCAGCTCCATCACGAGAGAATCGAATCCGGTAGCTCCCACAGTTGCATTAAAGGATGGGGGATCCTCCGATATAACGATCACAATCTGACTCTTTTCTGGGGCTGCAGTAGGTTCTGGTACTTCGGTTGGTACCACAACCCCCGGCTGCTCTGTTGTCGGGCTTGTCACCGATTCCTGTTGAGTAGGTGCAACCGTAGCCTTTGCACAACCAGACGTTATTATCCCGATCATTACCAATACTGCTATTACTGTAAACCACTTGGATTCTTTATACATCGCATTCTTCTCCTTTCAATTTTTATTCATGGTGGAATTAATTGTGATAGGTCACCTGTTTTTAGTATATTCACTTTCTTCCTCCCGAATTTTATACGGGAAGTTATATTCCATCATTTTTGCCATGAAGGCGCGAGGATCAAAAGCTTCGGGTCCGTGCACCCCTTTCCCTTTCCAAACGCCTTCAGCCAGCAGTTCCATAACAATGACCGGGCCTGTACCAGTTTGCAGGGAGACGGCTTGGCAGCCATAGTTTTTCATGCTTTCCTGGTTATCCGTAGCCTGATAGATATAGACTTCCCTTCGTTTGCCGTCTTTCACCCCTGTTACCCAGGCTCCCACACAGGTCTTGCCGCTCATCTTATCACCCAGCGAGGCGGGGTCTGGCAGGCAGGCTGCCACCACCTCAATCGGCGAAACCTTCACGCCCTTGACATCCACCGGCTCTTTTTGATGTAAACCAAGCATTTTAATTACTTTGATCACATTGATAAATTTCTCACCTAATCCATATTTAAAGGTCACCCGCTTGCACCGGATATATCGCGGGATCAACGCCACTTCTTCATGTTCAATATCCACTACTTCAAGAGGTCCAATCCCCTCAGGGAAATTAAACAATTCAATCTTTTCAAAAGGTGGGATCGTATACCAACCCCGGTCTTTCTCCCATACCAGGGGTGGGTCGGTGCATTCCTCAATCGTATCCAGGATCGAAAACGCGGGGGCAAACTCGTAACCGCTCACCTCCAGCGCTGCGCCATCTCGGATCCCTATCTCGTCAATCTCGTCGAACAATTCAAGATCGGCATACTTGGCAAAAATATCACTCACACCCGGGTCCATGCCATTTCCGAGGATTGCCAGTAAGCCCTTCCCCTCCCATTTTACTGCTTGATTCCACTGGTGGCTGCCCATGTTCGCACCGTAATCTGACATGGCCATATCCAAATAATTACATCCAGCTTCGAATGCAGCTTCGAAAATTGTGTCATTGTAGAAATTGCTCACTGCATTCATAATCAGGTCGATGCTGTATTTACGCGCCACCTGAATGATTTGACTGATGTCACGCGCATCAATATGCTCGATTGGGAATTTTTCTGCTGCCCCCAGACGATTTTGAACTTTTTTAGCCCGTTCCAGGTTGTAATCCGCTAATACCATCTTCTCAAGCCAATGACGATGTTTCGCCACGACCGCGATCGCCTCTCCCACTCCCCCTACGCCGATCAACAACACTTTCATTACACTCCTCCTCCATTGCTATAAAAAAAACCGGTTATTCCTCCTGGAAATGGCAAATGAAACAATCCGCTGGAGGTCAGTGTCCTCTGGATTTATGTTAGCGTATCAATATCCTCTTTATGAATTTTTCGGGCTAAGAACAAGCGTTTTTAACAAGTCATTGATCACAGGATTTTAGTTTTAATGTATTCCATTACACTCATCCCGTATTAATGTTCATGATATCATGAAATAAATTTGTCGTCAATTTACGTATACCGCTACCCTGTCACTTAAACATAAAAGCATACTAAAAGTTGACCGGATCTAAAATCTTCGATGTTGTAACGTTATTATTACTTGATCCGGAACCAGGCGACAAAACTTCATGCTTTTCCCCTATCATAATCTTCAAAACATATCGATATACGTGTACTGCTAAATATCACTTAATCCATATAACGTTTAGTATAACGTTTAGTATTTACAAAACGTTAGTAACGTTGTATACTTCTCCGCTAATTGCTGAAAACTTCAATATGAAACCGACATCGCTCGATCTGCTCGTTTGCCCTACTTGCCATGGAAAATTATCTCTTCACGGTACCAGCGGGAATGGAGTTATCCATACAGGAAATCTAAGCTGTCCTTCTTGCCAGGTGACCTTCCCCATACAACAAGGGATACCTCGCTTTCTCAAAGAAGATCAGCTCGTGGGTTTCAATAAGACTTTCGCACGTTTGTATGATTGGTTCTCCTGGATTTACTCAGCCTTTTCCAAAATCGGTTTTTTATTCCTTGGCACTACAGATTCGCGTGCCCGGCAGGAACTGCTTTCCCACCTTGAGATGAATGGTAGAAAGGTTTTGGAGGTCTCGATTGGTCCTGGGGTTAACCTGCCTTTCCTGCTCAGATCGCCAGATGTTGGTGAAGTATTCGGGCTGGATATCTCGGTTGGACAGCTAAACCGCTGCAATGCATTGATCCACCGAAAAAACTGGCCGGTTGATTTATTCCTGGGTAATGCTGAAGAGTTGCCATTTGAAGATAACAGCTTTGATTCAGTCTTCCATGTCGGCGGAATCAATTTTTTCAACAACCAGCAGAAGGCAGTTGATGAGATGATCCGGGTTGCCAAACCGGGCACCAGGATCATCATTTGCGATGAAAATGAAAACGGTGCCCGTTGGTATGAAAAGTTCCTTCCCGGATTCAAAGGCGCATTTCATGGCCAACGCCCATCGGTGGTTGCACCGGTCGATCTTGTTCCGAAAACGATGTTGGACTTGACATTAGGGAATATCTGGAACGGTTTCATGTATTGTCTTGAATTTCGAAAACCTTATACAACGGATTAAGTTAGAGACGCATTATGGAAAATCATCTACCTATCGAAGATATCCACTTTATCGAAGATATCGGTCTTTATTTTGAGCAAATGGGGCTGCCTCGTATGGCAGGCCGCATCCTGGGCGCCCTGCTTATTTCTGACCCTCCCGCCCAATCCATCACCGACCTGGGAGAGAGATTGCACGCCAGCAAGAGCTCGATTAGCATCATGGCACGCCTGCTGGTGGAACGCGGCTTGATCGAGCGCGTCGCTTCTCCCGTCCCACGCAGGGATTACTACCGCTTCAAGCCGGGTGGCTGGAGTATTTATATGCGCCAGTGGTTGGGGTTAATGTCGGGGCTTCATCAAATCACTGAGCGCGGCATGCTCCTGATGGCAGATAAACCTGAGCCGCTAAAGGAACGCCTGAAAGAAGCCCACGATCTTTTTTCGAATGTTGAGCAGGAATTTCCTTCGATTTTACAAAAGATCACTCGAAAATAATCAACTTTAGAGGGTAATAATGAGTATCGCAAACAATGCCAAAAATAATGAATTAAACACCAACCATCATACCAATGGTTCTGGCCTCAACCAGGCAGATGTGCTTAAGTTACGTCAGCAATATGGAGAAAACCGCCTCCCTGCTGAAAAGGGGACCACAATCTGGACGATCCTTTTGAACCAGATCAAAAGCCCGCTCGTCTATATTATTCTGGTTGCTGCAGGAGTATCCTTTGCCGTGAAGGAGTATAACGATTTCGCCATTATCATGGCTGTCGTCGTGATTGATGTCGTCCTTGGGTTTATCCAGGAATATCAAGCCCAACAAACCTATACTGCCCTCAAAGGCCTACTAAAACCCACCACCACCGTGATCCGGGATGGCGAGCGCCAGGAAGTGGAAGTTTGGGAGTTGGTGCTTGGAGATGTGGTATTGTTGAATTCCGGTGAGCATGTTCCCGCAGATGGCCTAATTACTGAAAGCACCAAGTTGGCTGTGGATGAAGCCATTCTGACAGGTGAAAGTGAGCCGGTAAGTAAGAATGATACTGATGGTCATAATCTGGTCTATATGGGTACGACCACGATTACGGGACGTGGGACAATGGTGGTGACCAAAATTGGCTCTGGTACTGAGCTGGGACAGATTGCCACCAGCTTGCAGGAGCATGTCGAAGAAGATACTCCACTCCAGATACGGCTTAAATCATTCAGTAAATCCCTCACCTATATCGTGATTGGCTTCACCTTGGCGATCCTTATTACTGGATTATTGATGGGCAGAGAATTCCTGGAAATGCTACGCGTTTCTATCGTCCTGGCAATTGCCGCTGTCCCTGAAGGTTTGCTGATTGCAGTCACTGTCATCCTGGTATTGGGGATGCGTAAAATCTTAAAGCGCCAGGGTTTAGTCAAAAAACTGCTCGCTGTTGAAACACTCGGCTCTGTGACGGTTATCTGCACCGATAAAACCGGCACCCTCACTGAAGGGCGGATGCGTGTTGCACGTGTGGAATTGACCGACCAGGAGCGAGCCTTACAAACCATGGCCCTGTGCAATAATCTCGAAGGACCTGTTGATATCGCTCTTTGGGAATACGCCAAAACCAATTTAAGCATCTCTCCTCAAGACATGGTTGATAGCTCTGAGCGTTTGGCTGAGGAACTTTTTACCAGCGAGACGAAGTACATGATCACTGAAGTAACTGGCGATATGTTCAAAGGTGAAAACTTATACTTCCTAAAAGGTGCTCCAGAGATAATTTTAGCGATGTGTAAGGTCAGCCAGGAAGAACAAAATCAAATCCTTGCCAATGTCGATGATTGGGCAGGGGATGGTCTGCGTTTGCTTGGGTTAGCCTATCGACATATGGGAGAGCTGGATGATTATTCCGGTTATACCTGGGTTGGTTTGCTGGGGATGCAGGACCCAATTCGTGATGGTGTCCAGGAAGCTGTAAATATTGCTCAAAAAGCCGGTATACAAGTCAAGATGATCACCGGTGACTATCCCAAAACTGCCGAAAATATCGCCCGTAGCATTGGTCTCATGAAGGTCGAAGATCGTAGTCTTGAAGGTGCAGAGCTTGCTGCCATGAGTGACCAGCAACTCCAGCAGGAAGTGAGACACGTGGCAGTCTTTTCCCGTATCCGGCCGCAAGACAAATTACGCATTGTGCGTGCGTTGCAGACCAATGGTGAGATTGCTGCCATGATTGGGGATGGTGTAAATGATGCCCCAGCCCTGCAGCGCGCTAACATCGGGGTTGTGGTCGGCTCTGCCTCCGACGTTGCCAAGGAGACTGCTGATCTGATCCTCCTGGACAGCAACTTCCGCACTGTCGTGGCTGCTATTGAAGAAGGGCGTGTGATTTTTGAGAACATCCGTAAAGTCGTCGCCTACACGCTTTCTAACTCCTTTGCCGAAGTATTGACCATCTTTGTCGCCATGATGTTCCGTTGGCCTGCACCCCTTGCAGTTGCCCAGATTCTGTGGATCCACCTGATCTGTGACGGCCCTTCCGACATTGTACTCGGCTTCGAGCCCAAGGAGGAAGGTATCATGAATGAAAAGCCCAAGTCGACCAAAGAACCGGTCCTGGCACCCCTTGGTTTGACTTTGATCGGCGTGATCAGCGTCTGCAGTGCAATTGCCGCGCTAACTTTGTTTGGCCATTTCTATCTGGATCACAATCACGCTGCCGAGGGTCGCAGCCTGGTTTTTGCCAGCTTTGCGGTCAATTCCATGATCTATATCTTTGCCTACCGTTCGATGCGCCTTCCCCTATTCCGTGCCAGCCCTCTGATGCGGAATAAACCCCTCGTTCTCGCTGTGATTGCCGGGTTATTGATGGTGGTGATTGCCTTTGCCATCCCCTCGCTTCGCACTTTGTTGGGGATTGTGCCCCTCTCCTTGCAACAATGGAGCTGGATTGCTGCCATTGCTGTCGGGTTGTTGATGGCTGTGGAGCTAGGAAAATGGGTCAGGAATGTCGTTATTAGGAGATTAAAGGCTCGTAAATCATCCCCTGATTTGTAGAATTCACCTGCTGATGTAGTCATGGCTAAGTATGGACAACCCATTGTTTTGATTTCAAGCGCATACCTGTTGATATGCGCTTTGGGTTACTTGGGATTCGCCACCACTGAATCCAACCTGGTCGGATGGTTCTTGCTTTTAACTGCCTTATCTTACGGAGTAGGCGGACCATTCTTGCTTATAAATAACCTGAAAAATAAAGGGGTTGTACGACAGGAAAATCGTGATCGGTCCTTCTGGTTGATGCTTCCCGGTTTTCTGGTGGTTTTTTATGCCTCGCCACTCGAATATCTCTACCTTCCAGGGATTCTAATTACTACCCGCACGATGTGGATGCAAATAGTGGGACTAGCATTGATCGTTGCCAGCCTGTCATTATTTGCCTGGGCTCGTTGGGCATTAAAAGGTATGTATTCCGGTCGGATCTGGGTGAAAGCAGGCCATAACTTGATTCAGCATGGTCCTTATCGCTTCCTTCGCCATCCTGCATATGCTTCGTTCATCATTCTGTGCCTGGGGATTGCGGTTGGTTTTTCCAGCTTGATCGGCTTGTTTGCAGTTCCCTTGCTGCTGATTCCTGGATTTATTTACAGGATCAATGTGGAGGAAAAAATATTAATCGCTCAGTTTGGTGACAAATACGTTCAATACACCAAAAGCACGCCGCGATTATTCCCGCATATTTGGTAAAGCCCGGGCATAGATCGGCATTTATAATATAGGCAACTGAGTTCTTGCAAATCCTTGTATGGAGGAAGCACATGACCGACCATCAAATTTTGTATTTATCCCAGGCAGATGTGGTAAAAGTCAATCTAGATATGGCCACCGTGATCAATCTTCTTGAGACTGCTTTCCGAGAAAAAGGTGCCGGAAAGGTCGAGATGCCCCCAAAACCAGGCATCCACACCATGCCGGATGCGTTCATTCATGCCATGCCTGCCTTTATCCCCGCATTGCAATCCGCCGGAATCAAGTGGGTCAGCGGTTATCCCGATAACCATAAGCGTGGACTGCCTTATATAACCGGGCTTCTCATCTTAAACGATGTTGAGACGGGTATACCCTACTCGATCATGGATTGCACATGGATCACCGCTTATCGCACAGGTGCCGCCTCCGCCCTGGCTGCCAGGTATCTCGCCCGCCCAGAGAGCAAGACCGCTGGCATCCTGGCATGTGGAGTTCAGGGACGCACCAACCTGGAAGCGATGAAAGTTATCTTCCCTATCGAGCGTGTATATGCGTATGATATTCATGCAGACATACAGCAGCGCTATGTGGAAGAAATGTCAGCCAGGCTTCATATCGAAGTCATCGGCGTAAAAGAACCTCAACAGGCCGTCGTCGAAAGTGATCTGGTGGTCACTTCGGGTCCAATCCTCAAGCACCCCAACCCTACCATTCAAAAGGATTGGCTGCAGCCAGGCGCATTTGGCAGCGCAGTGGATTTTGACAGCTATTGGTCTGCTTCCGCCCTAGCACAAATGGACCGCATCAGCACCGATGATCATGCCCAGTTCCAGTACTATAAATCCATAGGATATTTCCAGGGTACACCAGACCCGTATGCAGACCTGGGAGAAATCGTCAACGGTCTAAAACCTGGGCGGCAAAGTCCACAGGAACGCACCCTGGCAGTGAACCTTGGGTTGGCGTTGGATGATATGGCGGTGG
>Ga0154666_1178_pt2 | contig 9928 bp, 7 predicted proteins | sample Rifle2008BG13ft_FD_116095 | JGI IMG/M metagenome (GOLD analysis project Ga0154666, IMG submission 116095) | Chloroflexi bacterium RBG_13_50_21 | reverse complement strand
TTTTGACACAAAATTGACTTTAATGCCGATATTATAGGCGGGTAAATTCATTATTCCAGGTTGCCTATGATTGACATTATCTATATTGCTATTGTTTCGGTTCTTTTCCTCGCTTGTTGGGGTTTGCTGGTTTTATGCCAGAGACTCATGGAGGAATGAGATGAATCTCGCGTATCTATTCACTGGACTCATTGCATTAGCACTATTAATCTACCTTGTGTTAGCGCTGCTCAAACCCGAGTGGTTCGATTAAGGCTTTCATTTGGATATCCAAGTGTTACTCCATAGCTATCTTCAAATTGGGCTCTATTTTGTAATCCTGCTCCTATTGGTCAAACCGCTTGGCTTATATATGGCGCGGGTTTATCAGGGTGAATCCACTTTCCTCGACAGGATCATCCGTCCAATTGAGCACGTATTTTACCGGATGATGGGAGTTAATCCGATGGAAGAGATGGATTGGAAAATGTATGCCATGGCCTTGCTTGTATTCAGTGCGCTAAGCATCCTGGTTGTCTATCTTATTCAACGTATTCAGGGACTACTGCCACTGAATCCACAGAAATTTGGAGCAACATCATCCGATCTGGCTTTCAATACAGCCGTTAGCTTTGTAACTAACACCAACTGGCAGAATTATGGTGGTGAGACCAGCCTGAGTTATCTAACCCAGATGGTTGGGTTGACGGTACAAAACTTTGTCTCAGCTGCTGCGGGGATGGCGGTTTTAATGGCATTTATACGCTCCCTGGCGCGCAAGCAGACCACGAAATTGGGAAACTTCTGGGTAGACCTCACCCGGGGTATGCTCTACATTCTACTGCCGATGGCGATCATCGTCGCTTTGCTCCTGGTCAGCCAGGGAGTGGTGCAGACCTTTTCTCCCTACAAGCAAGTGACATTGCTTCAGCCCACCAGTTACCAGCAGCCTTTGCTGGACGAAAGCGGAAATCCAGTGATAGATACACAAGGGAATCCGGTGACGGAATCCGTTCCATTATCAACACAACTGCTGGCAGTGGGACCAGCAGCCTCCCAGATTGCTATTAAGCAGCTTGGTACAAACGGTGGAGGCTTTTTTAATGCCAACTCAACCCATCCATTTGAGAATCCCACCCCATTCTCTAATTTTTTGGAAATGCTATCCATCCTGGTCATCCCTGCTGCACTGACCTATACTTTTGGAAAAATGGTGGGTTCCACCCGTCAGGGATGGGCTATTCTGGCAGCAATGCTGTTGCTTCTATGGGTGCCTTTAGGCCTGGCTTTGGCGTCCGAGCAAAGTGGCAACCCCACCCTATCAACTCTTGGAGTGGACCAGGTTGCCAGTGCTACCAATCTTGGTGGCAACATGGAGGGCAAAGAGGTTCGATTTGGTATTACCAATTCCACCTTGTGGGCTACCACAACTACAGCTGCCTCCAATGGCTCAGTCAACAGCATGCATGACTCGTATACTCCACTTGGGGGATTGGTCCCATTATGGATGATGATGCTGGGTGAAGTTTCATTCGGAGGGGTTGGCTCAGGCATGTACGGAATGCTTGTTTTCGTCATCGTGGCTGTTTTTGTAGCTGGGCTGATGGTGGGGCGGACACCTGAGTATTTGGGCAAGAAGATCGAAGCTTATGAAATAAAGATGGCTTCATTGTTGATTTTAATCATGCCAGTTACCGTTCTTGTGCTCACTGCAATTGCGGTTCTGACAGCTGCCGGCAAGTCGGCAATCTTCAATGCCGGTCCGCATGGTTTTAGCGAAGCACTCTACCTTTTCACATCCCAGGGTAACAACAATGGCAGCGCATTCGCTGGTATCGGTGCAAATAATCCGTTTTATAACATCACCGGTGGTATCGCCATGATGATCGGGCGTTTTTTCCTTGCTATTCCAACTCTGGCTCTCGCTGGCTCGTTGGTAAAAAAGAAAAAGACACCAGAAACCGCTGGTACGCTACCCACGCATACACTACTCTTCATCGCCTGGTTGATCGCGGTTGTCATTCTGGTTGGGGCATTGAATTTCTTCCCAGCCCTTGCCCTGGGTCCAATCATTGAGCATTTAATGCTTTAGTAAAGAATGACGAACGGTGAATTACATGCTTTCTCACATCTTGTGGTTCTTTATAGGTTTATGGAATGACTATCAAATCAACGAAATCCAAATCTCGTAAACGGCAACTGTACCTAAGCGCAGTGACAGACGCCTTGATCAAGCTTAATCCACGTCATATGCTACGCAATCCGGTCATGTTCGTGGTGGAAGTTGGCAGCCTGTTGACTACCCTGTTATGGTTCCAGGCTGTTACAGGTCACGGAGAAGCACCGACAGCTTTCATCGGTGTAGTAGCTTTATGGCTGTGGTTCACGGTCATATTCGCCAATTATTCCGAAGCCTTAGCTGAAGGACGCGGCAAGGTGCAGGCAGCAGCCCTACGCAAGACACGTCGGGAAACTCAGGCAAAGAAACTGCGCCAACCCCACCACAACGCTGAATACGAAACAGTGCCATCCGCTTCTTTATGCAAGGATGACCTATTCCTGGTGGAAGCAGGCGATATCATCCCAGTGGATGGTGAGGTCATCGAGGGGATTGCCTCAGTAGATGAAAGCGCAGTGACAGGAGAAAGCGCCCCAGTCATCCGCGAGTCGGGTGGTGACCGTAGCGCGGTCACTGGAGGCACGCGCATGCTTTCTGATTGGCTAGTGGTGCGCATCACCGCTAATCCTGGCGAAGGATTCCTGGATCGAATGATTGGGCTGATTGAAGGGTCCAAGCGTCAGAAAACACCCAACGAGATTGCATTGAATATCCTCTTAGCCGCCTTCACGATAATATTTCTGGTGGTTTGTATGACCCTTTTACCTTATTCCATTTTTAGCGTCCAGAGTATCGGTAAGGGCACCCCAATCACCATCACGGTATTGGTGGCTTTGCTAGTTTGCCTGATTCCAACCACGATTGGAGGATTACTCTCGGCTATCGGTATTGCCGGCATGGACCGAATGATCCAGCACAACGTGATCGCTCTATCAGGACGGGCGGTGGAAGCTGCAGGAGATGTTGACGTGCTTCTGCTTGATAAGACCGGTACCATCACGCTGGGCAACCGCCAAGCGGTTGAGTTCATCCCAGTGGGAAATGCCAGCCCACAGCAAGTGGCGGAAATAGCCCAACTCTCTTCCCTGGCTGACGAAACGCCTGAAGGTCGTAGCATAGTGGTTCTGGCAAAGGAGAAATTTGGTTTGCGTGGACGAACGGTTGGCATTGGCGCTGAGGCATCTTCAGGAGCTCGTTTCATCCCATTCACTGCTCAAACTCGAATGAGTGGCGTAGACATGGACGGAGCGTCAATCCGCAAAGGTGCGCCTGATGCCATTATTGCCTATATAAAGCAGCAAGGGAAGCCAATCCCAGCAGGGCTCGACCGTTTGGTGGATGGAATTGCCCGAAATGGTGGTACTCCGCTTATTGTGACCCGCAATGGAGAAGCTTGGGGCGTGATCCACCTCAAGGATATCGTCAAAGGTGGGATCAAGGAACGCTTTGCACATCTACGCAAGATGGGCATCAAAACCGTGATGATCACCGGAGATAATCCGCTAACAGCAGCTGCCATCGCAGCAGAGGCTGGCGTGGACGACTTCCTTGCTCAGGCGACCCCTGAGACTAAACTGAAGCTAATTCGAGAATACCAGGCTGGCGGACGGCTGGTGGCAATGACTGGTGATGGTACCAACGATGCGCCGGCTCTGGCACAGGCGGATGTGGCAGTGGCGATGAACACGGGCACCCAACCAGCACGTGAAGCAGCTAATATGGTTGATCTGGATAGCAATCCGACCAAGTTAATTGAAATCGTGGAAATCGGTAAACAATTGTTAATGACACGTGGCTCCTTGACCACCTTCAGCATCTCGAATGATATTTCAAAATACTTTGCCATCATCCCAGCCGCATTTGCCAGCACTTACCCACAGTTAGAGACACTCAACGTGATGCGCCTGGCTACACCCCAGAGCGCCATTCTCTCAGCGGTAATCTTCAACGCGTTGATTATCATCATGTTAGTCCCCTTGGCACTTAAAGGAGTTCCCTACCGAGCCAAAGGTGCAGCACAACTATTACGTGACAATCTGCTCATCTATGGACTGGGTGGATTGGTTGTGCCATTCATCGGAATAAAGTTGATTGATATGCTGTTGGTCCTTTTACACCTGGTATAGCATGCTCATTGGTCTTTGGTTAAAAATATGGATTAAAACAACCATCTTGGAGAGATAAATTATGAAAACAAACCACTTATCTTTTTCATCCACAATTTTCTTCAATTGTATCTTTGCTTTTTTAAGCGTCCTAATCCTGACGATTCCTTTGCTATTTATTGGGCGAGAGACATTAGGTGAAGCAGTGATTGCTCTATTGTACCTAGTACCAGTCGGGTGGAGCGCTGCTAAATGGGGACAAGGAGCAGGTGTGTGTGCAGCGGTAACCGCAGCCTTAGCATTCGACTACTTTTTTATTCCCCCTTTCTATACATTTGCCGTGGGCAGGCTCGAAGGATGGTTGGTGTTAACAATATTTCTGGTAGTTTCAATCGTGGTGATCGGTCGGATTCAATCCGGATTATCTAAAGCCAAGACCAGCGAGCAGGAGGCACTCTTTATGTACGAGATGAGTGCATACCTGTCAGGGTTGCGCACCCAAGAAGCAGTCGCCCATGCCCTGGCAACGAATTTACAGTTAATGTTTCAGGCTGAGCTGGTGGAGGTAGGCATTCAACCCGGGAACAAATCGACGCCAATACTGGTGAAAGTACCTCCCGAAGTGATAGGAACTGGGATCCCAGATCGAATTCTGCCCATATTGGCTTCTCCGGGATTGGTGGGTGAAATCCGTATCTGGCGCGGGAACGGCTGGTTACCTGCAGAAGGCAGCCGGCTGCTAAACAACCTTACATCTCAGGCATCACAAGGGTTTGAGCGAGCACGTTTGGCTGAGGCAGAGGCGTTGGTAAATTCGATGAAAAATGGAAATAGTTAATAAGGGCTGATATGCAATCACAATTCAGACCGGCAGTTGTTACGCTTGTCATATTCACACTTATAACGGGAATTGTATATCCTGTATTAATCACCGGAATCGCCCAGCTGATCTTTCCACATCAGGCAAGCGGCAGCCTGATCGTACAGAATGGTCGGGTAATCGGATCTGAGCTAGTCGGGCAGTTTTTTGACAATCCTCGCTACTTCTGGGGTCGCCCTTCAGCTACTACCCCTTTTCCTTATAATGCTGCAGCCTCAATGGGCTCAAACCTGGGACCTACAAATCCAGCATTAATAAAGGGAGTTAAAGCCCGAATAGCTTTATTGAAGGCGGCTGATCCAATGAACAATTCGCCCATCCCGGTGGATTTGGTTACCGCTTCAGGAAGTGGACTTGACCCAAATATCAGCGTTGCGGCTGCCCTATACCAAATACCGCGAGTTTCCAAAACTCGCGGATTGAGTGAAGAGGCTGTACAAGCCTTGGTTGACAGCCATATCGAGGAAAAGCAGTTTATTATGTTGGGAGAACCACGCGTCAATGTTCTCGAGCTCAACCTGGCACTTGATGAGATAAAATAGGATTAGGAGAGGATAACAATGAACGCAGGACCTCCTGATAATCGCCCTGATCCAGATGATTTACTGGCTCGTATTCAGGCTGAAGATGACCATCGTGCGCATGGACGTTTAAAGATCTTCTTTGGTTATGCCGCTGGAGTTGGTAAGACCTATGCGATGCTCGAGGCTGCCCACCAGCGTAAGGCTGAAGGGGTAGACGTTATCGTAGGTTATGTTGAAACCCACAACCGGGTGGAGACTGAGAAAATGTTGCAGGATCTGGAGGTAATCCCCCGGAAAACAATTACCTACCGTAACATCCAATTGCCAGAAATGGATATTGACAGAATATTGTCACGCAAGCCGCGCCTGGTCCTGGTAGACGAGTTAGCGCACACCAATGCCCCTGCCTCACGCCATGCGAAACGTTATCAGGATGTAGAGGAGTTGCTGGCTGCTGGGATCGATGTCTATACCACGCTTAACATCCAACACCTGGAAAGCCTGAATGATGTGGTGACCCAGATTACCGGCACAATGGTGCGGGAGACTATCCCGGACCGGGTGATCGATGAGGTTACCGATATTGAGTTGATCGACTTACCCACCGAGGAGCTTTTAAACCGGTTGAAAGAGGGCAAGGTTTACATTCCCGAACAAGCTGAGCGCGCGATTGAAAAATTCTTCCGTCAAGGTAACTTAACTGCCCTGCGCGAACTGACCATGCGCCGGGCAGCAGAACGGGTAGACGACCAAATGCTGAGTTACATGGAAACGCGTGCGATTCCTGGTCCATGGCCAGCAGGTGAACGCTTGCTGGTTTGTATCAGCCCTGGCGCAGTCAGTGAGCGTTTGATTCGAACAGCCCGCCGACTGGCAGATGAGCTGAAGGCTGAATGGTATGCCATTTATGTTGAAACCCCTCAACAAGCTGGGATGTCTACAAACCAACGGGAGCGAGTCTATCGCATGCTGAGGCTGGCTGAGGATTTGGGCGCTATATCAATCTCCCAGCCTGGTCAATCGGTGGCAGAGACGGTGACCAATTATGCACGCAGTCATAACGTTACCAAAATAATCATCGGAAAATCGCGACGGACACGCTGGTATGAATTGCTGAGAGGCTCTGTGGCAGATCAGCTGATTCGGCAGAGTGGACCAATCGATGTTTACTTCGTCAACAGTGAAGCGCAACCTTCGTTTAATGGATCTGAACGTCTATGGCAACCCCATCGTCCGTGGCGTAGATATTTTTGGGGTATATGCCTGGTGCTTGCAGCCACTGGCGTCAGCGCTTTGGTCGCTCCGTTCATTTCACCGACTAATCTGGTAGTCGTATACCTGTTATGTGTCGTTATTGCGGCTATTTTTCTTGGACGAGGACCAGCTATCCTGGCTTCAATCTTGAGTGTGCTAGCATTCGATTTTTTCTTCGTTCCACCCCGGCTAACTTTAGCGGTTAGAGATACTGAATACATACTAACCTTTTTCGGTTTGCTAGCTGTGAGCCTTGTGATCAGTTATCTGACTGCCCAGGTGCGTGAGCAGGCGGAAGCAGCTCAACGCCGTGAAGCACAAACCGCTGCATTGTATGAGCTGGGTCATGAACTGACCGCCACAGTCGGATTGGAGGCAGTGGCAGAAACGATCATTTCGCACATTAGTCAAACTTTTAGTCGCGAGGTTGCTATTTTTCTTCCAGAAAGCGGCCAATTGCGGTTATATTCTGCCAGTCCAGGCTTAGTAGTCGCTGATAATGAACTCGCTGTAGCCACCTGGGCATTTCAACATGGTCAAATAGCTGGACGCGGAACAGATACATTGCCAGATGCATCGATGCATTACCAGCCGCTTAAGACCACGCGCGGGGTGATTGGCGTGCTGGGAGTAAAGCCAGCGAGTCCAAACTCTTATATGAGCCCCGATCAACGCCGGACATTGGATACTTTTGTAAACCAAGTAGCACTGGCAATTGAAGGTGCCCGCCTGGCTGAGCAAGCGCGCCAGACGGAACTCTTGGAAGCTACCGAAAAACTGCAGACAGCGTTGCTTAATTCGATCTCGCATGATCTACGTACACCACTCGTTTCAATCACAGGGGCTTTGAGCAGTCTGGAAGAAGCCAGTCCTGCCCTGGATGAAGAAGTTCGACGCAGTTTAATTGAAACCGCCCGTGAAGAGGCTGAGCGGTTAAACCGGCTCGTTGGTAATCTACTAGATATCACCCGCCTGGAAACCGGAGCCATGCACCTTCATCGCGAGCCATGTGATGTGCAGGAATTAATTGGGTCATCCCTGGAGCAAATCGGTAGTCCACTAAAGAACCGCCAGGTGAAGGTGGATATACCTGCCAAACTACCACTCGTACCCCTAGATTTTGTGCTGTTCAGCAGGGTGTTGGTAAATGTGATCGATAATGCCCTCAAGTATTCACCTGCGGAAAAGCCAATTCAAATCAAAGCCCGCGCATTAAACCAAATCCTGGAAATAACTGTTGCTGACCGGGGAGAGGGCATTCCAGTAGAAGATCTTGAGCGTATATTCGATAAATTTTATCGTGTGCAGAGACCCGATAACGTCAGCGGTACAGGGTTAGGCTTATCGATCAGCAAAGGCATCGTCGAGGCACACAGGGGAAGGATCAAAGCTGAAAACCGTCGTGGGGGTGGTGCTATCTTTACCATGCAACTACCGCTAGAAGGGATTGGGGTCAATGAATGATTTTGGTCTACGGGTGTTAGTGGTTGACGATGAACGAGCGATCAGGCGATACCTGCATGCAGCACTCAATGCCCAGGGGTACACCGTTTATGAGGCGACCGGGGGAAAGGAAGCCATGAACATGGTGGTTGCTGACCGGCCTGACCTTATCATATTGGATCTTGGTTTACCTGATTTGGACGGTGTTGAAGTTACCCGTCAACTGCGTGAGTGGACGCATATCCCGATTATCGTTCTTTCAGTGCGCGAGCAGGAAAGAGATAAAATTGATGCGTTAGACGCAGGGGCTGATGATTATCTGACAAAACCATTCAGTAGTGGGGAGCTGATGGCGCGTATGCGGGCTGCGCTGAGGCGAACCATGCAGTCAACAGCTGAACCTGTTTTTGAAATGGATAATCTGAAGGTAGATCTCACCAGGCGTCAGGTTAAAGTGAGAGGCGAAGAAATATCCCTGACACCAACGGAATACGACCTCCTACGTATCTTAGTGCAAAATGTAGGAAGAGTCTTGACCCATCGACAGATACTCCGCCAGGTATGGGGAAACGCTTATGAAAACGAAACCCATTTACTACGGGTGAATATGAGTAACCTTCGCCGCAAGATCGAGGTTGATCCTACTCGCCCACGCTACATCATCACGGAACCGGGGGTTGGGTATCGTTTGAAGGCTGAATCATGATGCGTGCATCCAGCGCCCGACAGCCGTTATTCTCCTGGAACACGCGCAACGGATTGATATCCAACTCGCGGATCTCGGGAAAGTCGATCAAAAGCTGCGAGAGGCGCAACAGGGCTTCGACCACCGCACCGATATCAGAGGGCTTGTGACCACGGGCACCTTTAAGAATAGGGGCACCGCGCAATTCGTCGATCATCTCAAAGGCTTCCAAATGGGTGATCGGGGCAACTCGTAACGCTACCTCTTCAAACACCTCCACAAAGATACCACCCAACCCAATCAATACCACCGGACCAAAGTTGGGATCCTGGCGCCCTCCAAGAATGAGCTCCTGCCCTCCGGTGACCATTGGCTGTACCAGCACGCCATCGATCTTTACTTCCGGATAGAATTGGTGGATACGGAGTAACATATCCTCAAAAGCCTCCTCCACCGCCGGACCATTACGCAGGTTGAGCTGCACCCCGCCCACATCCGACTTGTGAGAGATTTGTTCGGAGATCACCTTGATCGCCACCGGGTAGCCCATTTGCTCGGCTGCTGCCCGTGCCTCCTGCATAGTGGCAGCGGTTACACCGGCTGCTGTTGGAATCCCATAATGCCCCAAGACTTGCATAGATTCAGACAACAACAGGTCACGCTGCTCTGATTGAGCATGATTAATTATTTTACGCACAGCCTTTCGATCGACCTCATAAGTCGGTGTCTGTTCCGCACTACGGATCTCCTGCAGACGGCTGTAATGACGATAACTCATCTCCATGGCACGGATGGTTTCGACAACAGCTGTAAATATGGGAAAACCATAGGTCTGCCTGAGGTAATTGACCTCCTGGGCTGTTGTGGAGACGTAATATGCAATCGGCTTATCGTAGCGGTACACCATCTCCATCACCCGCTCCAGGAGCATTCGGCTCG
>Ga0154666_1135_pt1 | contig 10162 bp, 9 predicted proteins | sample Rifle2008BG13ft_FD_116095 | JGI IMG/M metagenome (GOLD analysis project Ga0154666, IMG submission 116095) | Chloroflexi bacterium RBG_13_50_21 | reverse complement strand
CCTCCAGAGCGATCCTTGGGGGTTTACACCACAGTTATTCCCGCCAGAATAATCTGAACTAACCCAATCAAATCCCACCGAAAGACTTCTAAGGTGACCAACCCAACAAGGGGTGGCTACCAATTTAGTTTGTCTGGTTATTGAGTTTAGTTGCTGATAGACACTTTTGAATCAAAATATCTATAATTTTCAGCATTTAGTACAATCCCTATGGTGTGGAAAAGGTAATAATTTGACAAGATTCGGGGTTTTTAACTAGCAATAAACGGCGGATAAGATAAGTAGCCGGGACAGGTAATCCGGTGGTGACGAGGACACCGTTGACCGTATCTCCAGGTTGGATCTTGTCAATGGGGGTTGGTGTGGCAGTAGGTTTAGCGCAGGAAGTGAATAGAAGGATGGAAAGCGTTATCAGGGTAATGAGGATATGGAGCCGGTAGTTTGAGGAAATTCGATTTAACATAGAGTCCTCCAAAGCTGAACTGGGACAGGATAGGCTTGATCTAACTGTCTCAGGCTCGAAGTTGAGCAGTGAGGAGACTTTTTGAATTTGTTACCGGGCTGTGATGTGCTTAGATTATGAAATTATTCACATTATCGCATTAAGGGCAATGATAGTCAATGGAGATTGATGGATTGATGGATTTTCTCAGTAACGATCATAATTACCCCCTAATAGCATACGTTTCCAACTATGTGGGCAAGACCTCTCTGTGATCATCATATATCTAACACCTCTTCCAAATGATCTTTATGTAGGGGAGGTCTGATCTCCCCTTGTTTTTGGTGGAACTCCAAACTATCAATTGTATATGTATTCAACTCCGATCCCCTAAGGGCACTTCAGATTTCCATGATCGAGATCTACGGTTACTGTGCCATTCGCATTCATTGTATAATGGGTGGTCAGAGATAAATGCCAGGTTTGCCCATCCGTATGCTTGCCATTTGCAATGAAGTGAGATGTTTCAGTGATGGCATGGGAAGTGAGATTGAAGTTATACTTTTCAATTCCATGGTCATCGGTATATAGCTCTCCGGTAGAAACCTCAAACACTTGGGTAACCCATACCGTATGGGTGCTGACATGTGTAGTTTGACCATTGAGGGTGGTATGTATTGTAAGGTCACCATCTACGATGACCCAAACTGGTTCGAGCGAGCACCAGTCAATATCTGGAAACTCTACATGAAATTGCTGCTTTTCTGTTGATGTTTCTGCATCAGCTCGGACTATCCCCACTGGTGACACGAGCAGACTGATGCAAATGAATAAAGCGAGGTATCTTAAAGATGTTGGTTTCATTTCATATCTCCTTGAATTGGCTAGTATAAATGTTTGGTTAGATAAGTGTTTTAGTCCCATAAATCCATCCGGGTCACCTCCTGATCATCGTTTTCCCTGCCAGGGTTTCCCTGCGATCCGTGCAAGCATCTTCCCCCACCAGAACAAACCGCAGCTGGATAGCTTCCTCCCCTTCGTAGGTAGCGTAAACCTCGTAACTCCCAACAATACCCTTGCAGTCCCCCGTAATATCTTCAATATTCAGTAGGGCATTTTCGAACCCGTACCGGCTATCGGAGATCAAACCGACTCCCGATACCTTGACAGTCAAAGAACCATCAGCTCGAAAATCGTGCCAAACGAAATATTTACCGTTCTGCCCCTCCCAATTGCCAAGAATCGTTTCGGGCGAGATTATTCGTACTTCGGGCGGCGGGGGGAACTTGGCCAATGACTCTGGTGTAATGTTAAAGGTATAGGACTGGATTTTGCCATCCCGAAAAACAGCAACCCATTCTCCCTCGATGGAATCCACACCTAATGACTTCAATCCATCATCCGTATAGGTGTTAAAGCAGGTAAGGTTTTCCCCATCCGTTATACATTCACTCAAGGTACCCACGCCATTGGCTCCGACAATCGTTTCGTACCATCCGCGGATTTCGTCATGGCCTGTGTAACTCCCGTCGCCATCCGGCCCTGCAGGGATAATTGCCACGATTGCATCATTAGCGAGATAGGAGAGGGCGGCATCAATATCACCTGCAGCCAGGGCTTTGGTCCAAGAATCCGCGATTTCTTCGGGCGCTGGTGGGAATTTGGCTAACGATTCAGGCCTGGCAGTGACTGTGTAGGACAGAATTTTGCCTTTATCTACTATGGCTACAAAGTCACTTTCGAGGAAATCTACACCCATCGACTTCAAACCTTCATCAGCATATGTGTTCAGGCAGGTGACAGTCTCTCCCTGCACTGTGCACTTGCTTAATGTGGTGACGCCTTTTCCGGTGGCTAACATCTCGTACCAGCCGCGAATCTCGGTTTGTCCGTTATAAATACCATTGCCATCGAACGCCGGAGCAATTGTGACCATAGCATCCTCAGCCAGGTATGAGAGCGCCTGATCGATATCACCTTTGTTCATCGCCTGCTGCCAGTCATTAATCACGCTCTGGGGTGCAGGGCTGCAGGCAACCAGTATGGATGCCAGAATACACAGCACGATCATGGGCAAGAATATTTTCGATTTCATGAGTTCCTCCTTATTTGGTTTGACACTCGGAACGATCGGTGTCATCGAGCATAATCTGGAATTTTTGGAAAAATTTGAGCAGCTCTTCAACCCGCAGAAACTCGCTGCGCTCTCCACTGGGGATATGTTCGATTCTGCCGCGCCAGCGTGCTCCAGATATAGACCCCTCTAACCAAAAGCGGAGCACAAATGTGTTGGCAGGTAATGAAGACACGTTCATTCTTTTTATAGAGTAGCAAAGGGAGATTAAATTCCAATCAAAAAAGATTAAAAAGGGTGTTAACTGCAACAAAACTACAGTTAACACCCTTGAGGGCAACCAGGCATCAAATCAATGCGGCTCGATTACAACATCTTTCCAGAACCAGGAAAACAGAGCCGATGTAGGGTAGCGTTTCACCCACGGCTTCAATAAAAAGTGCTGGCGATTGTAAGAGATGGGTACGATCGCAGCTGTATCCATCAGTAGCCTGTCAGCTTGGTTAAATACCTCTATCCTTTGCGATTGGTCGACGATTGATTTGGTTTCTTCCAGCAATCTTAAATAAGTTTCGTCTCGCCATCCTGTCCAACGCAAGATCTGGCTGGCGCCAAGAAAATCATCCGGGTCTGGATAATCTGCATGCCAGTAGGAGAGGAAAATATCTGCTGGTTTTGAATCAAGTATAAGATGCAATCCAGGTGACACCGTCTGCCAGGTCACTGTTACACCAAGAATTTCTCCCCATTGCCCAGTTAAGTATTCGTTAATTGGGTCGGACAGATGGAGTGGTGTTAACGCCTCAACCTCGGGAAAGCCGCGTCCGAGTGGGTAACCCATCTGGGCGAGCAATTCTTTCGCTCGTTCAGGATCGTATGGCAGTCCAATCCTTGGTAAATGACCTGGCAATCCAGGAGGTATAAAACCACCTTTAGCTGGGAAAACAGAGCCTCTTTGAATGACACCGGCAAGCATTTCTTTGTCAATTGCCATAGCAAATGCCTTGCGCAGTCGCTCATCCTGAAAAGGAGACCTTGTTGTATTAAAACCAATAAAACTGAGAGACGCCGCCGGAAAAGAGAAATACTCGTTGGTAAATTGCCTGATAGCTTTTTCGTAAACTGCTACAGGGTAAAATCGCAAATCCAGCACATCTAATTCTCCCGATCCGTATTTCTCCACATTAACGCGGGGATCAGGTCGGAGATTTAACGTCACCTGCTGGATGTTTCCATTACGCTGTCCATGGTAATTGGGGTTTGTAACCAACTGCATGCAATCTGTCTTTTCCCAGCACTCTAGCTTGAATGGTCCGCTGGTTACGATGCACTTTGTGTCTGTCCATTTCTCGTGGAAAGCATCAATGCATTGCCGAGGCACGGCGAGAAAATTAACCAGTAGCTGCAGGAAATAAGAGGCAGGCTTATCCAATTCCACGCACAAGGTGGCAGCGTCTACTGCTCGCAACCCAACCCGGTCTGGATCTGAGGTTTCTCCCAGATGGTATGAACGTGCTCCCTTGATATCATAAAGCAGGTTAGCCATCGGTGAATCAGTCTCGGGCGCCAGCATCCGTTTTCCTGAGAATTCAAAGTCATAGGCAGTTAAAGGCTTGCCATCACTCCAGCGTAAATCATTTCTTAAGTGAAAAATGTATTCGCGCCCCCCGGAATATAGTTGCCACTTTTTAGCAGCTTCTGGCATAACTTCCAGGTCTGAGTTGAAAGCGACCAGCCCGCTGAAAAGTTGCCAGCCAATGGCACCAGCGAAATCCATTCCGAAGGCTGGATCAATCGATGAAATCGCGGGCCAATTGGTCCGCAGGGGATGCGGCGCTAGTGGAAGCGGGGGATGATCGAATTGACTTACTTTCTGCCATAAACGAAAACCCTCTTCGAAAACCTTATGGGACTGGTCATATTCAAAGGCATTGTGATAAGTCACCCCCAACTTCATATTGACCTGCGCCATATGTTCATAATCTCCTTGTTTCTTCAGGAGTTCCAGCGCCTGGTTGTAGTATTCAATGGCTTCCTTTTGGGCGTACATCATCCTGGCTTGATCGCCTGCCCGGAGTAAATAATGGATTGCTTTAAGGTGATATTCTTTATTTAACTGCCTCGACTGGTAAAAATGGAAAGCTAACTCACCAGAATTTTCATATGATTGCTTTAACACTGTTTGCTCAAGGATGTTTCCAATCCGAGCGTGGATCTGGCTACGCCGACGGTTGGGGATATTGATATAAATAACTTCCTGGATTTTATGATGTGTGAATGAATAATCCCGACTCACCGATCCGCTCCCCTCTTCAACCAAACGGCGGCGCAACAAAATATCCAGGGCTTTCAAGGTTTGCTCTTCTTTGCCTCCCCAGGCATCTTTAAGTAGATCAAAATCAAATTCGCGACCTATCACAGAGGCTACTGAAACAACTTCTTGTGTGGTTTCGTCCAATTGCTGGATCCGGTTACGCACAGCATCATTCAAAGTGGTGGGTAATGGCAACTTGTTTGCACTTATCTGGTTATAATCCCCTACCCAGACCCCATCCTTAATAGTAATGGATTGATCATCAAAAAGAGCCTTGATTGTCTCCATCAGAAAGAAGGGGTTGCCTTCGGTTTCTAGATAAAGATGCTGAGCGAACGGCAAGACAACCTCGCTTTGACCAGACATCTTTGAAATGATCGACTCTATATCCATAGATGACAGGCGCTCCAAGTGCTGATCGTGGAGTAGACCTTCTCGTTTGAGTTGAGCTTGCAAGGCGATTAATGGATGGTTCCGCCCCAACTCTTCAGTTCGCACTGTGCCCAGGATTAATATGGGTGATGTAACTAGATTACGCACAAGGTAGTGTAATAATTCGAGGGTTGACTCGGCCGCCCATTGGAGATCCTCAATTACAATGAGCAGCCCACTATGCTGGGCTATCTCAAATAAAAATTGGCTCACTCCTTTAAACAGGCGCGCCTGCTCAAGCTCAACAGGCGTCTCAGATCGAAGAGCAGTTTCAGGATAGGAAGCAGCCAATTCTGGCACAAGCTTAAATAGCTCTTGTAGGAAATCAATTTTTTCGACATCGGGTTTTACTTGCATCAGGTCTGGGGAGAAACTGCGCAGCGCCTCGGCAATTGGCTGGTAGGGCAGGATCCGCTCGAATTCGTAGCAGCGCCCCCACAAAACCGGAACACCTTTCCAGCGTAAACACTTGGTAAACTCTTCCGCCAGGCGGGTTTTCCCCACGCCGGCTTCCCCAACGATCAACGCCAGCCAGCCTCGATTTTTCATGGTTTGCTTCCATGTTGAGTCTAGTGCCGCCATCTCGGTCTCTCTTCCCACGAAAGGGGGCAGTGTACTCAAGTCCAGCGGACTACTGCCCGACTGGTGCTGTGCTACGTGGGTTTCCAGATGCGGCTGCTCGACCTGGATGCTCTCAGCAGGGGTAATTTGCCCACCCAGAATCGCATGGTAAAGCTGATTGGTTTCCAGCATGGGTTCTGTATTCAGTTCTTGCTGGACGATCTGCTGGCATCGTTGGTACTGTTCTAGGGCTGCGTTGCGCTTACCCAGCCGGCAGTAAACACGCATTGCTGTGCGATGTGCTTCTTCCCGTAAAGTATCGTGGTTCAATAGGCGTAAAGCGGTCTCTAAAGCAGGCTCATACTCTGATGAAGCCTCATAGGCAGACATCAGGCGCGCCAGGCCATCGAGGTAAAGGTTTTCCAAACGATAACGCTCATGGATGATCCAATCCTCGTAAGAACCGGCCAGGAACTCGCCGCGGTACAGTTCGAGGCCGGTGTGTAGGTCGCTAATATCCGTACAAGAAACCAATGACTCGAACTTATCTACGTCGAGCGCCAAAGATGCCATGGGGTTGAACTGAACCTGATTTGAATTACTGAGGATATAACCCTCGTCTGGCAGAAAATGACTGATGTGCCAAACTGCCGTGGCTAATGACCGGCGCGCCTTCTCATCTGGACGATCTCCCCAAAATAACTCTGACAATCGCTCCCGGTTTTGAGGTTGCTCCCGATGCAGGATGAGATAAGCCAGCAATACCTGTGCCTTGCGGGTAGCAGGGAGAGGGAGAGGCCATTCTTTATATAGGATTTCTAGACGGCCTAGAAGCCGGACTTGGAGGGCAGGCATCCGTTTATACCTTGAGCATTGAAAAGTGGAAAGGGAATATCAGAGATGCTCCACATCATCGTGGCTTCATCGTGGATTTCTAGCTGTGGCCATTTACCAAGGGTAAGCATGCTGGCAAATAAATTATTTTCAATAGCAGTGGTGAGGTTCGTTGCTGTCAGGTCTTGTAAGATATCGTTCATTTGTTTCTCCTAAGGCATGAGGTAATTGTTAGCGTATAACCTGCGGGATCTAAAAAACTGGCAGTAAGCAGACGCCAGGGTTTGTCGGTGGGCGGCTCAACAAACCTGATGCCGCGCTCAGCCAGGTTATGATAGGCTTCGCCAACATCCGGCACTAAGAAATCTACTACCACCCCATTCCCGTTGGCTCCTCACTGCTTGCACTCATCAGGCGAGGTGCTAATGCACAAGGTTTTTTCGTGCTTCGCGATTACCAAATAGCTAATGAACCATTCATAGACCACCTGTCGTACTTCCAGCCCTAACAGACCCTCATAAAAGGCGCGGGCAGCGTCCATATCTTCATGGTAGAGAATGATGAACGATTCGGTCGGCGAGATTCCCATTCGTGGCCTATCACATTTGAACACATTGATTATCGCGCCGTTTAGACAAAATCCACACTGCAAAACCGGTTTATTTGTCCTGTGTAAGAAAACGGCGCGATAATTAACACAGTTTTCAACCGATATCATTGGCGTGTGCGGTTGGAGGTTTGAGTCAATGCAAATAGTCCCGCATCTCAATACCTGGCGTCGCCTGTTGGCGCAACGGCAGGGCGACGAACAGGCTGCTTTGATCGCCGCGGCAATTCAACGGTGTTATGCTGTGCTGCTCGATCAGCGCCAGCCTTCTCTCCGCCCATCTCAATCCAAGCGCTTGCGCCAATTGGTCCTCCTTGGTCTAGCGCTCTATCAAACGCTAAAAGAGTTCAATACATCTCAGGAAGGCTGCCTGGCGGAAACCGAGCACCTTTTCAAAGCCACCCTGTTCCTCAACGAGCGTAGGTTTACTGCCTGGATAAACCACTTGCCAGACCCATTCCCCCTGGTCCGGCTGATGTTGCGCCAGGTCGAGCGGGCTTCTCATGTTGAGGCTGAGCAGGAGATCGTCGAAGACAGCCCACAGTGCTTTGCGTTCAACACCCTGCGTTGCTTCCTGCTGGAAGTGCTCCGTTTATACCAGGCGCTGGAGCTAGCCCCCTTATATTGCAAAACTGACGATTGGATGGCCGAGGCCATGCCCAAAGTCCCCTGGCTGCGCACCAAGATATTGGGGCGCGGGGATGCGGTCTGTGATTTTCGCTGGGAAAGGGTTTAGTAAATGCGCGTCAACCTTCTGATCATCGGTACACGCGGGGATGTTCAGCCCGCAGTGGCATTGGGAATGGGCTTAAAAAAAGCAGGCTTTGACGTTTGGTTGGGAGCTTTCGGAGAATTCCGCTCATTGGCGGAGGCGTACGGACTGGGCTTTATTCCGTTGAGCGGGAATGTGCCGGAGTTGCTGAAACAAGGCGCAGGGAAGAAGACGTTTACCGGAACAGCCTTTTTCGAACTGCTGAAACTGTTTCAGAAGATGTTCTCGACCATGTTCACTGAGTTCTGGCAGGTGAGCCAGGGCTGTGATCTGTTGATCAGCAATGCCGCGACGACAATGGTCGTGGAGCCGGTGGCAGAAAAATTGTACATTCCCCATATCGAAACCAGCATCTTTCCCGGTTTGCCGACCCGCGCTTTTCCGTCCTTCTTCGGGCCCTGGCCGCCCAGCCTAGGAGCGCCTAGCAGGGGCTTGGTCGGTCAGATGAAGGGCGCGCTCAATTGGTTTAGCTACAAGCCGGTAAACTGGGCTGTGGCGTTGGGAGTTCGGCCAATCATCGAGCGCTGCCGTAGAGATATTCTTGGACTGCCAGCAAGAAAACCACAGCAGACCGGCAGGCCGATCACGCCAATCCTGAGCGGCTTCAGCCAGCATGTCCTGCCCCGGCCGGTGGAGTGGGGAGAGCACCTGCACATCACAGGATACTGGTATCTCGATACGCCGGATTTTGAGCCGCTGCCTGACCTGCAAGCCTTCCTGGAGGCAGGCACGCCGCCAGTGTATATCGGTTTTGGCAGTATGCCCAGCGAAAACCCCGAGCAGGTGACCGAGATGATGATCCAGGCGTTGGCGTTGAGCGGCCAGCGCGGCATCCTGTTCACCGGCCGCGGCCCTTTGGGCCGGGGGATGGCCCAGCAGTCATCCACACAGCCGGTGTATTTTGTCGAGTCAATCCCGCACGATTGGTTACTGCCGCGCACGGCGGCTGTCGTTCATCACGGCGGGGCGGGCACAACCGCGGCTGGGATTCGGGCGGGCATTCCATCCATTCTAATTCCCATCGGCGCGGACCAGCGGTTGTGGGCTTACCGGGTGAAAGCATTAGGGGTTGGGCCAGCGCCGATTCCGCGTTCCAGGTTGAGCGCCGAACGACTGGCAAAGGCGATCACGCGAGCGGCCGGCGACCCAGCGATGCGCCAACGCGCGGTTGATCTAAGAGAGAAAGTCCGCGCAGAAGATGGCGTGGGGGAGGCCGTGAGGATCATCTGTCAGTATATGGATACAAAATCTCAAGGGAACTAAGTTCAAATGAGCAACCCCATCGCTTTACCCACTGGCACATCGACTTTCTTTTTTACAGACATCGAAGGCAGCACCCGCATGTGGGAAAAGCATCCCGAGGCGATACAGGCTGCCCTGGCGAGCCACGATTGCCTGCTGCGGGAAAGCATCGAAGCATTTGGCGGGTATGTGTTCAAAACCGTGGGGGATGCCTTTTGCGCAGCCTTTTGCACAGCCTTTTGCACAGCCCACGCAGCGCTGGATGCGCCTTGGCCATCCAGCGCGCCTTGCTGGCCAAACCATGTGGCGAAACGCCCATCCGGGTGCGGGCAGCCATGCAAACCGGTAACGCCCAGGAGCGCGACAGCGATTACTTCGGCCCACCGCTCAACCGGGTGGCGCGCCTGCTTGGGGTTGTCGAGTCTCAGTTCGAGGGTTTCTATAAGCCGCTCGATACCTGGGACCAGGCGGAGTTCGACAGGATAGCAGATGAAGTTCGTCACCAATTGGATAAGGTAACTTTCCAAGCTCCCTGGTCAGCAGGCAGGGAGCTGACCCTGGAGCAAGCTATTACAGAAGCACAACAGATCACACCGTGAAGAATACTCAATTGAAATAGCAATTCAAATACCTGTCAATAGGTTATTTCTGAAGTTCAGACAGAAGATCAGTAAATAACTACCCCAAACACTATCCAAGGAACTCACTTACCTAGCATATTCAATTATAAGTATTCACCCAAGGAATTGATTGGATTGATGAAACTAGATATAAACCTCTGACCTCTTCAATATCTATGAGGCGAATGCCCATTCAGGTAGTAATCAGGCAGGCCTGGTAAAGTATAGCCTGGTCAATGACATTCCACTCTCATTGGTGTTTAT
>Ga0154666_1133_pt1 | contig 10253 bp, 10 predicted proteins | sample Rifle2008BG13ft_FD_116095 | JGI IMG/M metagenome (GOLD analysis project Ga0154666, IMG submission 116095) | Chloroflexi bacterium RBG_13_50_21 | reverse complement strand
GATTCAAGGGGGTAATTTTAATTAGAAATATTTCTGGATCAAAGAAATTCAGCAAGATTGCTGGGTCAACCGGCATTCCCTGCGCAAGGGCAAAATTTAGGGTCACCTTGCGGTCACCAGGGGCATAGAAACGCTTCCCATATTCACCGATCTGGGCAAGGCTCCACTTATTTACCGGGATGAATCGATCGCGCAGATCAGAATCTGTAGTGTGCAGTGAAATCTGGAATTGGAAATGCCCATGTGTATATTTCTCTTGTTTTATCTGTAGAAGCCGGTCAAAAAACCGTTCAGTCCCTGCAGGCGCAATTGTGGAAATCGAAGGCATCAACCCGGGTGCATGGTAACGAGACGGAAGCACTTCCAAGACATCTACTACCTGCATGTTCAGGGATGGCTCACCCATCCGGGCAAATTGGATCTTGAACTGCTCACTAGGAATAATCCGTGCGGGGAAGCGTTTATCCACTAAAAAATCAATTTGAGCCAGGATTTCATCTTTCGTCGGCTTCCCATGATAATAACCGCCCGCATCGCACATCAGGCAGCCGACAGGGCAGCCGAACATTGTTGAGACAAGTAATACCCATTTCTTCTCACGCGGCAATGGGGGTTGTACCGACTCGACACATTCCACCAGGTTGCCTGGGCTCGTTTCCACGATATACACCATGGCGATATCTTCATTGCCTGTAGAGGCATGGACTTTGATCATGGTATCGCCTTTAAATACCGGTAAATTCTCATGGCTGCTAAAACTCCTTCGCCGACCGCAATCGCGGTCTGCCTGAAAATACCATTCTTGACATCACCAATGACGTAAAGCAAGCTTTGCTTTTCTAACATGGATGTTTGCTGCATCAATGCATCGGACAGGCAATCCAGGTTTGCTTCCCGACCGATGGCTACTAACAGGTAATCGGCATGGAATTGTAATTCACCTGCAGGAGTCTGACAATCCACTAACATCCCCGATTTCGAATATTTTGTCACCTTTTGGACAACAGCACTGTTTTTATATGATATGGTTTCGATTTTTTGAGCTCGCTCCCAGAGCAATGGCAGGCATTTGGATTCTTCGCCCCGATTTAAAATGATGACCCGGTTCTTCTTACCCAAATTCAAGGCATAATCAAAAGCAACATCTCCGCTTCCGATAATTACCAAGCATTTTCCTTCTTCTCGTAATAGGTCATACACTTCATAAAAAATTCTATCTTGAAGCTCCTCAGGGATTAGTTGATCGGCTATACGCACCGGTTTGGTCCCGGTCGCGATGACTGCCACCCGTGAACAATAACTATTCTGCCCGGTACTCACCTGAAACAATTCCTGGTCGTGTGTGATAGTGGTCACATCTTCATGGGTCAAGACCACACCCATGTTGTATGCCTGCCTGGCAAATAACTTCACCAGCCCGGGTCCTGTTACCCCGCGCGGAAATCCTGGGTAGTTTTCCACCAGGTTGGCATTGCGTAGTAATCCTCCCAGTGCCGCCCTTTCAAAGAGCAATGACTGGATGCCATAACGCTTGAGCTGGATGGCTGCCGCCAATCCCGCTGGTCCTGCTCCAATGATGATGATGTCCTCAACCTGCATGTTCATCTTGGATAGTATCCAGGATATCTTTGATAAAAACTATTGAGGAAAAACCATGGGCAAGGTTTATCAGGCTTGCCCTATGGTAAGCCAGGTTGTATGTCGCCGTCCCATCCACCGGAAAGAAAACCTCATAGCCATGCATGAAAGCTGAACGGGCGGTCGTCTCACAACACAGGTGGGTCATCACCCCACAGATAACCACCTGGGTCACGACTCTGGCGTGTAGCATTTCGTTTAAGGAGGTCTGGAAGAAAGCGTCGTATTGACTCTTCTGGATGAGCGTTCCCGTCATGATGTCGATTTCAGGGACAATCTTGTGAAGTAGGTTATCCGGTGTGATCAAATCCTTCCACCAGGTGGACATGCTCCCTGCGTTTTCAGCGGTATTGATGTGCTGGGAGAAGAAGATTGGCAGCAGTTGGTGGGAGTAGGCATCAATTAGCTGCAGGATGCCATCTAAAATCGCCCCTGCACTGGGAATATAGGCGTGCGAGGTTGTATCCAGGAAATATGACTGCATGTCCAGCACCAGCAGGGCAGATTGGGATGGCTTTATTTCGAGTGTTTTAATAGGCGCAATTTCGGAGACTTGCTGGTACAGTTCCCGCGCCTGCTGATCCAACGAAAGATCGGTAAAGTAGGTTTCTTTCATATGTTTTTATCCTCGCATTGCACTCAAGTATAACCGGGTAAAATTATCTTATCATATCTTATCCGTGGGAGGTTTGCCATGAAAATTGGTGTTGTCTTTCCTCAGGTTGAATTCGAACCAGACCCGATTGCAATTCGCGATTATGCTCAAGCCGTGGAAGGCATGGGATTTACGCACATGCATGCCTATGATCACGTCTTAGGTGCCAACCCAGACCGCCTGGGTGGGTGGACGGGACCCTACTCCTGCAAGGATCCCTTCTTTGAGCCTTTCTCCTTGTTCAGCTACCTGGCAGGGTTAACCCACAAGATTGAATTTGCCACCGGTATCTTGATCCTGCCCCAACGACAGACTGCCCTGGTTGCCAAGCAAGCTGCCACCCTGGATGTGCTATGTAATGGACGTTTGAGGCTTGGAGTTGGCATCGGTTGGAATGAGGTCGAGTATATTGCCCAAGGAGAGAACTTCCACAATCGCGGTAAGCGTATGGAGGAGCAGGTGGCTCTTCTACGGTTGCTGTGGACCCAGTCCCTGGTAAATTTCGAAGGCCGATGGCACAACGTCCCTGATGCAGGTATAAATCCTTTACCTGTCCAGCGCCCGATTCCAATCTGGTTCGGCGGAACCGATGATAGAGTATTACGCCGTATGGCTTTGCTGGGCGATGGCTGGATGCTCAGTAGTCGAGCTATCGAGCAAATCCATCCCTTGTTAGAAAAACTTACCCAATACCTGATAGAAGCTGGGCGTGATAAAGCTTCCTTTGGCATCGAACCACGATTAAATATGAGTCAAGACGGACCAGATAGCTGGAATGATTTCATGCGCACCTGGGAAAAATTAGGGGCCACACACCTGAATGTCAACACCATGGGCTGCGGGTACAAAACGACCTCTGCTCATATCGAGGCACTGAAGCGTTTTGCTGGCAGAAGTGGACTAAGCTAGACTATCCAATCCAACGGGTAAATAAATCCTTTCCCAAATCAGGAAATGCTCAACATCCCTTCATCAAGGAAATTCGCATGGGGTGTAGCTCTGCCATCATGACGTTGTTTTTAACGGACGGGTCATTTAGCATAAAAGCTCGCGCTGATTCATCACTTTCAGCTATGAACACCACCACCCCGAATGTCTCATCCAGGCACGGACCTGCCAGCAAGACCACTCCCTCCGAGGTCGCCTTTTTTAAGTAAGCAAAGTGCTGATCCATCACTGCCTCTTCCTGAGGCGTTGGGCTTTCAAAGAACTCGTGGCGCAAGGGATGGATCAGGTAAATATAATCAGGCATGTTCTTTATTAAATATAGTACCTTTGCGGGTCAATCTCTTCCCGCAATAGGCGCAGCTCTTCTGTGCTGGGTGGGTCATTGACCGGCACATGCTCAGGGATGATCAGCTCGAAGCCGGTATTGTCAATCACCTCCTGCACGGTCACCCCGGGGTGGGTGGCAGCTAATCGCATGCGGCAGCTGCCTCCGGGTCCATCATCATAATCCATCAGCGCCAGGGTTGAGACCACATTGATCGGGTGTGTGCCCCTTGGCAATCCGGCATTTTCCCTGGCGAGTGGCCCGCTCAGATAGCCAGGTGTGGTAATGAAATCCACTTTGGGGACAAAGCGACGTTTATCATGCTGCATGATGGCAACGGTCATCCAGCACTGGCTGCCCACGTCATTACCTCCCCCACTGCCTGGCAAGCGTGCCTTGGGGTGATCATGGTCACCAATCGTGACGCTGTTCAAGTTGCCATACGGGTCGATCTGTGCCCCACCCAAAAAGCCATAATCGATAAAGCCACGCTGGGCAGTTTCCATCAGCTCACAGATACCAGCTGCTACCAGACCTCTGTGGAAAGTGCGCGCCTCACCTACCGCACGCGGAAGCTCATCCATGATTGCGCCCAAGCCACCAAACTCAAACACAGGCACCAGGTTTGGAGCAAGGGTTTTAGTTGCCAGCATGGCAGCCAACATGGGGATGCCAGTGCCGATGAAGGCTGTTGTGCCGTCCTGAAAAAGGCGTGCTGCCACGCAGATCATTAATTCTGTCTTGGAATAGGATTGGTCAGTCATATCCACCTCCCTTACACCCGTTTTTCCCGTTCATCCACCAGCTGAGATAACCGTTCATTGCCGATGAGCTGCATATATTCCTGGTGATTTGCTACTGCAAATACATACTTATCCAGGTAAGCTTTCGCTCCATCATCTGTCTTGCTGGATTCGACCCACTCTTTAATCACCGGCTCATCCCGCCCATAGACGTAAGCCATCTCCCCTGGATGTGAGCCAAATGGGGCATGCACCACCGCATCTACCAGGTAATAAGGGATGATCGTCCGGTCGGGATATTTACGGATCTCGTCGGTCGGGATGATCTCTTCTGCACTGATGATTAATCGCTTACAGGCACGTGCCATCTCAGCCCCAAAACCGCTGATACCCTCAATCTGGGCATTCCCATAACGATCTGCCCGGTGAACATGGATCAATGCCACATCCAAAATCAAAGCAGGGATCAAGCAGACTTTAATTCCCGTGAATGGATCTTTGACCACCTTGGCTGCACTGTACTTGAGCATATCGGTACCAAGCATGGAACGGGCAGGTAGAAAGGGCACTCCCATGGCGGATGCCTTCATCCTCCACGAGATGGATGCATTGGACCATTCTACGCACGATACAATCTGCCCTGATTCAACCGCGCGCCGCAAGGCATTGGATGTGCCATACACCTCCAGTCCAATATAGGTGATATCCAATTTTTTCACCAGACCGGCTGCCATCCATAAGTCCAGCTCAAGCACACCCTGCCCGCAAACCCGCAGGTCTTTCTTTCCCTGCCTGACAAGCTCGCGTGACAGCGACATGGGGCAGCGTACAGTCCCGTACAGCTCTGTGCCGATATAACACCCATCGTAGACAAATGTGCTGATCGCTTCCTGCTCGCTCATCAATTTGTCCACTAATTTGCGTGACTTTTTCGTCCGGTTCCATTCCCGGAAGGCATCAATATCAGGGGGTTGGATCATCTCACCGATCCCAGATTCAATTACATCCATGGTTCCTCCTTCGATTATTCTCCAGATGTCATTGCGAACGAGCGTTTTGTCCGAGGGAAGTAATCTTCAATATTAATAAAGGCTTCGTATCTGTAAGAACCAAATTTGGTCATTTCAAAATTCTCTATGCAAGTTATGTAAACAGACAAAAACATGCATCATCCTTATCGCACCTCAATCAAATCCTAAATCACTGATTGCCGCTTCAGTGGTCATCCTGCCTTTGCTTTTACCCAGTAGTTCCTCCCAGAAACTGCCATCATACCGCCTGGATTTAACCGGCAGCGGCATGGGGACTCCCCAGCCCAGTAGCAGCACCTCTTCCTTCGGTTGCAGGCGAGCCAGCATACCCCGCAATGCCTCCCTGCCAGCCAGACCAGAGAGTACGCTGTGGATGTCGTCTTCGTCCCCCAGCCAGCCTGAGATGCGCGTACCCAGCTGTGACATCACTTCATCATAGATCTGTGAAGGGCGCTGGTCAATGATCAGCAATGTGACATAATACTTACGCATCTCACGGGCAATAGTGCTGAAGGTAGTTTGTCCAGCCATCTCACGGTTAAGCAGCTTATGAGCTTCCTCCACGACAATTACCAATGGGTGCGGTTCCTTGCTGCCCTTGCTGCGGAAATCGTTGGTACGCTTTTCCCAGGTCTCGCGGATGCGTCGGGTGAGCAGGTTACTCACCAGCAGGTAATCAAGGTCGGATTCATGGTCATAAAAGGATAGTACAATATGCTGCCCGGCTTCTAATGTCTTAACGATTTCTTCAATACCATTTCCAGCCGGATTTTCGCGGATGTATTCCAAATTAAATACTCTCTGCATCTTACTTCGCAACCCAATAGCTGCCATCACATTCACCCCGGCGGAATTTGCCCAGGCTTCCACAGAATCTGGTGCGGGGATTTTCTTACCATCATCGTTTTCGATGACAGATCCAACTTTCATCTCCCGGAATGCTTTGAACCAACCACCCGGACCAAACTCAGAAACCAAAGCGTCCAATGTGGTGGGGGTGGTTTCCTTAAGATTTAACTCCCGCATCAGCATTTCGATATCACCGGGTTGGATGTCTCGCTCATCAATTTCAAGGGTAAAATCGGGTGCCAGGCCTCGAATAAGCGACCCTGCTCCTAATGCGACCACCCGTACCCGGGTGTTGAATTTACTTTTCAGTCCGACAACCGTTGTGTGCGTGTCAGAGGCTGTATCATCGAAGCCGTACTCGTTATGCATGTCGAATACCAGTACCGAAGCCGTGTTGTATCGGATCAGACCTGCCAGCATCAACCGTGTCAGGAACGATTTCCCAGTGCCGGTTGCCCCAAATACTCCCGCCGAGCGCTGGATAAATTTATCCAGGTTGAGGCACACTGGGTGCCCTTGTTCACGCGTATAACCAATGACAAAATTGCCTTCCTCTTCGCGCTTGCCAAAGATTTCAGCAATGTCACCCTCCTCTGCCAGACGTACTTCCGCATGGTGGGGTGGGATGGTCTTCACGGGCAGTGGGTGTGGATCCTCGGGATGGTTCGTTCGCCAATCGGCATACTCAATCGCACTCGGGTCTGGTCCCCGCTCCAGCATCAGGGCTGGTAACACTTCCAGAGTGGTGAAAAGGGTCTGCCCGTGTAGCAGGCTCGCCATTGGTAAGGGCAGCCTGGTCTCACTCTGTTCATCAGCAAAGCGTGGGTCGGTGGAACCAAGCTGCAGGTCAGTCACCAGACCGTAGAACTGCCAGGAGCCACTCTCGATCACAACGAATGCCCCTTCCTGCACTGACTGGGAGGGGAGGGTCAGCCTCACGCGCAGGTTTTCCTTCAACCCCCCACCCACGATGTAACCTATGACTTGTTGATTATTATTCATATTTGATTACCCAAAAAAGTAAGACACTATGGACACTAAGGACACAAAGGAATTCTTAATTAATGATTCTTTTTATGCCATCGCGAAGATGGACTACATTGAAGTTTAGCAATAAGCCCAACCGCATATTGGTTAATTTTAAATATGTAAATAATTGGGCGCAATGCACTGGAGTAATCATATCGGACGATTTAATTTCTACGATCATGCAATCATCTACTAGGATATCTAAACGATAACTTGAATCAACTTCAATCCCCTTATAGATTATCGGAAGGGTAAGTTGAGATTTTACTAATATCTTCCTCAAACGAAGCTCGTGTACCAAACATACTTCATAAATAGATTCCAACAAACCTGGCCCAAGAGCTGTATGAACCTGATAAGCAGCATCTAGAACAATTTTTGCTATTTCTTCTGTACGACTAGGTATTGGATCAAATTGTAATTTCTTATCGTCATTTTTTATATTCATAGCATCTTCTTGTTCCATGATGACCCATATAAATTTTATTCCTTTATGCCTGTTTAGTCCTTTATGTTATATGGTTTTAAATTATATATTTGGACGATCCCTTTGTGTCCTTTGTGTTTTTTTATCTTCGACATTAAGTGATCTTCATATGCCTTCGTGGTGATCTTATGAAGCGTCGCCTAACGCGCCTAGCACGCTCATCAGCATGGCATAGTCATCCCGCAGCAATGTGATCAGCTCTTGGGTAGCTGCATTCCTCCACTCGATATTGCCTGCTTCATCGTGTGCAATCCCTGCCTGCTGGATGTGGGCTGCCAACAACTCCCCCACGGGCAGGTCGCTTGCACGAAGTAAGTGCCTGAAATAGCCAAACCTACCGTAATTGGTGAACTCTCTCACCTCATCTGACGTGCATAGATAGATAACCTCCAGGCTTAGAGGAGGTCGCGGCGGTAGAAGGTGCGAAATCTTCCCATCCAGCTTATACCCCACTGTCAGCACGCTCAGCTCCAATGGTACATTGCGGTTTACCCGGTTATCTGCGATGACGGCTTCTTCCACTGCCTCAGCTGTCACCAGTTGTCGCACCAGCCCATCATCATCGATATGGATATCATGGACCAGCCCGTATACCTGGTAATCTCCATCCAATGCCACCCGCACAAGCGCTCCGAATGAGGGTGCGTCGATTTGAGCTGCCCTGCATCCCACCACAAAACCGGTTGTGCCCGCCCGTAGAAGCCGTCCGATCTCGAATTTCCTCATGTCCCGTACCTCGTCCTTGTCCCAGATACATCCTTGTTGTACTGCTTGGCAGATTGTCCTGCCACATCCAGACCGCGCTTACGCAGTTCATTTACAATCATTTGCGTCACCTGCTCCTTATCCTCCAGATTGACCACGGCTGTCTCATGGGCGCGATGTAATAGATAGGGGTATCGCCGTGCCCCGATCATCCCACACTGGTTCACCAGCATGGCATGCAGGGCATTTAACAAGGGTGGCTCATCCACCACCCACTTGGGGATTTCGACTCTTGCCAGATATGGGTGACCTGGTCTGCCCACGTTGAGATAAAAGAAATGCAAGCTAATCTCACCCTGGTAAGGCCTGGAGGAGCGGGATTGGATCCCGAAAATTGCGGAGCGTTCGCCCGGTTGAAGTATGTCTCTGAATAGTTCACTGTCCGTCACCCCCTTGAATGGCCGGTAAGTACGCATTTGTATAAGGTCCTCATCCCTCGCCTGGGCGACTTCCAATAGCCGCACCACCAGGTCTGCCCCGGGTTTATCCACATACCCAGCCGTGGCTGCATTTATTTCATGCATCTTGCGCAGAACGCCCAGATACATTTCCAGGCTCTTTTTGAATTCTCCCGCCACCCTGCCTTCCTCGAGGGTAGTCGTCCATATTTCCAGCGGTCCATCCGTGAGAGTGATCACCGGAGATTGTGCTTGGGAGGCTAGCTCAAGCAGCCTCACCCGCTCTGCCATGTCACGCTGCAAAGATAACCGGTCGTCAGACATCCCTTCCAGCTGGTCAGCATAGATTAACTGGCTCTGGATGCTTGTGGTTGGTGCTTCGCCTGAGCCGTAGCGCATCCAGATTGCCCCGGTATTGACCAGGCAGTATTCGACCTCCGCGTGCCTGTCTGCAAAGATCTGCGAGCCGTCCGCGGCAATGAGTGTCACCTGTTCGGGCAGTGCTGGTAAATGGAAATGGGCATTTAATGCTTCACTTACCGGTAAAGCGCAGCGCAAGGTTGGGTCGTTATTACGGGCTACCTCCTGCACTTTTTGCCGGAGGTTCTCAATATCCAATGAGCATTCCTCGAGTAGCTGATGTGTTTCAGCCAGCCGGAGTTTGAGATCCAGCTGGTGCTGTACGGCTTTCTCACCCAGCTGCTGCACTTGCTGGCTTACCTGAAGGAAATCAAGCGACATGCGTCAATCCTGTGTGGAATCGTTCAGTTGACTAATGATTGGATTTATATAATTCAATAGATAATTAATGTCGACCATGCAATTTACCAAAGCCAACAATCCATCCCTTCACGCACCTTTCAGCTATATTATACAAGATGCAGCCGACATTAATTAATTTCTCCTGTGAAAACTCGGTTACCCCCAGGTTTTAGTGTAAGGGTGCAGCGTTGCTGCATCCTTACTGAGGATCATTTAATAACTACAACAAACAAGAACGCAATTGAATTCTAGGACGATTTTCGCCCAACCAACACAAGTCATTTAAAAAATAATGAAAGTAATACCCAATTACCTGGACGTGAAATCCTCATTAATAATACGAAAATTAACCTATCAGCAATCCTTCTGCAGCACTTGATGGTTTCAGGTCAGGTAACTTAACCACGCGGAACGAATTAATAAATCCGAGCAATCCAGCCAATAGTGGTACTAGCAATGCGACCTGCAGGGAAAGGTGCCTTGCATCAGTGTTGATACGCATAATCTCATCCTGGACCTCCACTGGTTGCCCGGTAAGCTGTGTCTCGAGTTGGGTGTCGCTCATGATTTGAGCATCTTCTTCCAATGCCTGCGCTACCTGCTCCTGCTGATCAGGGGTCAGC
>Ga0154666_1184_pt1 | contig 10313 bp, 21 predicted proteins | sample Rifle2008BG13ft_FD_116095 | JGI IMG/M metagenome (GOLD analysis project Ga0154666, IMG submission 116095) | Chloroflexi bacterium RBG_13_50_21 | reverse complement strand
AAAGACTACCATTAAGAAGTACATGATCCAATAGACATTCCCAGTTCCACCGAAGAGATTGACGATACTGGTGGCAAAATTGGCAATCGTAGCATTCTTTGCGGTGGTGAAGAAGCTGGCAATGATGGATGGAAAGGTGAGCAGCGATTGGGCGAAGATGATTGGGATCATGCCGGCCATATTGACCATCAGGGGCAGCGTGCCCTTGACGGGCATGGACATGCGGGCACCAACACGGCGCCCAGGATACATGACCGGTACATTGCGACGACCTTGCTGTACGACTACGATGGCAAAAATCGTGATCAAGCTGAGCACAACCATGAAGATCAAGCCAATCCAGCGGGTGGTTGCATCAGCTATAATGCCCTGGATGGTGGCTGGTATACGGGCGACGATGCCAGCGAAAATGATCAGTGATAGACCTTGATTACGCAACCCATATTCAGAGATCAGCTCGCCCAGCCAGATACCAAACATAGTGCCCGCCGTCATACTGATGATGATTGTCAGCGAAGGCAAGAAGTACTGGAACCCGAAATTTTGTATCACTGGTGACAAGCCAATACGGGTAGCTGAGCTGTTAAATATATTGACTTGACCAATAGCTTGCAATGCTGCCATGGGTACTGCCAGATAATAGGTCCACTTTTCCTGCCACTTTTGACCTTCGCGAGGATCTTCCTCCATCTTCCTCTGGAGGGATGGGATGATGGGGGTTAGCAGCTGCAGGATAATTTGAGCCGTAATATAGGGGTAAACTCCCATTGCCAGGACCGAGAAGCGGGAAACCGTACCACCAGACAACAGGTCAAGGATATTGATCAGGTTGCCTGTAGCACCACCTGCGCTCAGAATCTGAGCCATCACTTCCTTGTTGGCACCAGGCACCGGGACGTGACTCGCCAGGCGATAAATCGCCAGGATAAGCAGGGTAATCAACAGCTTCCTGCGGATATCATGTGCTGACCATAAATAACGCCAGGCAGACCGCTTCATCTCATAAACTCCTTATCATCAGCCTTACGATTTAATGATTTCCACACTACCGCCCGCAGCTTCAACCTTCGCCTTGGCACTGGAAGTGATGCGGTGAACATTGATCTTTAAAGCAGTCTTGAGCTCACCGCGACCTAATATTACGACCGGCTTGGACGGTTTGCGAAGCAGCTGTGCTTCTGCAAGGGAACCAGGGGTAATTTCGCTGCCAGCCGGGAATTTGGACAACTGGTCGAGATTAATCTCGTTATATTCGATCCGATTGAGCGGGGTGAAGCCTTCGCCACGTTTGAATGGTAGGCGGCGATAAAATGGCAGGTTTCCACCCTGGTTATATTGGCGGACGGGCTTTCCGGCGCGTGCACCCTGACCTTTGGTACCGCGACCACCGGTCTTGCCTCTGCGGCCAGCAGTCCCTCGGCCTACACGGATACCTTGCTTCTTGGATCCTACTTGTGGTTTTAGATCATGCAGTTTCATTTATACTTCCTCCACCACGACTAAATGGGCAACCTGGTACAACATTCCCCGTAAGGTAGGGGAATCGACATGCTCCACAGTCTGGTGTAAACGCTTGAAGCCTAAAGCTCTGACAGCCGCTTTATGCTCCTTTGAATATCCGATCGCGCTATGGATGAGTGTGACCCGGACGATCTTTTGTTTGGGTGCTTTTTTGCTAGGCATTCTTCCTCCGCTCCCAGAAGGGGGTCACATCCTTGATATCTTTACCACGACGTGCAGCTTCCTCCTTGGGGGATTTAAGCGAATCTAAAGCCTTCATCGTGGCATAAACGACATTTAGTATATTGCTACTGCGCAGCGATTTGGTTAGGATATCCGATACCCCAACAGCTTCGAGGACGGCGCGTACACCGCCTCCTGCAATAACACCCGTACCGGGTGAGGCTGGTTTTAATAGTACTTCAGCCCCGCTAACTCGACCGAGTACCTGATGCGGAATAGTCTTACCATACAACGATACTTTATGCATATCCCGATGAGCTTTCTCGGAGGCTTTGCGCATTGCATCCGGGACGGTGTTGGCTTTACCAACACCAATACCCACGCTGCCATTATTATCACCGACGACCACAGTCACGCGGAATGAGAACCGGCGTCCACCCTGGACGACTTTTGCTACACGTCCAATCTCGATGACGCGTTCGTCAAATTCTTTCTGTTCGAATTCTGCATTCGGATAGTTTGTCATGCTTTTCTCCATGTGCCTTATGGTATTAGAACTTCAGGCCGCCTTCGCGCGCACCTTCTGCTAATGCTTTTACACGCCCCATATACTTATAACCACCCCGGTCAAATGAAACCACCTGGATGCCTTTTCCCAAAGCGCGTTCAGCTAATGTTTTACCTACCAGATGTGCTTTCTCGGCTTGCTTAAGTCCCTTTACCTGCTCGCGAAGGGCAGGGTCAACCGTAGAAGCAGACACCAATGTATTTCCTGCGATGTCATCGATCACCTGAGCATATATGCCACTAATACTTCGAAATACACTTAAGCGAGGGCGTGCAGGTGTACCAAAAATATCCTGCCGAACGCGAATGTGGCGCCGGTTGCGTGCTGCAGAACGTGTTTTTTGATTGCTTGTCATAATATTACCCCTTACCCGACTTACCAGCCTTACGGCGGATTTTTTCTTCTAAATATTTAATGCCTTTACCCAGGTACGGTTCAGGAGGGCGTTGTTTACGGATGAAATCCGCCATCTGACCCACTTTTTGCTTATCCGGACCCAATACTTTGATCTGACGGGTTTTTGGATCGGTTTCAAAGCTAATCCCGGCTGGAGGCTCAATCGTTATTGGATGAGAATATCCAAGATTGAGCACCAAATTCTTGCCCTGGACTTCGGCCCGATAACCAACCCCATTGATCTCCAAAATCCTCTCAAACCCGGTGCTAACACCGGTAACCATGTTATGGATCAGAGCACGGGTTGTGCCATGCAATGCACGGTGAGTTCTATCATCAGATGGGCGTTTCACATTAATTACGCCATTCTCCAGAGCGAATGAAATATCCTGATGAAATGTAAATTCAAGGGCTCCTTTTGGACCTTTAACCTTGATCAACGTGCCATCAATCGTTACCTCCACATGAGGTGGGACGACGACTGGAAGACGACCTATTCTAGACATATCGGACTCCTTACCAGATCTTGCACAAGATCTCGCCGCCAACACCAAGCTGGCGGGCACGTTGACCGGTCATGACACCTTTCGGTGTGGAGATGATGGCGACACCCATTCCGGAAAGCACCCATGGGATCTCTTGCTTTCCAGCATAGACCCGGCCTCCGGGGTGGCTAATGCGCTCCAAACCGGTGATGACTGCACGGCGTTCACGCCGTTCGCCAACATATTTCAGGCGGATGCGTAAGACCTTTTGTGCAGGTCGTTTACTATCATCTACGATTTCATAACCACTGATGTAGCCTTCATCTTTTAAAATCTGCGCAATGGCCGACTTCATCTTTGAATTAGGCAATGCTACAGTGGAGTGTTCAGCCAGCACGGCATTGCGTATCCGTGTGAGCATATCAGAGATTGGATCTGAAACAGACATGTTCTTTTCCTCCGCCCGCTACCAGGATGACTTCACAACGCCAGGGATTTTGCCTTCAAGAGCCTGCTCGCGAAAACAGATGCGGCACATCCCGAATCGTCGAATGTAGCCTCGCGGACGTCCACAAAGTCTGCAGCGATTGCGCACACGAGTGGGATATTTCCGCCGCATTTCACGGTATTTCATGCATGTTTTCGCCATTAGATTCCTTCCTTCCGAAACGGCATGCCGAGCATTTGAAGCAACTGCCTGGATTCGTCGTCATTGCGGGCTGTTGTAATGATGGAAACTTCTAGACCGCGTAATTTATCAATTTTGTCGTACTCAATCTCAGGGAAGACCAGCTGTTCGCGCAACCCCAGAGTGTAATTACCACGCCCATCAAATGCGTTGGGGGAGATGCCCCGAAAATCTCGTACGCGCGGTAGAGCAATGTTCATCAACCGATCGAGGAAAGACCACATTCTCTCGCCGCGCAAGGTGACTTTAACACCTATCTGACGACCTTCCCGCAGCTTGAAGTTAGCAATGCTCTTCTTGGCTTTGGTAATGATCGGTTTTTGACCGGTAATCAGCGTCAGATCTGAGACAGCTGCCTCAAGAGCCTTGGCATTATCCAGAGCTTCACCTACACCGATATTCACCACTACCTTGGAGATCCGCGGTATCTGCATGACGTTGTCGGTACCAATCGCAGCTTCAAGGGCAGGTGCTATTTCTTTTTGATATCTTTCTTTTAAATAATGAGTCATCGTATTGCTCCAAAATGGTGATTATTCAATCACCGCGCCACAATTCTTACACACACGCTGGCTTTCATCATTTTCTCGTTGTATACCCACACGGACAGGATTATCACACTTGGGGCACACCATCATAACATTGCCAATGGGAAGGGGGGCTTCGAATTCAATAATCCCTGGCTTGAGGGTACGACCTTGTGCTTGAACCTGTTTTTGATGCTTTTTACGAACATTAATACCAGAGATGACAACTTTGCCTTCGTCGGGTAAAACTTTGATTACTTTGCCACGTCTACCCTTGTCAGCTTTACGTCCGCTAATCACCTCAACGGTATCGTCTTTGCGAATTTTTACTCTCACAGCATATACTCCTGCACCATGACCACTAAAGAACCTCTGGTGCTAATGATACGATTCTCATAAATCCTTTTTCACGTAATTCACGTGCAACCGGGCCAAAAATACGGGTACCCTTTGGGTTTTGTCCATCGACATCCAATATGACAGCCGCATTGTCATCAAAACGAATATAAGAACCATCATCTCGACGCCACTCTTTGGCGCAGCGTACAATGACGGCCTTAACGACTTCGCTTTTCTTGACACTACCCTGGGGAGATGCTTCCTGGATCGCGCCAACTACTACGTCACCCACCCGACCATATCGCCGCTTGGAACCACCCATGACATGGATGACCAGCAGAGAGCGACCGCCGGTATTATCTGCAACTTTAACCACGGATTCTTGTTGGATCATGGTTATGCCTCCGGAATTTCCTCTCCACCAACTGAGTGCCGGATAATTTGCTCAACTACCCAACACTTGTTCTTGGAGATTGGTCGACTTTCGACAATTTGGACCTGATCTCCAACCTGGCAACCAAGCTCATCGTGTGCCATCACGCGCTTGCGGCTGTTGACCACTTTCTTATAGAGTGGGTGGCGATAAGTTCGTGAAATCTCCACTACCACAGTCTTCTGCATGGCGTTACTGGTGACAAAACCAGTGATTCGTCGGCGATTATTCATTGATTACCTCGCTTTCAGGATTCCGCAGGCGCTCATTCAAAACAGAGGTAAGCCGGGCGATAATACGGCGTGTTTGTCGCAGGCGGGTAAAGTCACTTAATTCCCCTGAGGACAGCTGGAAGCGGAATTTCATTAGCTCTTCTTTTGTGTCGTTGAGCTTGGCTTCTATGGCCTCGGTGGATAAGGCGCGAATCTCATGAATTTTCATTGTTCACCTCCGGCAACACGGTCAAATCGACCAACGACCTTGGTTTTAATCGCCAGCTTAAATTGTGCCAGGCGTAAGGCTTGGCGGGCTTCATCTTCAGGAAGACCACCACCTACCTCGAACATTACACGGCCAGGTTTGACCACTGCCACCCAATATTCCACGCTACCCTTACCTTTACCCATACGGGTTTCTGCAGGTTTTTGGGTGTATGGTTTATCTGGGAAGATACGGATCCACACCTTCCCGCGCCGTTTCAAGGAATGCATGATCGCCCGACGGGCAGCTTCGATTTGACGCGCGGTTACCCATCCAGGTTCCAATGCTTGCAGTCCGAAGTCACCAAAGTGGACCTCAGCCCCGCGCAACTCGGTTCCTTTCATGCGACCACGCATTTGTTTACGGTACTTAACTCTTTTAGGCATGAGCATGGTAAAAATCCTCACTACTCACTAACATACACACCTTCGGTCGATTCAACCTGTTCTTCGACCGCAGGTAGTGATTCACCACGATAAATCCAAACTTTGACACCAATCCGTCCATAAGTGGTCAGTGCCTGGGTTTGGTGGTAATCAATATCAGCTCGCAGCGTCGCACGTGGAACACGACCTTCACGCATATTTACCACACGAGCCATTTCAGCACCACTTAAGCGCCCAGCAACTTCGACGCGGATACCTTGAGCACCCTGGCGAATTGCTTGTTGGATGGCGCGTTTCATGGCGCGCTGATAACTGATACGACGTTCAAGCTGCTCGGAGATGTTGTTGGCGACCAAAAAGGCGTCCAGATCGGGGCTTTTGATCTCTTTGATCTCCAGATCGATTTTCTTGCCAACCATGGCTTCAAGATGCTGGCGAAGGTTTTTAACACTTTCACCTTTACGACCGATGAGCACGCCGGGTTTGGCAGTGTTGACCACGATCTTGACTTTACCCGGGAAACGCTCGATCTCAATTCGAGAAACACCAGCTCGGGCAGCTTCCTTGCGAACCAGGTTGCGTAAGGCGAAGTCTTGGTGCAGCTGTTCGACATATTCACGACCTTCAGCGTACCAGCGACCTTCCCAGGTCTTGTTGATATTAAGGCGAAAACCAATCGGATTTACTTTACGACCCATAAAAGCTCCTACTTTCCTTCTCGCTCACGAAGGATGACAGTTATGTGAGATGAGCGTCGTAGCCAGGGCATGAACCTACCCCTTGGTCCAAAACGCCGCCATTTGCGAGTGGTGGCTTCATCAGCATAAATACGGTATACGTAGAGATCATCGCGGCTCACGCCAAAGTTTTCCTCAGCATTCGCAATGGCTGATGATAGCAAACTGGAAACGGGTTTGGCAGCATAGTTGGGCATAAATTTCAACATGGTCAACGCCTGGACAACATCTTTGCCCCTGACCATGTCTACCACCAGTCGTGCTTTTTGAGCAGAGACAGGGGTTTCGAGTGCTTGTGCGCGAATATCATGGGTAGCCATCGGTTATTCCACGGCCTCCACTTTCTTCACTTTCTTTTCAGAGGTAACATGACCGCGAAACGTACGGGTGGGTGCAAACTCACCCAGGCGATGCCCGACCATATTTTCGGTGATATAGATGGGCACATGCCTGCGACCATCATGAACTGCCACGGTATGCCCCACCATTTGTGGAAAGATGGTGCTGGCACGACTCCAGGTGCGGATGACTTTTTTCTCACCACGCTCGTTCATGTCTTCTATTTTCTTGAGTAATTTAGGTGCCACATAGGGCCCTTTTTTCAGAGATCGTCCCATTTTCTCGACTCCTGATGACTATTCCATTTCTCAATGGACTATCTGCGGCTTTTGCCGCGCCTGCGGATAATATATTGGTCCGACAGCTTATTTCGGCGAGTTTTATAGCCGCGGGTTGGTTTACCCCACGGGCTCTTAGGTCCGGGCATACCGGTGGGCTGCCGACCTTCACCACCACCATGGGGGTGGTCACGTGGGCTCATGGCTGTGCCGCGCACGGTTGGGCGGATTCCCATATTGCGTTTGCGACCAGCTTTGCCGAGTTTGATATTGCTATGATCCAAATTACCAACCTGGCCGATGGTTGCATAGCAGGTTTGACGGATCAGGCGCACTTCACCAGAAGGCATACGGATTTGTGCAAAATCGCCTTCCTTAGCCAATAATTGAGCTGCGCCACCTGCAGAACGGACGAGCTGCCCACCACGACCTTCTTTAAGCTCCAGGTTGTGGATCAAAGTACCGACCGGGATATTCGAAATTGGCAGGCAATTCCCAGGGCGAACTTCTGCGGTTGGCCCAGACATTACATGATCACCTACTTTTAGATCAAGGGGTGCAAGGATATAGCGCTTTTCACCATCGGTGTAAAATAAAAGTGCCAGGCGAGCTGTTCGATTTGGATCGTATTCAATCGCTGAAACTTTAGCTTGAATGCCACGCTTCTCGCGCTTGAAATCCACGATGCGGATATGCCTACGGCTTCCACCACCACGATGGCGGACAGAGATACGCCCGGTGGTATCACGACCGGCATGATTATGCTTATCCACGATCAACGATCGCTCGGGTTTGGTTTTTGTTATTTCATCAAACGTGTAGCCGGTCATTCCGCGCAGGCTTGGAGTTACCGGCTTATATTTCTTTACGGCCATTACTTAACTCCTTCGAACAATTCAATCGTGTCTCCGGTTGCCAGAGTAACGATGGCTTTTTTGTACCCGCTCCGCCGGACCATTAGGCGGCGGCTTTTCCAACGACGCGTTCGTTTGGGTGGAACATTGATCATATTGACCCGAACAACATTAACATCGAAAAGGGTTTCTATCGCGTCTTTGATCAAACCTTTGGTTGCATCCGAGGTGACCTCAAAGGTGTACTGGTGGAGGTTTGAGTTTTGAAAATTCGATTTCTCGGTGACGATCGGGCGACGCAGGACATCATAAATTGTGCTCATGTTAGCCTCCTGCTTATCCTAAATGTGCAGAGATGACATCCAGCGATTGGACTGGCACAACGATCTTGTCATATGTGAGTAAGTCGCGGATGTTTAAATAATTAGCCAGCATGGTCTTTGTTCGAGCCAGATTACTCGCTGACCGAATGATCGTTTCATAAGTCGGGTTCTTGGCTGGAATAAGGATGATAGCACTTTCTTCGCCGACAAGTTTCAGCATTACCTGAGCCATAAGTTTGGTCTTGGCTTCTGAAAGAGCTAAGTCTTCAACCACGACGATAGCCTTTTCTGATGCTCTGGCTGAGAGGGCTGAGCGAAGTGCAGCCTGGCGCATCTTGCGAGGCATGGGCAGTGAATAATCACGTGGGTGGGGGGTATGTACTTTGCCGCCACCGACCCATTGGGGAGATCGATTTGAACCCTGACGAGCCCGTCCGGTACCTTTTTGCTTCCAGGGCTTTTTACCACCGCCAGAAACATCACCACGAGTTTTTGTGCTGTGCGTCCCCAGGCGGGCATTTGCCATCTGGCGAACATATGCCTGGTGCATCAGATCAATGTTAATCGGGGCTTCAAAAATCTGCGCCGGTAGCTCCACCGTGCGGATTTTCTCACCTTCCATGTTTACGACATCAACTTCCATAATCTTATTCTCCACAAATGTGAGAATCAGCGCCGCAATCCGGCTACTGCTTCCGGGTTTCCTTGATTTCCACGATGCTGCCCTTCGCGCCGGGTACAGCACCATTCACACCGATCAGGTTGCGCTCGGTATCCACCAGGACGATCTTGAGGTTCTGAATGGTAATTTGGCGGTTGCCCATGTGACCGGGACCGCGTGCTCCCTTGTATACCCGACCTGGAGTGGTGGTTGAGCCACGGGAACCCGGAGCGCGTTCGCGATCGGAAGTCCCATGGGTCTTGTGATGGCCTTTGAAATGATAACGCTTGACACCACCGGCGAAACCTTTCCCTTTACTGGTGCCGATGATATCCACGGACTCGCCAGTTGAAAACACCTCGCCTACATTTATCTGGGTGCCTTCGGAGACTTCGGGATTCTTCATCCGAAATTCACGCAAAAAGCGCAACGGGGGGAGTGTGTTGCGCTTCAAGTGCCCCAGCTCGCCACCAGTCAAGATTTTTGGTTTTACTTCTTCAAAACCCAGCTGGACGGCTGAATACCCATCTTTTCCAGGAAGACGAACCTGAGTAACATAGCATGGCCCAGCTTCGATTAAAGTGACCGGGAGTGCCTGGCCTTCAACGAAAATCTGGGTCATGCCAATTTTCTTTCCAATGAGCCCTTTTAACATCTCGGTTTTCTCCTATCCAAAATCTGTTTCGGGACTGTCAGCCTGGGCACGGCTGCATCATCCCTGACCGCAGTGCAGTCAGCTGGTCTGCCGTGGAGCAACGGGGTTTGTTCGCTCGCGTGCAGGACCGCTCTTACACTGCCACCATCTGCGACGGGTGTTCATGATGAGAGGACATAATGTGCTCTCTGAAATGCACCCGTACTTGAAGGCGGTAATTCTATATTTTTATTTCAATGTCCACACCCGCAGGAAGGTTCAAGCGCATGAGCATATCGATGGTCTTGGAGTCTGGGTCCAATACATCGATCAAGCGGTTATGTGTGCGGATTTCAAAATGCTCGTGTGAATCTTTATCGATGAATGTCGAGCGCCGAATTGTAAACCTTTCTTTCTTAGTTGGCAAGGGTACAGGACCAACTACTCGGGCGCCCGTACGTTCTGCGGTCTCAACAATGCGTTTCGCAGATTGATCCAGAAC
>Ga0154666_1128_pt1 | contig 10615 bp, 10 predicted proteins | sample Rifle2008BG13ft_FD_116095 | JGI IMG/M metagenome (GOLD analysis project Ga0154666, IMG submission 116095) | Chloroflexi bacterium RBG_13_50_21 | reverse complement strand
AACCTACCAGAGCTTTCTTGGCGATGTGTTGGGTTTCGCATAAATCGCTCAACCCAACCTACCAGAGCATTCTTTACGATGTGTTGGATTTCGCATAAATCGCTCAACCCAACCTATGAGAGGATTTTCACCGCTTCCAGCAACCGCTCTGCGCTATCCATTTTCAGCCTGCCTGGCATGCGGTAAAAATAAGGTGATAGATCCACCTCATATCCACCCAGAGCATGCTCGGCTGCGGTGGGTAAGTAGCCAATGCAGCCACTGCTAACACTGCCAAAGAGGGTAAAGCTTGTTGGAGATATTTGTTTAATTTCCATGCCAATTTCTGTGAATACCTCTGCACCCAATGTGTAAAACGCCAACTCCCCCACCCTGATGTGGGTGAGAACCAGCGGAACTGACCAAAAGCCATCACGCGCAGCAATATGCGTCTTCCATGGATATCGCCGGTTGAGTATAAAATCGACCATAAATCGTGGAACATGAGCCATTTTGGCTAGTTTACCCCGATACACAGGCGGTGGGGTTGGTCCGAGGGATTCTGCCTCCAGTGAGAGCCAGACTTGTTGCTGATGAAAACTGACCGATTCACCTGAAATGGGCGTTAGCAGTGAAAAGGCTTGCTTGACTCGATCGGCTATGCGCATCCCAACCGTCTCGACAGCCTCGTAATCATCATCACAAACATTCTGCTCCGGGTTCAGGTCCCCAGTTGCCCCCTGAATATACATCACCGGTGCCCCACTCACCAGCTCCACGTTTTTCCGCATGGCGCCTATCCAATCAGCAGATACAAGCAGGTTTTTAGGTCCCAAGACTGTGCCATGGCATTGGAAATTTATCAGGGTGACGATGGGTTTACCGTCTAAAGTTTGTGCCTGCACCAGCGAGAAAGTTCGGTCAATCGGTCCTTCCGGATTCAAGCCGATTTCGATACGTCCATCAGGCTTACGCTCGCGACGGTTTACGGCAATGTCAGCCTCTCCCTGAGCCCACGCCAGGCGAGCGGGTTGGAGGTTTGTCGTGGCTTCTTTGACTGCTTTAACGATTTGTCCTACCAGATAGTTCACGTATTCGCGGTTCCTGCGTGGGGATCGTTTTCCAGCGTAGGTAATCGGTCCGGAATGGGTGTGTGAGCAGCAAACGACCACATTGGAGCCGGTCTGCGCCTGGACGCGTGCCACCGTGTGCTCGTTGATCGCTAACAGGTCGCAGGCAACAATCACTGCCCGGTGCAAGCCATCATCAAGGACCAGGGCGGTGGCAGTCAGGTCATCATGGATGCCTCGATTGCCTTTGCTGCGGTCGCCATAGCCGATGAGGTAAACGCCAGGTGGGGGAGAGATAATTTGGCGGGCAACACCCACAGAAAGGATCATAATCTACCTCCATTAAAACAAATCACCGCTGAGAACGCAGAGAGCGCGGAGAAAAAAACTAATATAGTATAAAACATTTGGCATAATCTAATTCGAAGGATTAATCTCGAAACTCATTGACGATTCTATGAATACCATGTTTCAGAAGGCTTTCGTTAAAATTTATGAGCAATGCGACCTTACATCCAGATAATTTCAAGTATGAAAGAACTTGTGCATGATGAATGGGTAATAATTGATCTATTGCTTTAATCTCAACAATCACCTTCTCATCAATGAGCATATCAAGCCTGTAACCACAATCAAGTTTGACATTCTTATAAACCAAAGGAAGTGGTTTTTGGGTATTAACTTTATACCCAATTAGTCTCAGCTCATATGCCATGCAGGCTTCATAAGCAGATTCAAGCAATGCAGGACCCAATGTTTTATGTATCTCAATCGCTGCACCAATTATCGTCTCTGTAATTCGGTCATAACTTCATGATCACCCATAATATTTTTTCCTCACAATATAGTATTCTTGCGGTAATTTCCCACCATGCAGTACACCAGCAAATATACATTTTTTTATCCAAACTCAGCGTTCTCAGCGATCTCGGCGGTGTGAATTTCTTCCTTAAATAATAATGATCAGATGTTACGGAATTTGTTTACATTTCAGTATTAATTTCTGACATCCCAAGGTTTACGCGGGTTTGCTCTGGGGTGTCGCCGAGCTTATAGCCTATGAAAGTAAGTGCACCGAGCAGGCTGCAGGCACCAGCGATCACCCATGCCACTCTTATCCCCAGCGGGTTGGCAGCGGTGTAACCGAATTGGCTCAGGATGAAAGGCAGGATCAAGGCTGCCATGGCAGGGCCAATCCCCGCCGCCAGAGAGAATGTGCCATAATAAATCGCCTCACGCCGGGCATGCGTGAACATCTCATCATAATCCACCACGCTGCCCATCATGGCATAAGCCAGGATGAAATAACCACCCAGCACGGGTCCCACCAAACCAATCGTGATGTACGCCTGGATCTGCTTATCTATTCCGGGAACAAGCCCTACAAACGTATTTACTGCGATAATAAAACCCATTAATACCATACAAATCATCAGCAGCTTGCGGTGGGCAACCCTGCGGGCAAGCCAATTCCAAAGCGGCGCAGAGAGGATCATTAAAAGTACCAGCAAACCCTGGAATATACCCACATCCCCCTCCGAACGACCCAGTACAGTCGTGATAAAGTATGGAAGGATGGCAGTGACCATGGCATAAGCGACATGCACTATCAGCACGGAAACGAACATATACAAAAATTGCCGGTTGGCAAGTGTCGCTTTGAAACCAGCGATAACAGGTAACCGCTCACCAATGGGACGGCTGGTTTCACGGATGCCGAACAATGATAGCCATATGGTGGCGAGTCCGACCACTGCCACGATACCAGCCATGGCAAGTGGTCCTATGGATGAGAAGAGGAGAGCTGCAACCAGCGCACCCACCATCACCCCCAAAATTCCCAGGATGCTTTTCCAGGTGCTGAGCTTGACCAGGTCCTTGGGATTATGCGCCATCTCGGGCATGGTTCCATCATAAGGGATGCCTACCAACGAATAGGCAGTATAGAACAGGGTAATGATGACGAAGAAATAAATCGCATTTAATGCAACCGAGTTACCTCCAGGAGGAGTGAAGACGAAAATGAGCAGGATGGCAGTCAGGGGTGTGGCAAACAGGATGTACGGACGCCTGCGTCCCCAGCGCGAGCGGGTGACATCTGAAAAGTGCCCGATGAAGGGGTCGATAATCGCATCCCACAAGGAGGTGATGGTCATCAGCACGCCCACCAGGGTGATGGGCAGGTAGATATGCCGCCCGGAATCAGGTGGGGGAGAATAGAAGTAAAGCATCCAGGTACTCACGCTGATCGCCATAATATTCAGACCGGCTGAAGCGGAGGAATAGAGCAATGTGCGTTTCATTGTCAGTTGTGTGTCCATTATGTCTCCATTATGCACAACCTCCCGCATTCGAATGCGGGAGGTCGATTTTCTTTTCTTCAGATAAGTAATCCTGAAAACTGAAACACTATATCTCCCCATTTTTTTGCCTGCACAGAGAGCAAATTCCTTTGAATAGATGAATGTTGTGCTTCAGGCCATGCTTTGCGCCACATCGCCAATTGAATTTGAATATCTACCAACTCTCCTGCTGCATCTGGATCCGATTCCACCAAATTTGGAGCTGACCATTCGATAAAATATTGGCTTTCTTCTAACATTTGGGCAACGGATTCGCTTCCGGTAATATAACGCGCTGAAGATGCTATACGCGCTAAATCTGTAGCTAATCCACCGAGCCGCCTTGGAAGATCATCTTGCAGATAACGATTCCGGATTTTATCAAGGTTAATCATCCAACACCACCTAATATTGTACGAGCCACAGCTTCCACAGATTTACGAGTATCTTCACTCTGGATGATCATACTTCGATTGCCTAAACGTGGGCGAATATTTATCAGAGCTTCAAATTCGATGCGTTGATCGCTTGGATACCAATTTGCCCCCCATAAATCATCTTGTTCACTACCTTCTTCAAGCAATATAATCTCACAATCTGCATGCATTTCCCCTCCGCCCGCTAGAATTCCACGGCGTATATCTACAGCAAGTTTTATCATGACAGAATATACTTCGAGCATTTCCCTGATTTGTTTCGCGGTTGCTTTTTCTTTCAGCATATGGATCATGATGTTATTTTTAACACGAACTGGAGTGGAAGTCAATTATTTAATAATGATTAATCTCCACGACCGTTCAGTTGTATAATGTTTATAGCCTAAACACTATTTATTAATTAACCAGCAACTTCTCTGGTTTGGATTCCATGATTGGGGTTTATACCGAATACACGATTCTTACGCATGCTTTGGAGCAACAGATACTACCCATGGTTCAAAATCACTCGGGTGCCGGGCCCATCTTGGAATAGTCCACCGTGAGCCAGCGTTCAGGTTTGATACACACCAGGAGGTCTTCCTTCCAGCCCCCACCCTGGCTGATATTGGTAAAAAGTTGCTCTCCATGCTCTGAGCCATAATAGCGCAACGCCATCGGATGGATATCCCGTTCAAGGTCTACCTGCTGGATGGTGAAGGGACCTTCGATGGAGACGTACCTGTAATTGGGCGGGGTTGTGTCTTGAACGCAGAAACTAATCCGTACGGCTTTCTCCAATAGTCTGGCTTTTCGTGTTTTTACACCGGTCCAAATGCATACCTCCCCTCCAGCCTGGTAGTTGTACCAAACCGGCACGGTAAGTGGTCCCCGCCCTTCTTGCGGGATGCTGATAATTCCCACACGCGTCTCAGCCAGGAATACCTGGCGTTCTTCGACGGACATCCTTGTATCCATAGTTAACTCCTAAAATATTTATTGATCAAAAAGTTGTCATTAAACTCCTGCTGCTTTCACGTTCGCAAGAATGAGGAGTCCACAACCCTTTCAGCTCCGGATGATTTGCTACAGTGTGCAAATCGTAGAGACATCGCACACATACAACAATGCTGCGCAATATAGGCTTTCCTTCTCTGGGAGTGCTTTGCGAGCGGCGCTCCTTGTCTTGATACACATTTATGCCACGCGCTTGCCATGGTGAGGGTTTTCCACAACCACCTGGTTAAGCATATCCAAATGTATATGTAATCGCTGGGTCAGGTTGATTTCATTCCGATGATATTAATAATATTATACAGCAGTACTGGATGAAGTTTCTCTCTGGCAAGTGCCTATTAATACGGCTAATTCTTCCAAATCTGTCCGGTTTCCTATGAAAGGTCAATTCCAAATCTAACCGAACATTAATCCAAATGCATGTAAAAATCTAATACAAACCAAATAAAATAATTCTAATCGAGTTAGCATAGCTGATAATTCATTTGTTTCGAGAAAAGCTTTATTATATTGTTATGCAAAGCGGGGGAGTAACGCCTGATGGAGATAATCGTATGGACGAACCATTGGATCACCATGATCATCATCAAACGATGGGTGGAAACCCAGGTCAATCGCAAAATGAGCCAGAAACGCCTATGACAGAAATGGGACACTCCATGGAAGGAGGGTACCATGCAGAGCATGCCAGTCAGATGCAGCATGATGCCCAAGCAGGACACCCAGGTCATGCAGAGCATGCTAATCCTGTAGATCGCCCAAGCCATGTAAGACATGATGGACAGCCGGAGCACATTGAGACGAAAGGGTATGCAGGACATGTTGACCATCGCGGTCATGAGCAGATGTTCCGCCAGAGGTTTTGGGTTTCTCTCCTGCTTTCCATACCGGTATTAATTTTTAGTCCTTCGATACAGGAATGGCTGGGGTACAGCCTCCCTGCTTTCTCAGGCAGCCAATGGATCGCCCCGGTTATTTCGGTGATCATCTTTTTGTATGGAGGATTACCCTTCTTGAAGATGGCTGTTCCCGAACTACAAAACCGCCAACCAGGTATGATGACCCTGATTTCACTTGCCATCAGCGTGGCGTTCATCTATAGCTTGGCATCCCTGTTCATTCCTGGAAGCATGTCATTCTTTTGGGAGCTGGTCACCCTGATCGATATCATGCTCCTGGGTCACTGGATTGAGATGCGCAGTGTACGCCAGGCTTCTGGTGCCTTACAGGAACTGGCCAAATTAATGCCGGATATAGCAGAACGCGTGCTGCCGGATGGCAGCACGGAAATCGTGCTGGTCAATGACTTGAATGAAGGTGACATGGTGCTTATTCGCCCAGGTGCAAGTGTGCCTGCCGATGGTGATGTGCTGGAAGGTGAATCGGATGTCAACGAAGCGATGATCACCGGTGAATCCAAACCAGTCAAAAAACAAGTTGGAGCAAAAGCAATTGCCGGTTCAATCAACGGCGATGGCAGTTTGAGGTTGAAGGTGACTGCCACCGGCGATAAAACCGCCCTGGCAGGAATCATGCGGCTGGTGGAACAAGCTCAGCAGAGCAAATCCAATACCCAAATCCTGGCAGATAAGGCAGCTGGATGGTTGTTTTATATCGCATTGGGAGTAGCTTTCGTCACAGCAATTGCCTGGACCATCGCTGTGGGATTTAATGCAGAAGTGATAGCAAGGGTGGCTACGGTGCTGGTGATCGCTTGCCCGCATGCATTAGGTCTGGCAGTTCCGCTGGTGGTGGCTATCACCACCTCCATGGGTGCTCGTAATGGCATCCTGGTGCGTGACCGGCTGGCACTTGAGAAAGCCCGCTTGATCGACACAATCGTTTTTGACAAAACCGGAACACTGACGAAGGGTGAGTTTGGGGTTGTTAACATCAAGACCGTGAGCAATTGGAATGAGGACCAGGCCTTGGGGTTGGCCGCTGCTATTGAGGGGGATTCAGAACATACGATTGCCCGAGGCATACGAAAATCAGCAGAGGAGCACATGCTGTCACTTCCTGATGTATCTGATTTTGAAGCGATTAAAGGTAAATGCGCGCGTGCTCAAATGGATGGGAAGATGGTTTATATTGGTGGGCCTCGCCTGCTCGAGATGTTGACTATCACGCTGCCTAATGAGCTTTACCAGTTTTCCATGCAAGCCAGCCAGAAAGCTCAAAGTGTAGTACACCTGGTGGAGAACAGTCAAGCAGTCGCATCGTTTGCGCTGGCAGATATCATCCGTCCAGAAAGCAAGCAGGCTATTGATTTGCTGCACAAGTTGGGACTACGGGTGGCTATGTTGACGGGTGATAGCGAGCAAGTTGCCAAAGCCGTTGCAGATGAGCTAGGCATTGACACCTACTTTGCTGAGGTATTACCCGAGCACAAAGACATGAAAGTGGTTGAGCTTCAGAAGCATGGCAAGCATGTTGCCATGGTTGGGGATGGTGTCAATGACGCTCCAGCCCTGACGCGCGCTGATGTGGGCATTGCGATTGGCAGTGGAACCGATGTAGCCATTGAATCAGCCGGTATTATCCTGGTTAGGAGCAACCCGCTTGATGTGGTCAAGATTTTCGATTTAAGCCAAGCAAGCTACCGTAAAATGGTTGAGAACCTGATCTGGGCTGCTGGATATAATGTGTTTGCCCTGCCTCTGGCAGCAGGAGTGCTCGCTCCAATCGGTATTGTATTGTCTCCTGCTATGGGTGCATTGCTCATGTCAATCAGCACAGTGATCGTGGCAGTCAATGCACAATTATTACGCAGGCATAAGCTGGCATAAGCTGGCATAAGCTAAGATGTAAAATCCACAAGTTAAACTATCTAGGATACCGCCGGTTTACAATCTCTTATAACAAATAACAACAGCCAATTCATCCTAGCGTAGCACAATGGAACCCAATCCACGCACTAACAAACCGGCTGCCATGGCAATTACCACCGTCAGGGCACTGACCGCCAGCATGGAGCGCCAACCCAGTTCGCGGCGTAACGCTGAGAGCGTAGCCAGGCAGGGCACATAAAAAACCACAAAAACTGTGAAGACGAGCATCTGCAGGTAGGTGAGCGCTTGTGAGAAATCTTTGACCCCCAACGCCTGGCGAAGCATGATGAGGGACAGCTCCTTGCGAAATATCCCAAAGATGAGCGGAACACCGGTCTCAGCGGGTAATCCAAGCAGCCAGGTGAATGGCCTTACTAAAACATCGATATATGAACTAAGCTGATAGTACACCAGTACTGCTAACAGCAGGCTGCCAACAATCAACAACGGCCAGGCTTCGACGATGAACTCACGCACGCGGAACCAGGTTTTGTTTACTACATTTTTCAAGGTAGGTATTCGATAAGCCGGCATCTCGAGGATCAATCCGGGGGTGTCTTCAGGCAGCAGTTTGGTAAGGATGCGCCCCGTCAGGGCAATAACGAAAATATTGAACAGGTAAATCCCCAACGCCCATGATGGTCCAAGATAGAAAGCCACCAGACCGAACACGACCGACAGGCGGGCTGCACATGGAACCAGCACTGCCAGGGTGGACGCAATAATGCGATCCTTACGTTCTTCCAGGATACGGGTTGACATGACTGCCGGGACATTACAGCCATACCCCAGGATGAATGGCACGATGGCTTTGCCATGCAAACCCAGGCGGTGCATTAAGCCATCCATCAGGAAGGCAATGCGCGGCAGGTAGCCGACATCTTCGAGGATGCTCAAGCCAAACAGAAACGGGATGAGATAAGGCAGAACGATGGCAATACCACCGGACACGCCCTGGATTAAGCCTACGGTTAACTCACCCATTAATGAGCTGGTGCCAAATAAACTGGCAACCTGGCTGCTGATAGCATTGAAAATCACCAATACCGGAGCTTCAATCAGCTTTCCAAACCCGTACACAATCTGGAAGAAAATGGACAGGATCACTACAAGAGCCAGATATCCAAATAATGGATGGAGCAGGATATCGTCCAGTCTATCGCGCCAACTCACCCTCCGTTGACCCTGGCTGATAATTTTCTCTGCTAATTGACCAGCCAGCCGGTGTCTTTGCAGAGCATCCTGTACAACTAAAGTTTGATCACGCGGTGGAACAGCGGTCTCGGCAACTTGGAGTGTTTTTAGGAATAATGCCTTTATCCCATGTCCCCGGCTTGCCACCAGGGGCATAACCGAGACTCCCAATCTCGACATCAAGGCTGGTCCATCGATATTTAGACCCAACCGGGAAGCCTCATCCATCATGTTCATGGCGACAACCAACGGACGGTCAACCGGCAGCAATTCCAGGGTCAATTCCAGCCCCTGGGTTAAATGGGTGGCATCCACAACATTGATAATGGCATCCACCTCATGTGAGGTTAAGTATTTACTGACTTCTGCTTCAGCAGGATTGGTACCATTCAGAGTAAAAGTGCCAGGCAGGTCAACCACCTGGACGACCCTTCCATTCAGGCGAACCTTACTCTCTGTAAATGTAACTGTAGTTCCGGAGAAGTTTCCGGTTTCAGCTCTATACCCCGCCACCTGGTTGAATAGGGTACTCTTCCCGCAATTCGGCTGCCCGATCAGGGCAAATCGCATGCCGGCACCTCCACCAGGATATTCGCTGCGATACCCCTCCCCAAGGCAATCTCCATTCCCCGTACTTCAAGCAAGACCGGACCATCAAAGGGAGCATGGCGTACCACCCGGACAAGGTCCCCCTGAAATAGGCCGTATCGGTTCAATTTGAGCCGATAATCAGGCTCGCCCTCGAACGATGCGATTCTGACCTGGATTCCATTCTTTATTTCGCTGAGTCTTGTCTTACCATTATTCTCAGTGGAGTTCACATCTTTGAGCATTGCACCAGAACCTTTTTGCCAGAGATTCAAGGCAAATCATGGGATTTGTGATAGAATATTAATAGATTTATTATTAGTATATACTAATATTGTTTGTTAGTATATCCTGTTATCGGACTGATGTAAAGGGAGATGAATGTCACAAGGATTATCCACAGACAACCGGCCTACACCCACCATTGAAGATTACCTGGCCGTCATGTATGTTATGGAACGGGATGGTGAGGAAATCAAGGCTGCACGCCTGTCAGAATCATTGGAAGTCACCCCACCCACGGTGACGGTGACCTTGAAACGCATGGAACGGGACGGTTGGATCGAGTTAGATGGACGCAAGAATATCCGATTGACAGAACACGGGTGTAATGCAGCCAGCTCGGTGATTCGCCGACACATGCTCACCGAGTGGATGCTGGCACGCATGCTAAAAGTTCGCTGGTCGGACGTGCATAGTGAGGCACATGCCATCGAACATAGCATCTCCAATGAAATTGAGTATAAAATGCGCGAAAATTTCGATGACCCGCAAGTTTGCCCGCATGGCAACCCGCTGCCAGGGTATGAATACATCACCGCTCAATGGAAACCATTGACCCAATTCAAAGCCGGTGAATTAGTTGTCATCCGCCGTATCCACGAGACAGCTGAAGATAACGCTGATCTGATGAAGTTTCTTGAAAACAACGGAGTGATCCCAGGAACCGAGGCTGAAATCTACGAGATCCTGCCGTTCAACCAGACCATGACACTAGGATTAGGCGGTCGGAAGGTCGTACTGGGGTTCCCCACGGCACATTATATATATGTGGAGAAGGTGTGAGGGAAAAGCATTGAGCAGTTTGTAGTTAGTCTTCATGAATAACATTCACTACCAAGCATGAAAATTTTGTGCTATAACCGGTTTCAACGGCTGACACAGAGGTCGTTTTTCCT
>Ga0154666_1126_pt1 | contig 10730 bp, 11 predicted proteins | sample Rifle2008BG13ft_FD_116095 | JGI IMG/M metagenome (GOLD analysis project Ga0154666, IMG submission 116095) | Chloroflexi bacterium RBG_13_50_21 | reverse complement strand
TAGGATCGATTCCCCCAATATGGATAATACCTCGGGCAGGAAGGTGGCTGCCAGGTACTCACCATCTTGTGCAAAAAGTTCATGCTCAGGAACAGGAATGGATTGTCCTCGCGCCTGGCCGACCGCACGGCAGATCTCACGCGCCAGCCACCATTGGAAACGGTCCAGGCTGGTATGCGTGCGACCTTGTAAGTCGATAAAGACATGGATGAAATGCGCAGGTAGGTGGTTGGGGATCTGCTTTAACACCGAGGTCTTGCCCACCCGGCGTTGCCCATGGATGACCAGGATGTGGTTGACGAAGCGGCCGCTCAGATTCTGCTCAATCCATTCGAATACATCCTGTCGACCGAAGAACATACTTGGCTCTACGACCGGTGCTCCAGCAATGTATGGATTGAGAAAATTGTTCATTGCGCGATCTGTTTCACTTCCATCGATTAAATACTATGCTTATAGGCTTAATAATAATTATACATCTGGAATCAAACAGGGTTTGATAAACACATGATATATATCTGTTTCGTTAGGGGCGCAGGGGTGATTTTTAATATCGAATATTTTGAGCACCCCTGCGCCCCTGCAAATAATTTTTAATGCAATCCAACCTACAAAATCATTATTCTCGCGCTACAAATTCGTTATTCTCGCGCTCAACCTTCGTTCCCCACAAAACCTCCCTTTTCAGCTTGCTCCATCACTCCCTGGATTAACTCCACCAGCCTCCTGGCTGATGCTGCATCCAGCTCCACTGCCACGCGCCTCCCAGGTCCGCCTGACTGGTTTGTGAAATCGAGGTTCAACGCATATTCTAAAGGCATGTCGAAGGGATGGTCATAACTCACGCTCAACTGATCCAACTTGAACCAACCTGTCCCTGTTTTACCACTACCGCTAATATTCACCTGTTGGGCGATCATCGTGCACATGTTTACCTTCCTTTGAGTGTGCGGTCCAGAAAGGTGAACACTTTGTTCCACCCATCCACTGCCTGCTCCTGGCGGTAATTTGGACGGTTGTGGTAGAAGAAGCCGTGACCGGCGCCATCATAACGGTGGAACTCGTAATCCTTGCCATGTTGTTTAAGCGCTTTCTCGAGCTGGTTCACCTGTTCGGGGGTGGGGCTTTGATCGTCATTGCCGAATATTCCTAACACCGGGCATGCCAGGTCTGCCGTATAATCTGCCGGTGCCACCGGTTGCTTGGGGGTTAACTCCTGCGGTGTCATCACCACCCGCCCACCCCAGCAGTCCACCACCGCAGAAAACCTCGGGATACGGCAAGCGCAAAGATAAGCATGCCTGCCTCCCGAGCAGGTGCCAAATATCCCCACCTTTTCGCTCACGTATGGTAATGCAAGTAACATCTCCTGTGCTGCCCCCACATCCCCCAACACCTGTTCATCAGAAACACCTCCCGCCCCACGCACCTTGGCTGCCACGTCCTCCGGTGTTCCATGCCCCTCCCGGAAATATAGATTCGGGCAGATACTGACATAACCTTGTGCAGCGAATTTGCGGGTCGTCTCCCGGTACCATTCATCCCATCCCGGCAGGTGGTGGACAAGTACCATCCCCGGGAATGGACCCGATCCAAGCGGACGAGCGAAATAAGCATGGATCAAGTCAGCGTGGTACCCGGGTATTACCATGGTTTCTGCCAGCATTCCTTCATATTGGTCGGTCGTATACATGCAATCCTCCTGATAATATCAAGCGTGTTATACCTTAATGTCAGCCGCGAGCGCCGATCCTTGAGCCTCCTGCTCCTAACTTATCCTGTAAGCTTTTTTGGACATTCCATTCACAGCTTCCTCTTCAGCTCCAACACCACCTCGGGCTGTTCGAGGCTATCTTCAATATGCCCATAAAACTTGCCCATGTGAATACCGTCCATGAGGGCATGATGCCCTTGCACGCTAAGCGGCAACTTCAAGCCTCTCCCTTCCGTAAAGTATTTGCCCCAGGCAAAGCGTGGCACGGAATCCGCTGGATGCAGCCTCATCGGGTGTGTAAAACTGGTGAACGAGACCCACGGGATGGCGGTCATATACAATAGATCATCTCGTCCGGGTGGATCTTTCAGAGTGGGATTGTCTTTTACCGCGGCGATCAGCCTGGCTGCCCTGCCTGCGAATTCCCCGAAATCCTCGTTATAATCCACGGTACAAAAGCTGAACAGGTCGTTTTCCACCAGGACTGTTACCGAAGGGCTGACCATCTCGTGCTCCACAACTTCACCGCCCCGTAGTCGTTGGCGAAACTCGGGGATGGCGTTGGCCGTGCGTGCGATCAAATACATGATGGCTGCTGTCAGTGAAACCCCCCGCTCCTTGATGTATGGGTGGAGCTTCGACAGATCTACGTTTGCGCACATGTTGAAATGTGGGTGGTTGAAGGTGTTGAAGAATTCGAAGTGTTCACGCCTGATCCAGGTCTGCATGTCGATCTTATGCATGTCTCACCTCCATGATTATTTGTAAACCAACTATGACCAGCAATTCTCTCATGGAATTGCTTTCTCTCCATCTTATGGCATGATCCCCCAGAGTTTTAAGTCTCCCTGGTAGCACCAGGTGACCAAGAGGCTTCCATTCGGTGAGAATTTCACTTCGCATTCATCGGTCAGGTTCAACAACGCCTTCCCACTCTCCGGCACCAAGAACCGGATGGTATATCTGTCCTCGATTGCCAGGATGTCGTTAGCAAGTGAGAACCCTCTGGGCGATGGATCCATATATGGATCTGAAAACCCGTAAGATGCCAGGTATGTCATCGCGTCGGTGGAAAAAAGGAATATCTGACCACCTGCTGCACTTGCTGCCAGACTACTATCGGGTGAGAAAATAAGCCCTGAATCAGAATTGATCAAATCTACCAGATTTTCACCCGTGGAAATGTCCCAGATTTTATGCACAAAATGATTACCGACCTGAAATCCTCCGACCAGCAGGCGACCATTCGGTGAGAATTCCAGATTCATAACCATGCCGGGATTTGTCAGCGATAACTTTTCTATTTGTGTCGCCACATCTACAAGGTGAATGACTGATTCATCACGGGCACCCTGGTAATCGCCTGTGGCATAGATTTTTCCATCCGGAGAGTAAGCCTGGGGTACCACTTCTAAAGTTTGGATTACTTCCCCCGATACCAGGTCATATAGACGGTTGTATGCATAGAGCTTGGTCTCGTCAGGCGGGAAGAAAAGTCCGCTTGGTGAATCCCACCGATCAACGAATAAGACTTGATCGCCTGTCGTCAAATCCCATACTTCCATATAATCGTTGAAGCGGTCATTCCACGGTTCAGATAATGTCGCCAGTAATTTCCCACTTGGTGAGAATGCCAGTTCATATATCTCCTTGACAGGTAAACTGGCTAATAATTCTAATTTAGGGATGTTTTCAGCACCAATCTGCTCAAGACCTTTCGGAAGGAAAGGTTCTGGGATGGGGGTTGGAGGGATCGGTGTTGGCAGAAGTGTTTCGGTGGATTCTAGCGTAGGGGTTACAATTGTAGGGATTGGGGTACCTGGCGCTGTGATTTTAGTCATTGTGGCAGTGTTGCCTGCCTGGGTCAAGGGGAGATCAGGTAATTCAGTGGCAGTATCACAGGCTGATAACGAAACCAGCCATAAAACGACGAGAATCAAGAACCATTTTTGCACTTAAATAATTTCCTCCATACCTGTCTGCGGGTGCTCAACCATGCATTGTTGCGGAGCTCTGCATGGGGTGTGAGTGTTTCCCATATGTTATACCATAGCCTGTTGAATTCATCCTGGTGAATGGATTCAGCTATTAATAATTTTCAACGGTACGATCCTTGACACTGCATTCCCTCCCGTGTATAGTCCTGCCTATGACGTTCCTACCCCGTTCATTGCAGAAAACTCGCTTTCTCTATCTCATCATCGCGATCGGCTGTGCTTTGTTCATTACTCTCACCTTTATTGCCATGTTGGTTTATCCTGGGGGCTCCGTCGATGACCATACAGTTCCTGGTTATTCCTTCACCCACAGCTTCCTCAGCAACCTGGGGATGCTGACTTCTCTCTCCGGCGAACAAAATTGGGCTTCAGCTTGTTTGTTCTTCATATCCCTCACCGCTGCTGGGGTATGTCTGGTAATCTTCTTTATCATTTTTCCACGCCTGTTTCAAAGCAGCCGCCTTCAGCGCATGCTTGGCCTGGTGGGTTCAGTCTTTGGAATCCTGGCAAGCATCAGCTTCGTTGGCATTGCCTTCACTCCAGCTGACATTGCCAGGCCAGCCCATGTGCAATTTGTCATGTGGGCATTCCGCCTTTTCCCACTGGCGGTGTTGTTTTATGTTCCTGTCCTGTTTATGGAAAAACGCTACCCACGAGTGTATGGTTGGGTATTTGCTGTTTTCTGCCTGATGCTTTTCGGCTACTACTTGCTGATGACAGAAGGACCCAGCTTTTCATCCCCGCAGGGATTGATCGTGCAGGTGGTTGGGCAGAAGGTCATCGCCTATGCCTCCATCCTCAGCATCGGCATCCAATCGCTCGGGGCGTATCGGTTTCTTAGGAACAGCAATTAGCGGTTAGTCATTAGTTACTGCTAATTGCTAATTGCTAATTACTAACAGCTATATTCTTCAGCACCAACCCCGGCATTTCTCCGGTGTGCTCTTCCCCATTCACCACCATCACACCATTCACAAACACATAATCGATCCCTTCAGGATACTGGTGCGGGAAATTCTTAAAGGGATAGTTATGCGGAGACAGGTTGGTCGCCCGGTCGCGCATTCGCTCCAGGTCAAAAACAACGATATCCGCCCTCGCACCCGGTCGCAGTATACCTCGATCCCATAATCCAAGTCGTTGGGCTGGGAAGGAGGTCATCTTGCGTATCGCCTCCTGAAGGGTTAGCACCGGCTCATCCCGAACGTACCTCTCCAGCACGCCTGGAAACTCACCATAGCTACATGGCTGATAGGGGGGTGGGTCATTCAAGAAACCGTACGGTGCCAGCACCTGTCCGTCAGAACAGATCATCACCGCTGGGTGTTGCAGCAGCAGGCGGATATTTTCTTCGTTAATATAATCAAAAATCGCCTCGGCATCCTGTCCATTTTTGATAATCAGGTCAAAATACGTGTCAAAGGGGTCTTTCCCTTGCTCATCAGCAATGCTCTGGATAGTCCTGCCGATTGCCTCGGGATTACTGGGTGCATGCAGCATGGTGATGCGCTGCCACTGTCCATGTTTAAGTAACCCCACCGGACCAAAAGCTGGCTTGCGATCCTCCACAATTTCTCTTTTTATCTCAAGGCGTTTCCCGGGATCCAGCAATAAGGCAGCAATTTCAGCCTCTGGCCGGTCCTGGATAGTTTGAGGCAGTCCATGAGCTAATGCGGGTGCCAAGTCGGTATGCACGTCGTTATCCGCCGTCACATCCTGCCCTCGGGCACGTGCCTGCTCCACCAGGCGTAAATTAGCGCTTGCATCATACAGAGCACCGAACTTGGGGGCATTGTGTGAAATCTGCACAGGTATCCCTGCCTCTTTCCCGATGCGAATGGCTTCCTCCACCGCCTCCAGGATGGTTTCCCGCTCCCCACGGATGTGTGAGGCGTACAATCCATGATATTTTGAGACCACTTTACCTAGGGCGATGATCTCGTCTGTGTTGGCATAGCACCCCGGTGGGTATACCAACCCGGTGGATAATCCGAATGCACCCGCTTGCATGGCTTCATGCAACAATGCTTTCATTCGCTCGAGCTCATCCGGGCTGACGGAGGTCTCCTCCAGTCCCTTCACCGCCATGCGCAAGGCTCCATGCCCTGCCAGTGGCGCGAGGTTAATTCCCAAGCCTCCTTCCTGTAAAAATTGCAGGTATCCTTCAAAAGTTCGCCACATCCAGCTCACTTCCGGTTGGTCAGCGATGGATCCCCATTGGCTTTTCATTTCGTTCAGGTGGGCAACCTCTACAGGTGCCGGGCTCATCCCGCAATTGCCGATCACGTGGGTGGTTGCACCTTGCCTGACTGCACTCTCAGCTTTGCGGTTGACCAGGATGGTTAGGTCCGAATGGGTGTGGATGTCGATGAATCCCGGGGATATAAATCGTCCATCCACTTCCACGATCTGTTTTCCTTGCAGGGTTCCAGCCGGTGAGATTTCAACGATCCGCCCCCCTTTGATCGCCAGGTCTCCCCAGAACCATGGATTCCCACAGCCGTCCAATATACGTCCATTTGCCAGCACAATGTCGTAAGTTGCCATGTTGCCTCCATCATCGGGTGGTCATATTATTATATATGCAAAAAATCAAAGCAAGCAGGATGGGTAATAAGTCATTATAGCGCAGGCCTTCTGCCCACCGAATTTCTCCTCCATAAAATGGATGCTTTGGGGTATGTGGGAGGGGGTGGTCTTTGGTAAAATACACAGCATGCCCATCAACCCTCGTATACTCTCCCTCGCCTGCCAGCTCTACGCTACCTCCCCAGAACTGTTGCAACCTCTCTCAGGTGGGTTTTCCAACGCAGTGTATAAATTTCCACTAGCACAGCCCACACAGGTTTCCAAACATGGCGTCCTGCGTATCGGTGTGGAGGATTGTCCCCCGGAGCAAACACTGGGCATGCTCGAATGGGTACGCTTTCTGAGTGAGCAGGGTGCCCCCGTCACCGCACCTCTGGCTTCCATTAACAACCTGCTCATAGAACAACGCGAACAAGATGGCACACGCTACATCCTCACCGCCTTCGAGGAAGCCGAGGGTATTCTGGCGGAAAGGATCCAACCCCACGAATGGTCCGATGACCTGTTCCGAAATATCGGCAAAGCTGCCGGTAAATTTCACCGGATTTCCCGCGGATTCCATCCCTCCCACCCCATGCTCACCCGCCCGATGTGGTTCGATTCCGATGAGATTCTCGAAGCGGTCAGGCTCTACTCTGCCTCCTCCGACCCTGTAAGCGAAAAACTTACCTCATTGATCAGCGAGCTCAAGCTCCTGCCCACCCCCTCTACGGAATTTGGCCTCATTCATGAAGACCTGCACTTCGCCAACTTCCTCATCCTTCCCGATGGTCAGCCTATCATCATTGACTTCGATGATTGCGCCTATGGCTGGTTTGCCATGGATGTGTCTATGGCATTATTCGATATCCTGGTGCTTCTCAATCCTACCAGTGAAGCTGATAAACAAGTCTTTGCCCACCGCTTCCTCTCCAATTATCTCGCCGGTTATCGCCAGGAGAGCGACCTGCCTATATTCTGGCAGCGCCAGATTCCCTGGTTTCTCAAGCTCAAGGAATTGTGCATCTACGCCACCCTCATCGATCTTGCTGCAATTGCTAAACCAGACTCGTGGGTAGGTCGCTTCATGCGCGGTCGTAAGGAGCGCATCGCCAATGATGCCCCCTACGTCACCATCGATTTTGATAATCTGTAAATCATTTACCAATGAGTCCACGGAGTGCACAGACTATTATCAATTTTCTCCTTTGTGATCTCTGTGATCCTAGTGCTCTCCGTGGTGAATGGGTTTTTATTTGGCAGTAAAATTAACCCATGACATCCTATATCCGTCCCCCCGACGATGTCTATTGGCATTTCAGACGTTTGAAGACCGAAAATCAAATAGGCGCAGAGTACATCAGCTGGGAAGATGGCTGCCTGTACCGGGTCAACCCCGAGCGGCGTATCTGCCAGGTAGTTGATGGTATCGAGCATCCCACGATTGATAGCCTGCCAGCCCGATTGCCCGCGGGGGCGCACGTCCTCACCGGCTCGGGCTGGGGCTTCCACATGCATATATCTACTTTTTACCAGCAGATCATCGCCCACTCGGATGCTAAAGCAGGAAAATAGAGATAATAAGACCTGGCAGGTTTCAAAAACCTGCCAGGACTGCTTGCCTCACCGGTTCTTACCTTGCATTTTTTTTAACATCTCTTGGGTAGATGGGGCAGTTTGACGGTAAAACAGAGGTTGCATATTTGGATCCACTGAGTCGTGGATTCTTTGTACATGTTTTGGGTTGGTATTGATCGGAAGGTTTGCCACTTCGAAAAACTGGCACACACTGGCTTCATCTGCAAGTGATAGAGGCTCGCCGTTCGTGTGACAGATGAAGGAAAAGTCCAGTTCGTCTTTGTTGATTTTGCCATACACTCCAACCAGACGTCCTACCTCTACTTCCAGGCCACTTTCCTCCATCACCTCACGCATAACAGCATCGGTTGGCATCTCACCGCTGTCGACTCGCCCACCAGGGAGATTCCAAACATCAAGATCTTCCCGGTGACACAGTAGAACCCGACCAAGTTCATCGAAAATAATTCCAAATGCACCAATAGTGAACATGTAAACCTCCTGCAATACAAGTAACCCGTGAATAATCCACAGGGATGCTACCTAAGACCTCATAGAGACTTTATGGGTTTTGGGATTCTGTGAGTCTGTATCGAAACAATAAGATTTATAAATCCTGGAATTAGAAAAATGAGTATGATTCACCGGCATTCCCTCTTGCCAACCGCCAGCAATTCTCCATCTTCCACCCTCCACACGCGAATCTCCATATCATCCGCAGAAACCAGGATGGAACTATCTGGTGAGAATATCAGCTCGAAGATGGGCGCTTGATGTCCTTGAAATGTGCGGATCTCCCGTGAACTATCCGGTGAACTTAAAACGATATTGTTAATGTCTGCATATGCCAGGTATTTCCCATCCGGTGAGTAGACCACAGCCATGCTGTAGATGGGAGTATCGGCATCCAATAATTCCTTTCCATCCGCGGTTCTCCATATATGCAGCCCTGTAGCCAGGTCAGCCGCCAGGTATTTTCCATCCGGTGAAAAAACCGCATCCGATGTATCATAGCCTCCGCTGCCACCCAATACCCTGACGATATTTAAATCCTCTACATTAAATAATTCCACCGGACCATCAGAAGGGATGACAGCGATTACGTTTCCATTGGGTGACAACGCGATATTCATGACTTCGCTAACCGGTCTAAAAGCATTCCTCTGGTTTCCCCCCAGGTCCCAGAACTGCACCCAGCCATCGGATGAGCCCGAGTACAGCATATCCTTTGAAGATGAGAACTCGAGCTTTATTGGGCTGGGCTGGTTGCTCTGCATTTTGTTGATCAATTCCTGATCTGGCAAACGGATCAGCTGGATCGTGCCATCGTCAAAAGCCCAGGCTAGAATCCCACCCGGTGAAAGGGCGACGGTGGGTCCACTCAGGATATCTGGTGCCTGGATGAATTTTTCACTCCGCATCGTCTCCAGGTTGAATTGTTGCACACCCAGGTCTCCCCGCACCAGCAGCCTCATGCTGTCGGGTAGGAAGGCGAACGGGTCATAATAGGTCGCGAAACACGGTACCGACACATTTTGGATGACTGAAGGTACAGGCGAGGGAGTAGATATTGCTATTGTGGGCTGGGTGGTCACCGTTGTTTCATCGGGGTAGGGAGCCAGGCTGGGAGATGATTGGATTACCGTTGGAGTTGAGCTACAAGCAGCTACCTGCAAAATGATAGTGGCTATAAATAATATTTTAAATAATATATTTACCACATGTTTATTACGTTTAATGCGCATAGTATATCCTTACAACTGGTATTTCCTGGCAGTAAACTACGTTTTGATTGCTCGGTTTTCCTGTATCTTCCGGCACACAATCAGCATATGCTCACTCATTCCCACCACCGATGGGTCGGTGCATATTTTTAAGTGCGTCTCCAACCAATATTTAATGCGTTCTGGATCTTTTGCCAGCTGGTTCAGCTCTCTCACATGTTGCGTGCTGGTACCTTCTAATCCTGCCATCTCCAATATCTCCACATCCGGTTGGTTGAATTCCTGGCGAAATTCCTGTGGTAGGAAGAAGTGGCAGGCCGTGAAGCCACGTCCACCAAGGTAATCACCTGTGTCACGCAGAAGGTTGAAGTGCTGCGTCCCGATCTCTTGCTTAGATCCTTCTAATATGACCACTAAAACCGCCAAACGTCCCATCACTGAGGCGAAGATCGGTGCTCCTGGTTTAGCAACCCGTACCAGCTCTGAGATAGTTCGTCTTCTGTCGTCCGATTCCAGGATGTGCGATATATGTCCACCTGAACGAACGACAGCATCGAACGACCCACCGGGGAATTGGGATAGATCCACAATAGAACCTTCTACGATCTGCTCCACGCGGTTTCGAAATCCATGCCGCCTGACCATCCTTCTGGCAAAGTCTAGGTTTGCCCCTGTTGCGTCCAGCAGGGTTACGTCGTATCCTCTTTTCGCCAGCTCAAGCGTGTATCGACCTGGACCGCCCCCCGCATCCAGCACTCTCCCGTGAGGAGGCAGGTATTGATCCAGGAAATGCAGTGTGGTGGTGAATTCCAACCGGTGATAAGCATCCTTCACCAGCCACCGCCACTCGCTGCGGACGTTCTCAGTGTAATATTGTTTTACCAGCAAGTCAGACATGGGATGCATATATCCTGTAATTCGGTGGTTTTTATATTTGATTGATCAGGCGGAGCTTGATATTCTTCCCCGCTTTAGAATTGGGTCGGATTAAAAACAAAGGAAGGCAGTGGCAAATCCATCTACCTTCCAGTGATCACATCGATTCATTCAAAGGGCGCGCTGAATCAAGGAAAGCGATCGTTACCTTGCCTCACCCTGTTCATGTTTGTCGTGCGAGCCAACCTCACCCTGAAAGACCGGTGGATGTGT
>Ga0154666_1121_pt1 | contig 10996 bp, 11 predicted proteins | sample Rifle2008BG13ft_FD_116095 | JGI IMG/M metagenome (GOLD analysis project Ga0154666, IMG submission 116095) | Chloroflexi bacterium RBG_13_50_21 | reverse complement strand
TTTTCTTGTCCGGATCCAGTGGATTCCAATGGCAGCTAAAGGCACTGATGATCATGCCTCGTTCGTCAACGGCTTTTATATACAACTTGCGTTTTTCTGGGCTTGCCAGCAGCTCATCGATCGGGCAGTGATGTGCTCCAGGTAACCCACCCGTACCAATCTCTACCGCAGTCGCACCATACGATAATATCTTATCCAAAGCCTGCTCATATGGCAGCTGCTGAAAGATGACTGAAAAGACGCCGATTCTCATTGTGGCTCCTATCCGAAAAAATCAGATCCCTCCCAAGGGTTGGGGGGAATGCAAGCAGATCAAATATCTGGAATATAATTTCGCTTTTATAAAGCTTATGCGACCATGATTTCCTGGAAGAGTTAAGTAGTTCCAAGCGAAGCGAATTCCCAGTATATTCCTGACCAACGCGGTAATACCCTATAAGATACCCGGTGGGGTGCCTGCGAGAGCCAGGGCTAGAGGCGGCATGGATCTAAGGGTTTATTACCTGCCTGCCTCTTGACCAGTTTTATTCACGAGCCGACAATTTCTCCACTAACTCTTCATAGTTGATATCGGATAGCCGTTCATGGATCAACTATCCACCGTCCGCAGCAAGTTCAACCTGAAGGGAATTGAACCAGCGATGTTCAACAAGCATAACCAATGCTGACCCTCCGGGAACCAGGCAATCATTGAGCTTCTGTAGCTTATCGGATGAAAAATCCACCTCGATATTTTTCGCCGATTTCTTCCCCGCGGCTCCACCAGCAATTGCGCCAGCCACGAGAGCAACGGGTCTGACCACCAGGCCTGCCAGACCACCCAGGGCTATCCCAAGTGCGACTTTACGTTTGGAGGGCACTTTTTTCTATTCATGAACGTGAGTGCTGCCATTCATTTCTTTTTCAATCACGGTGGCATTCAGCACTTCCATGGCATACTTTTTACCGAACTCATGGACCTTCTGATAGCTGTGTTGAGCCTGGTCTTTACCTTCAAACACCCACACCATCAGCTCTAAATCACTGGTAGCTACCTCATCCCAAGCACGCTTTACTGGATGAGAAGGGAGCTGGCTGATCTTTTCTTTTTCAATTTTCAGGTGGATAACATTCTCTTCGAGACGGTCAATCATCGAGACTTGAATAGCAACCTCTTTTTTACCCCGGCCATGGCCTTTCATCAGTAGAAAATGCGTAATTTGCCCGGAGGTAGCATCAAGGAGCAGCTCTCCCACCTGACCTACATAACCGTCCAACGCCTCCACGGACATCCCGCGATTGAGGGCAACCTCTCCTGCTGGGACAAGCTGATCCTGGACAGTGAGATAACCCATGTCTGGTGCCATCGTCACGTCGCTGTATGTCGTCATATATGGAAGGCTGTAGGCGTATCCTTCTGCACCATGGTCCATTTCCAGGTAGTGCGTACGTGTGAAGGGATCCATTTTTGCGAGGTCCTCGGCTGTGCAATTCAGGTAAACTGCTTCACGTGTGGTCTTAGTCACTCGATCGACCGGAACAAGCTGTTCTTCACCATGGAACAGGGACTTTTCCACAACTGCAATATGCGTCAGCTGACGGGTTGCAGGATCTACGATTACAGCCGTTAATGTGCCCTCTGTACCGTCTGTACAGATTACTTTGGATCCTATGTTAATACTACTGATCATCGTACACTCCCTTTCTCAATTCTCAAGCAGCTGGGCTGCTTAATAAGTGTGCTGATTTTATCTGATTAAGTTTAGCTGCATATTCTGGATGACATTCCTCATCCAGTATGGTTAGTAAACCGTTTTTTCAGGAATATTCCTTTAATTTCTAAGGTGCCGTATCAGGATAACCAGGGATAGTTTTGCGCTTCGAAAAACCACCGCTGTAGGTCACGATTTCAATCACCAATCCAAGGCCAACCCACACCCAATCAAATCCTGCTATCCCATTTTTACAGAGAACAGGGTCCACATCACGGTCGTCCAGGGCACGAAAATCACACCCAAGATTGGCTAGATTAAGGATTGGAAGGCATAATTAAATTGCGTCCGACCCGAAGGGAATAGCCAATAGATCACTAAACCCACACGTGGACCAAAAAACAACAGACCCAATGATAAGCAGCACATTCTATCCTCCAGGTATTTTTGATTGAAGGTAACTATTCAGCCTCGGCTGAATCATCTACCTCCAGATGGATATCTAATTATAGCGCGGCAATACCATAATTGCCTTGTCCGAATTCATGTGCGTCATCCACAAGCTATCTTCACCTGTAATACTATCGAACACTGGTTTTTGGAAAAAGGGCCAAGGCCGCCAAGAACAACAATTCAACTTGCGCTCTGGCGGCCTGAATCTTTCTCCATATTAATAGGGCGTTATTGACAGGGTACCTGCCTGGTAATAGATCAGGCTGCCCCGTGGGGAAACCAACTCAAGCGCATTTCCCTGGAGTAGGGCACCTGTCACGACTGATAATAACCCGAGATAGGACGATTCCTGTGCCATGACATCGCCCGGACATGACATTTGGGAGCTCACCAATCCGGTGATTGCCACAGTATACGTACCATCCCCGTTGTCAGTGGCAGTATAGCTGCCTGTGTAAGTATTGCATCCGGAAAAACCTGCAAGCTGCCCCGCCTGGAACTGCAAGGTGATGGCTGTGCCAGGCAAAATCCCCTGACCTGCATAGGAATTCAAGACCCAAACAACCGGGGTATCCATGCGGGTGGAGATGGTAACATCCATCGTTGCGCTGCTGCTCTGACCGTTTTCATCCGTTACCACCACCGACACCTGGAAGCTACCAGACTGGTGTATATCATGGTCTGGTAGGGATCGGGTGAAGGTCCGGCAGAGGTGACATCCCCAAAGTTCCATCTATAGCGGGTGATTGGGCTGCTGCCGGCAACAGATGCAGACGCGTCGAAAGATATCGGCTCACCCACGTATCCCTGACCGGAGCCCTGGATCGAGGCTTGTGGCGGGGTTACCGGTGCCTCGGTTGGCTCAGCCGTCGGCGTGGGTTGGGGTGCCTGGGTTGGGGTCGGCGGAGGTGGTTGTGTCGGCGGAGGAGTAGGCTCCACGACCACGGCGATGTTGATCTCCATTACCTCAGAATCCTGATAACCGCGTTGGTCGGTCACAATCAGTTCTACCCGATACGTACCAGGGTTATTGTAAACATTATCGACCACTTCTCCTGAGCCCGTTCCACCATCGCCAAAATCCCAATTCCAGGCGATGATCGGAACTTCGCTGAAAGATTCAGTTCCATTAAAGGTGACGACTTGATTTACATTTGCTTCCGCGGGCATCTCGATCCTTGCCTGGGGTGGCTCGATTTCCTCAGGTCTATTGATGGGTGTGAGTGAGTAATTTAACACACCCGCATCACCAGTCACCTGCATCACAGTTTCAGCAGCCTGGTAGCTCTTGACTGAGTTGAGGATGGCAAACATTACCTGTTGCTGAGCGTCCAGTGCCGTGCTGGGGCGGGCTTCTTGGGTAGAGTTCAAATTCCCCACCGTAATCCCATGGATATTCGTTGTGTAGGTACCCTGGTAGGAGTTACACCCAGAATATCCGCTGAGGGTTCCGTCGGATTTGAACAGTGTATAAGGTTCCTGGGCTCCGGCTAAACTGTACGTGTTATTATAGGAAACTAAATACCATGTCTTCTCAACCAACAGGTGGGTTTGGTCAGCACTTTCCGCTGGTTTTGAGCCGCGATAGGTGAGTACACCCTGACCGGTATTAAGAATGAGCTGGTCGCCGGTCAGCCAATAGCCGTAAGCGCGGGAAAGCATGTTCATGTAAGTACCTTCTTGTTCCATGATCCCGATTGGCTGGCAGCACTGCTGGTGAGCATTCAGCGTCGTCTGTACCCCCATATCATTGCCGAAGGAAGCCACATAGTTGTTGCAACCCGCATAACCGCTCATCGTTCCCGATGCCCCATCCGGGTTGATAGTAAATGCGGCGTAGATGGAGGTTCCAGACAAGACCGGTGTATTATTCATGTACCACAAGTACCAGTTGGTACCATTTAGAGTGCTCATCGGCGGTCTTTCCGCCACCTCAAGCTGGGTTGATTCAAAAACCAGGTCTTGTTTGTTGTCGTCATATGGAATAGTCATTGTATTTCCGGATATCCGGTACGTTGTGGCGTTATTTAATGCCAGGAAGAAAAGCTCTTCCTGTTCGGATAATCCGGGGACGCAGCTCTTGTTATCTGTGCTCACCGGCAGGTTAATCTTCATCTCATCCACAGAGGCAGTAAAAGCCGCAGTATATTCATTTCAACCGGTCGTACCTGTTAGCACACCCGAAGGGGCACCTGGAATGCGGCTGAATTGTACTGAAAATTTCTTCCCTGTACCGGAGTCTGCGGATTATTTACATCCCCCATTGATACCAACTTCCAAAGTGCACCTGCTAGCGGTGTGCGGTTAACGGTGTACACCAGGCTGCCGGATGGATTTGTGAGCACTAACTTATCCACAAAAATTTCGTAGGAAGTGGAAGCCTGAAGCGCCTACAGATAAGCCTGCTCTGTTTCCATCCCGGTGGCACACGCCATCAAGGTGACCGCTGCAGGTTGTACTGTGAGGTTATTTCCGTCCAGGGTGTAACCAGCGCTTTAAGTATTGCATCCCGAGGAACCACTGATGACACCCGTATCGGGAGCTTCTCCTGGAGTAAAGACAGCGGTAATATTCGTCTCAGCAGAGACGGGTTGACCATTCATGGTGGACAAGGTCCACAGGGAATACTCAAGTGGAACATCAACAGCCGTATAGGTGAGCACGCCCGCTCCCTGGTTGTAGGTAATGGTGAGTTTCAGACCAGAGATGGCATATTGCTGGGCGGTTCCGAGAGTAGACAGGTAGGCTTGCTCCATCTCCATCCCGGTCGAACAAGCCATCTGGGTCATCGCAACCGGACCAAGGGTGAGCTACTGTTCCTGTATGGTATAGCTGGCACTGTATTGGTTGCAGCCGCTAAAGCCGCTTAACATTCCATCAGTCGAGAAAACAGCAGTGATGACTGTATCTTCGGGGACCGCCTGGGGAGCAGCAGGATCTCCATAGGAAACCAGGATCCAGTTGGTATCGGTGAGAGACTTGGCACCACTGGTATAGATCAACACCTGATCCGGTTGCGATGGATCACTATAGGTTAGGCTCAGGCGCCCCTGGTTGTTAAAGTTGAAACTCCTGGTGCTCTGTAAGGCGGTGAGATAGACACTCTCCTGGTCTATTCCCGTTGGACAAGCCATGCGAGTTGTCGCCAGGGGGGATATGGCTAAAGTTCCATCAGAGGCCGCCTGGAAGGTACCTGAGTAGTTATTACATCCACTAAAGACACCAAGCTGACCATCGGACATGAACTCCAATGTGATAACCAGACCCTCTTCGATAACGGTAGGATTGGCAGGATCGCCGTACCCCACCAATACCCAGGGATTTGCATACAATTGGTTTACATCCACAAATACAGGCGTCGCCGCCGGGGTATTGGTGCTTATCGGCGGAGGCAGTGGAGTTGGGGTTTCCTTGGAACAAGCCCCCAATACCATCGCGCTCAGGAGTAGCAGCCCCACCACAGAAAACACTGCCCATTTTTTATGTTTTAAATTATCAATTTTTGTATCCATCACTGGTCCACTACAATTTATTCCTATTTTTTTATTTACAGCCAACGAAGATGGCGTATTGTTATTGCGATCATCGTGGTATTAATCTTGCTCGTCCTGATTATTCCTGGAGTACGGGCGTCCGTGAGCTCATGGCTGGGTATATCCGTTGCTCCTTCCGAGCAGATGCCTGCTTCTGCTGTGGAAATTGAATCGGTCTCCCCTCAAACGACTGCTGAGACACCGCCGAGTGGTGCTCTGGGCATCACTCCATCCCAATCCAATCCCTCCCCGCTCCAAACACAGGTCTCGCCTGAGGCGTTGGCTGACTTCAATTAGTTTTTAACCCAGGCTGGTTGTGAAATACTCGCCCCCACCTTTCTTCCTGAAGGCTATCAATTTCAAAGTGCATTTTATGATACCAACCACAATATGCTGATCCTGACCTACCTGATAACCCATTCCTTGCCTGGTTCAACAGATCCATCACTGACCTCAAGCGAAACCATCACCCTGCTGCAGAGCCAGAAGAACGATTTTGTCCCCATGCAAATTGCACCTGATACAAATGTGACCGATATACAGGTTAACGACCTGCCTGCTGCCTATACTGTGGGCGGGTGGGATACTGAATTCGTTAAAGATAGCACAGCAATAAGCGGTGGAAAAATGGTCTCGAGCTGGCGCAATGACCTGCCGGTAAAAAATCTCTACTCGCAGGCTGGAGATATTTACCTGGCACTGAGCACTGCTGATGAAGAAGTAAGCCAGCAAAAATTAATGGATATGGCTGCCTGCATCGTGAGATGACGCCAGCACCACAAGAACAGCTGCTGGGATATGCTCACGTGCTGATTTACTGCTCACTTGCGCCAGGATGGTAATTCCTGGGCAACCGGGCATGAAATAATCAGTAGTAAACCTTGAATCCTCGCCCCAAACAGACGCTTTCCGTTTAACACAGCGACTTTCGCAATTCTTCTTCCACTTCGGTATCAAATGAAGACTGGAAGATCTTTCCTTCATAAGGTTCCAGTGCGTTAATCAAAACACCCGTATTCTCACGGCTTACAATGAACAGGATCGCCGAGCTACCAGGGGTGAGTGACTCCTGAACATCCTTGACGAATTGCTTATCCACACCATTCCCCAAGGATTTCCCGATCAGTGCACCGCCTGCCAAACCCAGGGCAAGCCCAGCAATGGGAAATAAAAGACCTCCAACCAGCAAACCCAAGAAACCCCCGATGGCTGCACCACCCTTCACATTGGATTCTGTTAAATTCTTGACCTGGACCTTCCCCTGCGCGTCTTTTATGATGACCGCGGCGTCATCAAGGTTTAATAATTCCTGGTTCTTTAAATTTTTTTATGTCTGAAGCACTGAAAAACCTTGGGCTTCGTCCTCAAATGTGAGGACCAATATGTGACATGTTCGCCTCCAATAATAATCTGTCTCAATGAGTAAATGTTCAGTGGATAATTATAGCTGACAGTTTTGTCATGTGGGGGAAGCTGATTTCAGGGACTTTAAGTCCCATGGGCTGATGAACGGATCACAATCTACGTTAATCCCTGAGATGGGTGCAAAAGGTGACATGGGAAAAAGTGGAGTATTACATCCAATCATCAAAGGGAGGCAAAAAAATGGCCAACCGTAAGAATTTTCGTTGAGGTAAAATTAATTAGAATTGAGAGCGCGTTTTACGAATATTAGTATTTGCTTTTTTGTAAATCAACATATAATTGTACCCGAGGTGTGTACCTCGTTGTGCGTTTCGTTATTAAAATTAATCCACAAAGGTGGCGTAGGATGAAACACATAAAAAATTGGAGATTTTCTTTTTTAATTATCTACTTACTCCTGTTTGTTACTCTTTTGTTTCCCTCATCCGCGCTGGCGAGAGAGGCAGAAGTTGAAGATACGGTGGGACAGGGCGAAACTCTGGACCAGAGCCTGGTAATGTATGGGCGAGAGGTTGTAATGGATGGGGTGATCAATGGGGATTTGCTTGCTGTGGGTAATAGGGTCACAATCAACGGAGACATCAACGGCAGCTTGGTTGTCATTGGACAAAATGTGAACCTCAATGGCACCATCACAGGCAGTAGCTATATCGGTGCCCTGAACATGATCATGGGTCCAGAGGCGAACGCCGCGCGGGATTTGTATTTTATCGGGGCCAGCCTTGAAACACAGGATGGTTCTTCGATCGACCGGGATCTCCACGCAGTCAGCCTGGAAGCCGACCTTTCTGGTACGGTTGGGCAGGAGGTGGATACCCTGGTCGGTCCTGTGCACCTGATCCAGATTCTGTATGACTACATGCTTGATCAGGGTTGGCTTTCTCAGCCATTAAAATTTGATTTTCCGTGGTTCCAGCGTGGATTTGAGAGGCAAGCTATACCAGGGTTAGCCTTTGGGCTACCTACCTTCCAGAATTTCATGTTTCACACAGCTAACTCTGCCTCGTACTCAGAGTTTCGCGATCAGTCATCCAAACAAGCTGGCACAATCGACGTTGAACGGCTTAAGCAGTGGGCAGTCCCATTGCTCCGCAATCTGGTCGCTCTTCTCATCCTGGGCTTGTTGGTGCTTTGGTTGCTTCCAGCACAATTGAGCTTTGCAGGGGAGCAGGTTCGAAAAAATCCTTGGCGATCCCTCCTGACCGGCTTACTCGTTTTTGTGATCGGCTGGTTCGCAGCACTGCTAGCATTATTAATTATCTTGGCACTTGCCATCTTCTTCTACTGGGCGTCCCTCCCCAACCTGGGATTTCTAACTGGAACGATTGGCTTGTCCACCCTTGGAATTGCATTATCAATATTCTGGCTTGACATTGTCTTTTTCAGTAAGATCGTTGTTGCATTCCTGTGCGGCAGCCTGTTTTTCAAGCGTTTTCTTCCAAAATATGCACACCGCCGGATTTGGCCATTCCTGGCAGGAGTGATCGTCTATGCCTTGCTGGCCTCCATTCCTTATCTGGGCTGGTTGGTGGCAGTCATCGTTACCTTCTTGGGCTTGGGAGCAATCTGGAAATTGTCATCGATGCGGAAGCAACCGGAGGCTCAAGTTGCTGAGGATTCGCCGGTTGAAGAGGATATGCCGGAAGCGAGTGCAACCACGGAAGCCTAAAATCCCGAACTTTATTGAACAGGTTTTATAAAAGGAGCGTCTCAAATGGAACAAAAACCAAAAAAAAGTAAAAAATACGCATTTTCTTATTTTTTCCTGGGTTTATTGATTGCCGTGATCGTGGTTGGGATTTTATCCATCCTCTACCTCATCTATGAGAAACAGCCAATTACGTTTGACAACCTGATCAATTTGCATACATCGAGTCTGTTATTCTGGTATGTTGATATCATCGCACTATATAGTGCATTGGTATGGGGATTGGTTGGTAATCAAAAGGAACGGGCAGAAGATGCTCGTCGTTATGTAGAATCAGTCTCCCATAATCAACAGCAAGAGCTCCAGAATGTGAAACTAAGCCAGACCCAATTAGATATGAAGCATCAAGAGGAAATCGCTCTTCTCAATGAGCAATTGGCTAAAGAGGGCACAAAATTCCAGGACCTGGAGGCTGTCATCCGGCGTGGCAAGCAGCAGTGGCAGGCGACTTTTGATGCAGTGGATGATTTGATCCTTTTAACAGATGAAACGGGAAATGTCATACGCTGCAACCGGGCAACCGGTGAGGTTTTTCAGCTGGGATTCAGCCAGATCATTGGCCGGGGGATCAACGATTTGTTCTCAAGCGATTCAGTCAACTTGCTGGGGATGGTTCCAGGTGAGAAGAAGGAAATGAAATTATCTCACCAGGAGCTGTGGTTCGAGATCTCCAAGAACCACCTCCTGGTTGATGGACGGCAGGAAGGCTGGGTCTATATATTCCGGAATATTACCCTTCAAAAGCAGGCGTTCCGCGACCAGCAGCGCTTGACCCAATATTACGAGCTTTTGGTGAATAACAGCCCGCTAGCTATCGTAACCCACGACCTGGAGGATCGAATTGTCGACTGCAATCCTGCATTTGAGAACCTGTTTCAATACAATAAGCGGGAAGCGATTGGCTCGAATACCGACCTGCTGATATCCCCACCAGACATGATAGATGATGCTCGCGTGAATACCGATACTGTCCGAAATGGAGGAAAAGTCCAATTCATTTCACAGCGTAGACGAAAAGATGGCTCCGTGGTAGACGTGGAGGTCTTTGGGATTCCTGTTATCCTGGGTGGGAAACAAGTTGGCTCGTTAGGTTTGTATCACGATGTTTCAGATTTGGTTCGTTATAAGAAAATCGCTGAGGACATCGAGGAACAGGAATTCATTAAAAAAACCGAACCGGAAGAGCCAATCCAACCTGTCGAGGAAGAGCAACAATACCTTGAAGAAGAGACCACACAGGTTACGTATCCTGGTACACGTATGATCTCGGTTGAGAAAATCGAGGGCATCGGTCCCGTTTATGCACAGAAGCTGCTCGCGGTGGGTGTGAAAACAACGGCAGATCTGCTGGAGCAAGGTAAAAACCGTAAAGGACGGGAAGACCTGGTCGAAAAAACCGGCATTTCTGCCACACTGATGCTGAAATGGGTGAACATAGCTGATTTAATGCGCATCCGTGGGATTGGCGAGGAGTATAGCGAGCTGCTTGAGAAAGCCGGGGTAGATACGGTCAAAGAGCTGCGCAACCGCACCCCTGAACACCTGCATCAGGCCATGATTGAAGCGAATCAAGTTCACAAGATAGTTAGAAGACTACCACATTTATCCGAAGTAGAAAAGTGGGTCAACGAAGCCAACGAATCGGAAACCATCATGACTTATTAACCCGAATTTTAGATATGGGGTTGTCGTTACCCTATTCTATAAGTCTTCAGTTTTCCGAAAGGTGACAATAACATAAAAATCGAGTACCAAAATATCTATTCTATTTCGTTACATGGAGGGATCGATGTGGCGAATGATGATCGATCTCTCATTCTTTTTTTACCTCAGCTTGGGATTCAGATGGACATTGCCATCAAACTATGGTGTCAGCAAGGGATAAGCGTATGATCTGGAGCCTGAGCTGTATCATTCAATGTCTTGTGAGTCCGATGGTGGTGATTATTTCGTTGAGCTCAACAGCGGCTGGTTGGTAAAGAAAATAAATCTGATTCGAGACATTGTACCGGTTATAATGGCAAACTTCTGGAAGGTAGATTATTTTTTATTGCTTAAAAATATACAAACAATAGCTCGCTCGCTGGGATGATAATTACTATCTACAAATAAAGGAGAAAGAAAATACCATGACAAATGATAAACCAACCAAATCAAAACGCGTCTCGATCAGCAAACGCAAGCTG
>Ga0154666_1002_pt5 | contig 11200 bp, 10 predicted proteins | sample Rifle2008BG13ft_FD_116095 | JGI IMG/M metagenome (GOLD analysis project Ga0154666, IMG submission 116095) | Chloroflexi bacterium RBG_13_50_21 | reverse complement strand
TCCTTAACATCCCTGTGCCAAAGATTATTATACTTGCAAGGGTTGAATCAAATCATCACCCATTGGAGGTTGGAAACGGTCAAATTTTCAACACGAATCATTACCCTGTCGATAATTCTGATATTATATTTAGAAACCTTTTATATCCGATGAACGTCTCTATTGATAAATATATGCTGAATTTAAATAACCATATTCATAGCAATGAACCTCTGTGGAGGAATAAATGGTTAACAAATTTGTTTTTATCGTAATATTGCTGGCTGGTATTTTGACGGGGTGTAATCTGACCTCCTCAATAGCGGCACCTACAGTCATCTCCACCATAGCCCCTACCCTGGGATTTGTCAAGCCAACTCCCCTCCAGCCAATTTCTCCCGCTCAGCTGATTATTATTATGACTGCCACCCCTCACACAGCTCAACAGGCAGTCCTGGATCGAGCTGCTGATGTGATTACCTTGCTCAAAAACCAGGATATGACCACTCTCGCAGGTTATGTTCACCCACAGTTGGGCCTGCGCTTTTCTCCCTACGCTTTTGTAAGGGATACAGATAATGAAATTCCTCCAGATGGGATTGCTGGTTTACTGACCGATCCCACAGTTCATCCATGGGGTGCCTATTCCGGATCTGGCGAGCCGATCGATCTGACGTTTGTAGATTATTATTCCCAATTTGTCTACGATCTCGATTTCGCCAATGCACCTGAGATATCCCTGAATCATCGCCTGGGTGTAAGCACATCCATGGATAATATATTTGCGTTTTACCGCAGCTCCATGTTTGTTGAGTACTATTTTCCCGGATTCGACCCGCAGTTTGAAGGCATGGATTGGCGCAGCTTGCGCCTGGTCTTCATGCAAGATAACGATACCTGGTATCTCGTGGGTATCATCCATGATCAGTGGACAACTTGATGCAAGATAAGCAACTTTGGCATACAATTAAATAATGATAAACCATGCCATCACCCGCTTGCCTGGAGAAAACTTCAGTGAAGGTCTGACCACTGCTAATCTCGGCCGTCCAAGCTACCCGGTCATCCTGCAGCAGCATCACGCCTATCGCCAGGCACTGCTTAGCCTGGGGTTGGATGTGATCGTCCTTCCAGCTGAGCCAGCATATCCAGATGCATATTTCGTTGAAGACCCTGCCATCATCACTCCCTCAGTTGCCGTGATCACTCGCCCGGGCGCACCTTCGCGTCGCGGAGAGGAGAGCACGCTCGAGCCCATTTTGGAGTATTATCGTCCGCTTGACCATATCCATCCTCCCGGCACACTTGACGGTGGAGATGTACTCATGGTTGGGAATCATTTTTTCATCGGTTTGTCAGAACGGACGAATGCTGAAGGTGCTTCTCAGCTCGCTGCACTCCTGGCAGATGCAGGGCTTACTTCCGAAGTTGTCCCCGTCGCTGGGGGTTTACACTTGAAGTCAGGTGTTAATTATGTGGGGAAAAACACCCTCCTTATTACCCTGGGCTTGGCAGATCATCCGGCTTTTACCAACTATGAGAAAATCCTGCTGGACACTGATGAAGAGTATTCCGCTAATACACTTTGGGTCAACGATACCCTGCTGATGCCTAAAGGTTTCCCAAAGACGCATACCAGGCTTTCCCAGCTGGGCATGAGAATCATCGAGCTTGATGTTAGTGAAGTCCAAAAAATGGACGGCGGCCTGACCTGTATGTCATTGAGGTTTTAATCTCATGCTCAAGTTCAAGTCAGCCAACGCAGAGCAATATGATGTATTCCTCCAATTGATGTGGGATGACGGGCAGGAATATTGGGCTGATACAATGCGCATCATGCAGCTAACCTGGGAGGAATATGCGCAGATTTTCCGCACGCGCGGTGAGGTCAGTGCCATCTATCAGGATGAAAATCTGGCTGGTTTTTATTGGATCGAGGAACGTGTCGATACCCTTCATTTGCATGGATTGATACTAAAAAATGAGTTCCAAGGGAGGGGGATTGGTACAGCCATCCTGAGCATTTTAGCAGAAAGGTATACCAATAAAATGGATAAAATCGAGTTGGGTGTGTATCAATCCAATACCGGTGCTATCAGGTTTTACGAAAAGATGGGGTTTCAGATCACACGCAGCCTCAGCGACCTGCCCTTCTATATTATGCAGAAACCATTGATCCCACAGGTTGTGCCATAAACAAACTGCTATGACCCTCAATTGGATCGATGTAACAGACCTGTCGTTCAACACTTTGCTTCTATTGGAGCGAGTTCAGCTCAGCTGGTTCCCAGGCTGGGTACCAGAAGAAGAGTTGGCAATTGCCCTGCGAGCCAACCCAACGGTTGAATGGTATCTGCGCCATAAGTGCCCTGAGATAATCCCCTGGTTGGATCAGCTTATATCGACTCGTTCGGATTCACCTTCTCCTTCTGCTGAACGCATTCGTCAGGCAGAGTCTTCCATCCTTAATTGCATTAACGATCTGGTGGTTTATATCGTAGATCCTAGCATCTACGATGCTCGGCCCTTCTTGGGATGGGATTCGAATGAGCTGCGTAATGTGACCAATTTTAGTGGAAAAATTGTTATCGATATCGGCTCGGGAACCGGCAGACTGGCTTTTATTGCGGCTGAACGTGCGTCAGCAGTTTTCGCAGTTGAGCCTGTTGGTAATCTGCGCCTGTATATCAAACAGAAGGCGCAAGCTCAAAATTTCTCAAACCTTTTCGCCGTGGATGGCACGATTACCGATCTGCCTTTCCCTGCTGGCTTTGCGGATATCACCATAAGTGGGCACGTGTTTGGAAGCAATCCTGAGGCGGAATATTCCGAGATGAAGCGTGTTACCAAACTAGGTGGGATGATCATCCTTTGCCCTGGCACCTCCCTGCAAGAAACGAAAGCCCATGATTTTTTAGTTTCACAGGGTTTCAGCTGGTCCACGTTCGAAGAACCCCAGGATGGAACAAAGCGCAAATATTGGAAACTGGTCTAAACCCCTCACCTAATTACCGCTATATGGCAATTGGGTGAGTCTGGTAGGGGTTTTATTCATGAACCTGTAGTGCCTTGAGGTTTTCACTGGCGGGAGGGGTCTAATTCCTACTTTTCTTCCAGCGGATGGGCACGGCAGTATTTTACATATCGTGCCGCATAGGCATCTTTTCCAAGTAGCAAATCCACTGCTCTAAGCACCCGCGTGAATTTGATCGGATCGGTGATGGCGCACGTAGCACCCGCACCGATGGTTAATGCCAGGAATGCCGCATTGACGGTATCGCGCTCGGGTAAACCAAAGGACACATTGCTTGCTCCCACATTAATATTAACATTGAATTCATGCCGTACCCGCTGAATGGTCTGCAATGTGACTGCTCCAGCCTGGCTTTCAGCACCCACAGTCAGCACCAAAGGATCAATGATCACATCCTCGGGAGGGATTCCATATTTCGCGGCAGCATCCAGGATCCTGCCCGCGATTTTCACCCTGCCGTCAGCATCCTTGGGAATTCCCTGCTCATCCATCGTCAAGCCTATCACGGATGCCCCTCGTTCCCTGACCAAAGGCAGGATCGCCTGCAGTGATTCCTGCTTCCCATTCACCGAATTCACCATCGGTTTGCCTGGGGTAATGGGTAGGGCTTGTGCCAGGGCTTTAGGGTTGGGAGAATCCAAACAGAATGGGATATCGAATGTTTCAGCCAGCATCTTCACCACCCGGGTCAGAAGTGTCTCCTCCTCTGCTCCCGGTACACCTACATTCACGTCCAATATATCTGCTCCAGCATTGATTTGGTTGGTCGCCAGCTCCTTGACGTAATCCAGGTTGCCCTCCAGCAGTACTGCTGCCAGTTTTTTTCGTCCGGTCGGATTTATTTTCTCCCCAATGATGGTAAAAATCCCTTCGGTATCGATCTTGACTTGCTTTGTTTTTCCACACACCAGTGTTTGCATTATTGCTCTCCTTAAATAAAGTTATATACCTTTATCACTCAGGTATTTCTCTAACGGCTTTACGGAGAATCTGGTCCAATGTATCGCTAACTTCCTCTGGCAATGGGTCGAGCAGCGGTTCTTCCAGGATACCTGCCACCATATCGCGTGCCTTTGCATACATGGATGGCTTGCCCAAATTGATCCAGGCTTCATAAGAATTATGATCCACAAGCTGCGGTTTGTAAATCTCCGTACCTCGGGCAGCATTGCGTGTGCTCCGTGTCCCTAAAAAGTGCCCTCCTGGACCAACATTAGCTATATCTTCGAACAGATCCTTCTCCTCAGAGCAGTCCACCCCCTCTGCCATGCGCTGGCATAAGTGTGCGATTTCGTTATCCACCACAATTTGCTCAAGGATTAGCAATTGGTCGCTCTCAATTTCTCCGAACCCAACCAGGATATCGGTTCCAACAAGGACAGAAGGCAGCGTCGTAATCAGTTTCTCCATCACTGCTTCCGGCCCAGCTTGCTTGGCATCGGAGGTAAACCCGGCACCCCCGGTGGGGAAGCCATAATATTTTCCCATCACTGCTAGTGCAGCAGATTGGAGTCCCATTTCTGGCACACCAGCCAGGTAAGCCCCGTTCCTGAAATCAACGGTGCCCGTCGCGCTTGAGAATATGATCGCTCTACCGGGATGCGCCAATTGGAAAATCATCAATGAGGATAACATTTCCGCATTTGCTAAGGCAATGTTTGAATACAGGCTGGCAGGACCAGTAGTACCATTCACTGGCATGGGCATGCACATCACCGGCAATCCAATCTCACCCAGCTCGAGGTAAGCATCCAGCATTTGGCCATCATGGGTCAATGGAGCCACAGGGCAGTAGATTAGCGAATAAGCGTTGCTATTACGCAAAGCATCTTCACTTCCCATAATGGCAATCAGTCCTTCTTCAAGGTACGGAACCTGCTCCACCCTGTGAAGCTCATGCTCACCATGCTTGGAGCTATAGCGTGCCATGCTGAAAAACTCATTCAGAGCTCGAATTTTAGCTGGTTTATCCTCGGCACAGGTTGGTGCCCACGCCATTACCCCCATATCCATGCGTTGGAAGATGCGCAAGGCATTCTCAATATCCTTGCTCGTTCCGTAACGCCTTTCCCCCGAATGAAAATCCAATGTGAAAGATGCTGTTCCGTCGATGCAATAGCGAGTAGTTGGGGAAGGTATGGGGAAGTTGTAGGTTGGGTTTCGGGCACCTAATATGAACGACTTTGGTGCAGTTATTAGTGCCTGCTCTACTAGTTCGCTCGGAATTTTCGCTAATTTATCTTCAGAGTCGATCTTTACGCCATTTTCCCGCAAGATCCTCACCGCCCGATCACCATGGAAGCGGATACCCACCTGCTCCAAGATTCGTAAGCTCATCTTGTGAATGCGATTCTGTTCGTCTTCTGTCAGAATTTGGGCGGTTAAATGCATTTTTCCTCCTGGTCAACTACGTAGCTAGCCATGACCTTTACGTAATTCATTGAATATTATTGTCTTTTTTCCCGGTCAGCTGCTTTTAGGATCCTGGTCAATTCCTCTTTTTGGATCTCATCCAAAGGTTGTGGGTGATGATTTGACAGGATCCAATCTACCTTTTCTCGAGCCACTTCCTGCGGGTCACGATAGCCGCCTCCCTGGCGCGGTTGAGCCGTCAAGTCTGAGAATTGTCGCCGGCGCAGATTCGCTCGTGTATGCCGGTGCGCCAAAAAATGACCCCGTGGACCCACCTCTTTAATCACATCCAATGCCATCGCTTCTGAGCTGGTATCCAAGCCGGCAGCTTCGTTGCGCACCCGGTGATAAAGGTCTGAGTCGAGCAGGACTGACTCAGGATACAACAGCATACACGACTCAACCAGCCCCAGCCCGCTTCCGGTTTCCGCTCCGACCAAGGCGCACAGCAGTAAAGATGATGCCGCTTCTGCTGCTGATTCCCAACCCGGCACCTGGGCATCGGTTCCAAAAATACCTGCCAGTGTCGGAACTCCCCAACGATGTGCCATTTCAGCCCCTATCGGATAGAGTAATGAGCCTTCCAAAGTACTGCTTTGATAATCACCAGTGTGAGGGTGCATAATGCCGGGTAGCAAGGAGTGAAACACCGAAGCTCCCGGGTGAGCCATTTGGATCAGCACCAATGCTGAAACGATTTCGGCATCGCCGGTTACCAACGTGCCAGCGATCGTTGCCGGTGCCGTGGATCCCGTATTAACCATCGACATGAATCCGATCGGTAACCCAGCTTCTGCAAACAGTAAGGCTGATTCCAGACCATCCCGGTCTTGTGCCAATGGCGCAATCGTACATACCAACAAGGATAGGGGCGGTCGTTGGCGTCTCACTTGCTCGCTCCCTGCCACCACATCTACCATTTCGATTGCATAACGCGCCGTCCATTCCCCCATAATTGTCTCAGACTGCACGTGTTTAATCGTGTTATTGAATGAAGCATCTAATTCATGTAACGGAGCCGTCTCAGGATGATCCTGTGCGCTTACGATAGGCCAATAAAAGCTTAGGGCACTCAAATAATCAGACACGCGAGCCATGGTTGCCACATCATCTTTATTTGACCGCCTTCTTTGACGGGTGACAAAATCGATTGTCTCAACCCCGCACCCATCCGTCGCACAATAGAGCGCCTTCCCATCCAATTTCAGATCAAAGTCAGGCTGCCGTGCTCCCATGGTGTAATAGCGTGGAGCATGCGACATCGCATCCATGACTACCTGACTGGGCAGCCTGACCATTTGCCTGGAAAAATCAACGATTCCTCCATGCTCGGCATAGATTTTAAGTGCTTTTTCAGATGGGCAATGAATCCCCACCTGCTCCAATATCTCCAACGTGGCAGCTTGGAGCTGATCAAGCTGACTGTCCTCCAGAATTTTAACGTGATAAGCCGGAACAATGGGTTGTAGCTTTGGGGTTTCGCATGCCATACTTTTTACCCCTTTCGGATTTCTTTGTCCGCGGCAGCCAGGATTCGCCTGAGCTCAGCTTGTTTCTCAGTTTCGAGAGGCTCAGGCTGATGATTCTTGCGAATCCACTCGATCTTTTCAATTGCCACCTGTCGTGGCTCGCGATATTTCCCGTCCTTCCCGATTTGGTGTGTGATACCCCGCACCAGCGATTCACGGAAGTGATTGCGGGTATGCCTCTGTCCCAGGTAGTGACCTCCCGGACCAACCGCATGCACGGTATCGAGCGCCAGCGTCTCTTCATTCACCTCCAAACCCATTAGCTGGTATCGTGCTCGTTGATATAGATCATCATCCATGATGATCTGCTCGGGGTAAAGCAGCGTGTATGTCTCTGAGAGTCCCAATCCGGTAACGATATCTGCTCCAACCAGCCCTGCCAGGAATGGATCAAGTGCCACCTCTCCTGCACCCTGCCATGTTCCCGGCTCGTGTGCATCGGTGCCATAACAGGCTCCTAATGAGGCCATTCCCCAATGATGTGCCATTTCAACGGGTGCATAGCGTGTCCGGCTGTCCAGTGAATAGCTTATATACCCTCCAGAGCGAGGGTCTGCCCAGGCTTGCATCAGCGAGTGAAAAACAGGGGCCCCTGGCGCATGCAGCTGCATTAATACCGCTGCACTGATGATTTCTGCATCTCCCATGGCAAACGCTCCGGCTAAGGTTGCGGGCGCAGTCGTGCCCAGGGTTGGCATGGCTAAGAATCCAACTGGTAACCCTGCTTCAGCTAATATCAGCGCACCTTCAATTCCGGCGGTGTCTTGCACAAGCGGGGCAATCGTGCATACAACCAGCGAAAATGGAGGTCTGCGGCGCATTTCCTCTTGGCTGCCTGATATGATCGCTGACATCTCAACTGCATACCGGCAAGGTATCTCACCCATCACGGTTTCACTTTGAACGTGCTTGACTGAATTGTTCCAGGCTGCTTCAATCTCGTGCAGCGGTGCTGTTACGCCGTGGTCCTGGGCGCTGACCATCGGCCAAATAAAACCTATCGATGGTAGGTAATCCGATATTTTCGCCATGGTGCCAACATCTGCTTTACACGAAGGGCGACGTTCTCGGGTATCAAAATCAATTGTCTCCACCCCACAGCCATCCGTGGTGAAATAAGTCACGCCTTCCTCAAGCTGCAAGTCATAGGCAGGGTTGCGCGCACCCATCCTGAAAAATCTTGGTATGGTTGATAATGCTTTCAACACGAAATCTGGTCTCATCCTTACAATTTGAGACTCCCAATCCACTTGTGCTCCATGATCTGCAAAGATGCTCAATGCTTTTTGTGATGGAAAACGAACTCCGGTCTTCTCCAGGATCTCCAGGGTCGCTTTCTGCAAGCTGTCTAATTGTTCATCAGTTAAAAATTTTAACCGATAGGATGTACGCAACGGCTCTAAGGGTGGGTATTGGGTTGGCATAAAATTATTCTCCACGAATTGGATTGTGATCCATTGTAAAATCAATCACAATCAGCTATTTTGATTTTTCCATCATTCGTTGCCTTGCTCACTGGAACGAGCCCGTTTTTCCAGGATTTCCAGCTCTCGCTCTACCGGTTCCGTTAAATTTAGGGGTTGCCTGGTAGAAATTAATTCTCGCATATTCTGCCGGATCTCTAATAACAAGTCTGGCGAGCCAGAGTTTTCCCACGCTTCATAAGCTCCATGCAGCCCCAGCTTGCTGTAATATATTTCCCCTGAGCGTACCTGGTTGCGTGTGGAGCTGTGCTTCAAATAATTTCCTCCCGGACCTAATGTGGAAATCACCTCGCCTAGCCATTTTTCCGAGCTGGTACCGATTCCTTGTGTCATTCGCTTGCATCGCCTAATAACTTCTACATCGATGAATAATTGCTCGGGACTGAAAATTGTTGAACCACCCAACAATCCTGGTGCCACCAATAAATCTGGGCGCGCCATGATTGGAAGTGTATAGTTCAGCGCACGCTCATATCCCGCCTGGATGCATGGCACATGATGATCAGACCCCCCCACGCTTGCCTCCACAGGAAGCTGGTACATTCTTGCAATCTCGGTTACAGCTGCCCCCAGGAGTGAATGCTCCACCTCTCCGCTTCCAAACCTGCCTGAGTGCATATCTGCAATTACTGGTGCAGCTGCATAAATGAACGGTGTGCCTGGCGCCGCTGACTGAATTAGGCAGAGCATGGCAATTGTTTCGCAGTTTGTTAGCACGAGTTCCGAGATTAACGACGCCGGACCCGATAAGCCTAAGAGCGGCATGGTCATGACCGCAGCTGGTATTCCCCATTCCAGAGTCTCCAGGTATGCATCGGTATAGTCAGCTTCGATGATTAGGGGAGAAGCCGGGCATAATACAAATGACACTGGAAGGGTTTTTTTGAACTCCTCTCGGCTGCCAAACACCACCTCGAAGACCTCCAGCATCCACCGGCTCTCTTCTGTGGTCAAGGTTGCATCCTGTACATGCTTGGAAAAGTTCTGGAAAATGGCTTTCCAGGATGCAACAACGTCTCCAGGTGAGTGTCCCCAGCACCCTTCGATTACACTCCAGTATACATCAATGTCATCCAGGCAATCACCGAGGCGGGTTGCCAGGTACCAATCATCCAGCGTCGCAGGTCGACGCACCCCTGCCTCAGCATCGAAGGAGTAGATGGCTCCACCATCCAGGATCACCGCACATTGCCCACGATTCATTGGTATCGTCTTATCTAGGCGACGCGCCCCCAGGCTGAAATCTTTGGGAGCTTGCCTGATGCATTCTTCAATAAGATTACGTGGAAAGCGTACGATATGGGTTCCGTCATCGACGTATGCACCAGCCTGCTTAAGATACCCACGACCTCTGGCTGTATCAATCCGCACACCAGTTTGAAACAGGATCTTCAGCGTCTCTTCGTGGATCCGGCTGCATTCATCATCGGATAAAACTTTCAGTAATGTCTCCATTACACTTCCCCGATTTTCTGAAGCACTTTATACGGGTCAAACGCATCCCGCAGTCCATCCCCAATATAATTGATTGAGATAACTGATAGGAAAATCATCACCCCCGGGAAAATCGCCAGCCAGGGATATTTCACCAGGTATTCCTGTGCATTACTGAGCAGGTTGCCCCAGGAAGCGGTGGGGGGTTGGATGCCAAATCCCAGATAGCTGAGCCCTGATTCTTCCAATATTGCGTAAGCTACTTCAAGTGTGCTTTCAACGATGACGGGTCCGATGGCATTGGGAAAGATGTGCCGTGCAATGATGCGCAAATTCGACGCACCCAGCGCACGCGTGGCGGTAACATAATCCATTTCGCGAATAGCCAGATAAGATGCCCTCACCAAACGGGCTGTGAACATCCATGCAAGTAAGCCAATGACAGATGCGATGGTTAACACCGGGTTACTCTTCAAAAAAGGTGCATCCACCTCACGTAAGATGGCACTTAACAGGATCAAAACTAATAAAGATGGCAAAGATAAAGCTGCATCCGTGATCCGCATCAAGATATTATCCACCCTGCCACCAAAGTACCCCGCAATTGCTCCAACGGGTACGCCAATCAGCAGTGTGATTGCCATCACCGATAATCCCACCAATAAAGAGATCCTGCCCCCATATAACACGCGCGTCATCAAGTCACGACCTAATGCATCCGTTCCCATCGGGTGAGTCAGGGAAGGTGATTGATAACGAGCAGTCATATCAGACGTATTAGGATCGTATGGTGAAAGACCTGCTAATGCAACTGCCAGGATAATGCAACCCAACACGATACACCCGATAATTGCACCTGGATGCCTGCGGAAGCGTCTCCAGATCAACGCTTGCATGCTTTCGTCACGAGCTGATTGGTGATTTGCCTCAGTCATAATGGATGCGGGGATCGAGTTTGGCATACACAATATCAGCCAACAGGTTAGATAAGACTACTACCAGTGTTCCAATCGTCAGGATCGCCATTAACATCGGGTAGTCGCGATCCATGGCAGCCTGGTAATATAAACGACCCATCCCCGGCCAGGAAAAAATAATCTCTACATACAGAGAGCCAGCAAAAATGTATGGTAGATCTAATGCAAATATTGTCACCAGTGGCAACAGGGCATTTCGCAGCGCATGTTTAAAATATACCTTGTTTAATTTCAGTCCTTTTGCACGCGCCGTCCGAACATAGTCTTGATGGATGACATCCAGCATGCTTGAGCGTAAAAAACGCGAGTACCAGGTTACCCATCCCACGACTCCCATCGTAACGGGTAGTA
>Ga0154666_1088_pt1 | contig 11355 bp, 13 predicted proteins | sample Rifle2008BG13ft_FD_116095 | JGI IMG/M metagenome (GOLD analysis project Ga0154666, IMG submission 116095) | Chloroflexi bacterium RBG_13_50_21 | reverse complement strand
TGAAAACAACAAAAAGCGCTCTCCATTATCGGAGAGCGCTTGAACTATCTCGTAAATAGACTTACCGTAGGAGTGGTCTAAACTTATATCCGTATACAATGATCCCCCGCTCATCGCCATCTGAGCGTAAGCGGCGGGTGACCATCTCCACCGGCATTCCAATTTTCACGGGTTCTTTACCCAGGTCAGTAAGCTGGGCGGTTACCATCGGTCCTTCGTTTAACTTCACCAAGGCAACGGTGTAAGGGACGTTTGATTCGTACCCAGCGGGGGCGTCGTAAATGGTGGTATACGAGAATACCTCACCTTTTCCGCTGAACTGGTATTCCGTGCGTGCTTCGCCTCCGCAGTGAGGGCAAACATCGCGAGGCGGGAATAGCTTGGCATCACAATGTGGGCAAACTTCTCCAACCAGTGCGTAACGTTGTTTCTTCAACCGCCAATGACGGGGTATTTCCATAGCTCTAGCTCCTTTACCTATACCTTTGGATGCTAAATATAGCCATGGGTGACTATCAATTCCTATCAGGTTGCGTGTTTCAACCGTTTTTCACTTGAGAGCTGGCGATAAATATGCAAAGCGTTTTCTAATTTGCGAATTGCTTCCGGCTTGTAAGGGATCAGGTGCAGCATGACATGCTCCACACCGGCTTGTTCGTATCCGAGCATAGCTCTGGCAATCTAGTGGGAGAACCTGATAATGGAGGATTATCTAAATCCTCCGGCGCGGGTGCCAGCCTGGGGAAATTCAGGGCAATCATAGCAGTGACTCCCAATGTAGCTGGATCGCGCCCGGTTTCCTGGCAGGCTTCCAGCAGTTCCTGCCGCGGCTTTACCAGCGTTTCAGGTTGACCCACATAACCGGTATTCCAAAGGTCGGCATATTTAGCCGTAAGCTTCAGCATACGCTTCCCAAAACTGCCAATCATCAAGGGCGGTCCACCCGGGCGCGGACCCAAAGGCTTGATCTCGCAATCATGTACCTGGTAAAACTTGCCCTCGAAGTCCACCCTGCCTTCCCTGAGCAGGGGGCGGATGATCTGCAATGCTTCTTCAAAACGGCTCACCCGCTGGTCAAATGGCCAGCCAAAGGCATTGTACTCAGGCTTGTTCCAGCCAGCCCCCAGACCCAGGATTAGCCGCCCCTGGGAGACTTCATCCAGGGTGATGGCCATCTTGGCCAGGTGGGCAGGGTTGCGGAAGGAGTTGCACAGCACCAGGGTACCCAGTTCGACTTTTTTTGTTGCATCTGCCAGAGCGGAGAGAAAAGTCCAGCATTCCCAGATCCCAACGGTGGGTTGGCCTTCTTTACGATACAACATGTGGTCATACAACCAGAGCGAGTCAAACCCAGTTTCCTCGGCGTGCTGGGCAAGCTCGCGTGTTTGTTGATAGCTGTATGCTCGCTTTAACTCTATGCGTTCTGCGATAATAAGGACCAATCCGATTTTCATGCCACCTCCAATACATGCACAGCTGCTGATGATGCTGGTCCGGCCAGGCATTGGATCAAAGCACGCCGGGCACCAGGTACCTGATTCGAACCTGCCTGGCAGCGTAATTGCAGCGTGGCTTCCACAGCCTGGTATATTCCTGTGGCTCCACCGGGATTACCTCTGGCTTTTAGACCACCAAATGTTGCCATGGGCAGGTCACCATCTCGGTTCATCCTGCCATCCAGAGCTAGCTTCCACCCTTCACCGCGCTTGGCAATGCCAGCTGCTTCCAGTGCTAAGGCAGCGTATATGGAATAAGAATCATATAATTCGAACAAGTCCACATCAACGGGTAAGATGCCTGCTTGCCGGCAGGCGCGTTCAACGGATTTTCTGGCAGCCTCAAATGCTAATGGGTCAACCCGATCATGAATAGCCAGTCGGTCGGTGACCAGGCTTGAGCCGGTGATGCGTACCAGTGGGTGGGTGAAGTGTGCTGGTAGTATTTCGGGCTGGGTCAGGAGGACTGCCGCTGCTCCATCGGCAACTGGAGCAATATCAAACATGTTCAAAGGTTCGCTGATTGGGTCAGCATTTTGATATGCCTCGAAAGATAATAGGCTATGATACATGGCATGCGGATTGGTGAGGGCATTCGCATGGGCAGTGACGGGGAATCCGGCGAAATCATCATGGGATATATGGTATTGATGCATATAGCGGCGCATGAGCAATGCCGCCTGGGCGTTGGGTGTGACACCATGAACGGCTTCATAATCGCTATCTTCGCCCAATGTTTGGACGGCCTCCGCACCCGGGCCAAGCTGGTCAGTCACTTTTTCCACACCCATCACGAGTGCCACCCGGGCTGCTCCCGATTTAACTGCCAGGTATCCCATCCTTAAGGCTGCCGCACCGGAGGCTCCTCCAGCTTCGATCGTAGAAGCTTCGATACCTCCCAAACCACCGTAATCTGAGATGAGTGCCCCAAGATGCGCCTGGTGGGAGGTGGCAGGGGCATACATATTCCCAACAAAGAGAATATCAGGACGCAATCCACCCGCATCCTCGATAGCGGCTTCCAATGCCAGGAATGCAAGCTCGCGCAAGGAGAAAGCGTAATGTTCTCCTACATCCGTTTGGCCAATTCCGGCTATAACCACTTCACTCATGGTAATGTCATTCACTCAATCCCCATTATTTTAATGCCAGCTTACCACGGTAACGAACATAGGTCCCATAATCGATCTCGGTACGGCGCGCAATATAATCTTGGGTCTTGGGAGCCCGGTCACGTCGTTCAAGAATCAGATCGGTGACGGAGATAGAGAACGCATCTGAGCCGGCGCCAGAACCAAAGGAGACCATTATGATTTTATCCCCAGGTTCGGCAATGTCCAGGATGGCTGTTAATCCAATCAAGGCTGCGCCGGCATAAGTATTGCCAATGACGGGCACGAGCAATCCCGGTGCGATCTGCTCCTTGGAAAAACCGAGTTGAGCAGCCACCTTTTGAGGGAATTTCGTGTTGGGCTGATGAAAGACCGCCCAGCGATAATCTTTTGCCGTTGTCCCAGTACCTTCCATGAGAGCCTGGGCAGCTTCGGTGATATGCTTGAAGTAGGCTGGCTCGCCGGTAAAACGCTGCCCGTGCTCCGGGTATTTTTGATATTCACGCCGCCAGAAATCAGGCGTGTCGGTTACGTAAGAGTAGGAGCCCTCGAACACCGCCACGGCTTCATCTGCTGGGCTAAGCAGATAGGCTGCCCCACCTGCACCTGCGGTGTATTCCAATGCATCTCCTGGGCGACCTTGGGCGGTGTCCATGCCAATCGCCATGGCATAACGCGCCATCCCTGAGCCGACGAAACCAATGGCTGCCACCATGGCTTCTGTGCCGGCTTTGCAGGCAAATTCCCAGTCTGCTGCTTGCACGTTCGGGACCGCACCGATGGCTTCCGCCACAATGGTCGAGGTTGGTTTGACCGCATAGGGATGCGATTCTGAACCCACCCAGACGGCGCGAATGTCTTCCGGTTGGATGCCCGCCCGTAGTAATGCATTCCGGGCAGCTTCGATAGACATGGTCGCCACATCCTCGTCCAGCCCCGGGACGGCTTTCTCTTTAATCGGTAAACCACCTGCCCCATCCATCCATATACGGGCGACTTCCTTTGCAGGTAACCGATAGCGAGGCACGTACGCTCCATAACCAGCAATCCCCACCGCGTGGGTGGGTTTAAGCAGCATCGATTTCCGGTTTGATTGAGGCATTTGCATATCTGTCACTAATTCCTATTCGTCTTGTCCATGCAACATCCAGGTGAACTTGATTTTGCTTCATTAGCCCGACTTTGTAGTATATCATTTTTCATTGCTTTTCCATTCTTCCAGGATTTCCGAAGCCCGGTCAATGCGTACTGTTTTCTCAGCCACCAGCTGGTTTGCCAGGCGCTCGACCAACTCTCCTTGAGCACCGGCTGCAATTGCCACCTGGCGTGCATGCAACCCCATGTGACCGCGTTGGATGCCCTCTGTTGCCAGGGCACGCAAGGCGGCGAGGTTTTGTGCCAACCCCACCGATACGATGATCTCAGCTAATTCTCGAGCAGTCGACACTCCCATCAATTTCAAACAGGCACTTGCCACTGGGTGAACCCTGGTCGCACCTCCGACAATGCCCACCGCCATGGGCAGCTCGAGGCTCCCCACCAGGTTTCCTTTTTCATCCTCTCCCCAGGTGGAAAGGGAGCTGTAACGCCCGTATCGGGCTGCATATGCGTGCGCGCCGGCTTCAATTGCCCGCCAATCATTGCCTGTGGCAATAACCACCGGATCGATCCCATTCATGATACCCTTGTTATGAGTGGCTGCCCGGTAGGGGTCTACCACTGCGAAAGCCCAGGCTGCAATGATTCCATCCCGCACATCTTCCGCCGGGTAATTTTCGTATGCCAGCTCGTTAAGCACAATGGTGCACTGAGCCCGTGCCAGTCGACGGTCTGACAGATTGGATAGGATGCGTAAATGTGCCTGCCCGCCACTGATCGCTTCCAAGCGGGGTGCGAGGTGTTCGACCGCTGTGTTAACAGCATTAGCCCCCATGGCATCGCGCACGTCATAAATGAGGTGCACCACCAGAAATGGGCCAATCGGTGACTCTTCGATCTGGCGCACTTCCATATCGCGTGGACCGCCACCCAGTTGGCTGAGCACTGGGTCCAGGTCGGAGATTTCTGCCAGTAATTGCCCTTTCTGATCAAGAATAGCCTGTTGACTTGCTGGTAAATCGGGTATATCCAAGAGCTGGATCTGGCCGATCATCTCCGGTGGGTCTGATTGGGCGGTAAAGCCCCCCCCTGAACGTGCCAGCTTGGCCATGAAGGATGCTCCTGCCACCACGGAGGGCTCTTCAATTGCCATAGGGATCAATACTTCTCGCCCGTTGACGATAAAGTTGAGTGCAACACCCAGAGGCAAGCCATACACGCCCACCACGTTCTCGATCATGTGGTCAGCCCGCTCCGTAGTTAAGCCTGCTCGACCACTCAGTGCGGCAATATCCTCATCTGAAAGCACTACCCTCCGGGTGAGCTCTGCTAAGCGTCCTCCCAGGTTGAAATTGTAAAAACCTGGAATGCGTGATCCATTGATAGACATAATCATCCTCTTCTGGTGAACCCTGATAAGTATAACGAACCTGTCAGGTCTAGTCTATCTTTTTGGACTGGCAAAAACTATCAATTTACTTGAATAGAGTGATTCTCTGGCAAGTATTTTGGTGACAAGCTACTCACTCTTTCGATCATTGATTATTCCAGCAGATCAAGTGACTCTACCCTTCGTTTTTATTACGGGTGAGTTAAATAGCACAAACTGGTTAGAAAGCGTATAATCATTTTACTCAAGTGAAGTGAATTCATCGATGTAAGAGGAGGAAAATGGATACCTTAGAAGCGATTCGCATGCGAAGGAGTGTTCGTAGCTTTACAAACGAGGTGATCCCCACAGCGGATTTGGAAACGATTATTGACGCGGGTCGACTGGCTGCCACGGGAAGTAACCGTCAACCGTGGGATTTTGTCGTGGTGACTGAGCGAGCTATGATTGCACAATTCACGATTTCCGGCGAGTGGATCGCTAAGGCAGCCGCAGTGATTGCTGTGGTCATGGATCCCAGCTCGCGTTGGTGGGTTGAAGATGGATCGGCAGCGATCGAGAATATGCTTTTAGCGTGTACTGCCTTGGGATATGGGGCTTGCTGGGTAGAGGGTGATATTTTACCGCATGAAGAACATGTCAAAAACCTCCTAGGTGTACCGCCTGAAAAGCGTGTGTTAGCTTTAATCCCCATCGGTGTTGCGGCAGAGACGCCGAATCCGAAGAAGAAATCCTTACTGGAAATACTTCATTGGGAGAAGTTTTGAGTTACAGTAACGGAGTGCCTTTTTGGGTCGGCACTCATTCGGGAGAAAAGCCGGCAGTCTCCTGCATAAATCAGTAATCGAAGTCGCTATCCGCACGCTGTTCCAGGAGCGATAGAAGGAGGTGGCAAACCATGAAGGTGCAGCTGTTGCTGATCGCTACGTTGTCATTTCTTTTGGCCGGTTGTTCACAATCCACCCACGCGAGGAACCCCGCATGGGTAGACCGATTAATTGAGCAGTATAAAAGCGAGCCGGTTGGCAACCCTCCACTGTCCATCTGGCGTTATGATTACAATGACCATGACGTATATTTCGTTCCTGCCCATTGCTGTGATATAGCAAGTACATTATATGATGTTGATGGAAATATCCTTTGTAGTCCTGATGGGGGGTTCACAGGGACGGGGGATGAACGTTGTCCGGATTTCTTTACCCAACGTACGAACGAGCAGCTGATCTGGCAGGACTCCCGCTGACAGAGCAGGCGCAACCGCACAGATTAGGTGTTGACTTTTCTGGGTGTGATTTTTGTTATAGCAGATTTATTGTGGTTTTTTTCACCCAGGACGTTTTTGTTCAGCCACCAATTCACCCAATCGCCTCATTGCCCGGTCAGTCTCATACGACCACCAGGCAGCGTTGAGACGGATAAAATTCTTATATTGATGTGTGGCTGAGAAAATATATCCTGGTGCCAGGGTAATCCCTGCTTGTAGTGCCTGTTTGTAAAGCTCCAGAGAATCAGCATAATCAGGCAGCTGTACCCACAGCACAATCCCTCCGTTGGGTCGCGTTACCCTTGTACCCTCGGGAAAATAGCGCTCCACCGCATGCGATAACTGTGCCACAAAACTTGCGTATAGCCGCCGGATGCTGCGCAAATGGTGGTCATATCCACCTGACTCTAGAAATTTGGCAATTGCCACTTGAGGCAAGGTCGATGTGGCTACGTTGGTTGTATATTTCAGCCACTCTATTGTTGATTTAAACCTGCCGGGAACCACCCAACCCACTCGATAACCCGGAACCAGGTCTTTTGAGAAGGATGAGCACAATAGGACTAATCCCTTTCGGTCATAGGCTTTGCATAAACCCGGGCGCATACCGGTGAAATAGATCTCACCACATACATCGCCTTCGATGAGTGGGATTTCATGGCGATTGAGCAATTCCACCAAAGTTTGTTTGTTTTCATCCGGGATGCAGCTTCCCAATGGATTGTTGAAGTTAGAGAGCACCAGACATGCCTGAATGGAATTGTGTTCAATTGCAAACTTCAACGCTGATATACTGATCCCCTCGCGTGGATGGGTGGGGATCTCAAGTGCGCGTAGGTCGAGAGATTCCAACACCTGTAGAATGCCAAAATACATGGGTGATTCAATAGCTACCGTATCTCCAGGGCGGCAGACAGCCCTTAAACTGAGTGTGAAGGCTTCCAGGCAACCTGAGGTCGTTACAATATCTGCATGGGTAAGGTTACAACCGATACCCACGGCGCGTTGGGCAATCTGGATCCGTAAAGCTTCATTTCCCGGTGGGATATCATAGGTATTGTATTGGTGCTCGGTTTGACGGGATATCGAAGTCATAATCCGGTTCAATTTGGTTGGTATTACCAGTTCAGTGTTGGGGATCGCTGCACCGAGCTGGATTAGGCCCGGATTGGTTGAATCTTTCAGCACCATCATCACCAGTTCCCGCACACTCACCAGTGTTGGGTCTTGTTGAGGGGTGGACATTTCCGGTTCGGGCAATAGTTCCGGCATCCGTGAGCGAACATAGTATCCCGATTGGGGGCGCGTTTCGATCAACCCTTGATTCTCCAGCAGCATATAGGCTTGCAAGACTGTGGTGATGCTGATTTTTCGTTGCCGGCTCAGCTGTCTGACCGAAGGGATGCGTTCCCCTGCCCGAAATGTCCCCTGGCGGATGAGTTCACCCAAATCAGAGGCCACTCGTTCATATAAAAAGGTGTCTTGCTTTCGAAGGTTCATAATTATCGGCCTTTCATTAAGGTACAGTTATTATAACGTAAAACCAGCACAGTTTGACAATCCCACAACTGTTATGGTTACAATTGTAATTATGTGCATCTGTTATTATTATTGAATTTCTGTAAAATAGTGAATGTAACCAATTAGGAGAGAACACTATGTTTAACACAAAAACAAATTTAAAATTTAATACCGATATAACCCTCGATAAATTCCGTCTGTGGGATATAGAAGGCGATCGGCGTGGTGATGTGATCCGATGTTTGTCTGGCATACTTTGGATAACCCAAGAAGGTGACCTGAAAGATTATATTTTGGAACCCGGGCAGGATTTCTGGGTAACCAGAGCAGGAACTGTGGTTGTTCAGGGGTTGGAGAATTCCAAATTTAAATTCAGTTTGAATGAGATTCAAAATCATGTTGAGGATAAACATCAACCGGTTCACCTCAACCTTCGCTCCCGCACAAGCCAGCGCTTACGCTAACAGTCCCTCGATAATCATCCCTCGGTCTTACCGCCTCCTCCAAGGGCGAGACAAGATTAGAATGGACAACCGTTTCCCGAAATGGTTGTCCATTTTGTAGATACGGAAAAAATATTTACCCTTTGGCCGCCAATCCAATTGCATAACAACGCCGTGATGTGCCTAAGTTAACGGATTTACCCAATGCCATTCGCCACGGGCTATCTGGGCGAGCAATAAAACCGGATGCTTGTACCAATTCACAGGCTTGTTGATGGGTGTCCAATATTCCAATGCTGATGCTTCTTCCCTTAGCCTCAAGCGCGAATTCATTCAGTAACTCCTCTGGGTTTTCAATCCCTTCTTCCACTACCCAGGGTCCGACCGTGAGCCATTCTTTACCCCCTCGACCCAATAAATATCCACTGACTCGCCCCTGATCCGCCATTACATAACTCAACTCAGGGAAGAGTTCGAACCGTCGCCAGAGAAAGAAATGCCGGTCTGCTCCAAAAGACCGGGTGTCCAATGCGAAGACTTGATCCATGTCATTTACGGACATCCGTCGCACACGCGAGCCTTTTTTCCCTGGCAGATTTCCAGAAAACCTCCACGATCGGCACACTTTATGAAATCCATTCCGCTCATACAGTTGCACAGCTTTCAAGACTCCATCGAGATAAACCGTTTCCACACCCCGGTCCTGTAAAATCTGAACAGCCTGATTCAGTAATGCAGCGCCCACACCCTTGCCCCGCGCTTCTGGGCGCACGATCAATTCACCGATAAAACCGCTCAATCCATAACAAGTGGCTATACAGATCCCAACTGGCTTCCCGCTTTCTTCTACGAATAGGCAACCTTTCGGATCATTGAGATAAAATCCTTCCAGTGTTGCCAGGTTTTCACTTACCCAGCCTTCAGCGGCAGTGCATTCTGCGGCAAATGCCAGGTCGTCCTTGCTCATCTCCCGGATAATTATTGCAGGCAGATTATCGATTGATTTTTTCATCATGAATGCCAGCGGTGGTCTTTGATTTACTCAAAATGAGTTTGCAACCATTCCCTTAGCGGTTGGTCAATCTGGATTGAGGCGTGCACCTCTGGGTTACCGAAGGACTCACCATAATTCTCATACCGGCAAGTGATGAGCTGGTTTAGGTTACTCGGTCTTCTTTCAACCGCTACCCGGGTATGCAGGTGAAGTGGGTAATTCATTTCAAACGGTAGCAGTTGGAATTCTCCCGGTTTCAGCGATGATAAAACGCTACCCGCTAGCACTGCCTGGTGCATAAAAATCGCATAGTACTCATTCTGCTGGAAAATTGCTTCAAATTCCGGGAGGCGGTATGATTTCGTAAAATCCGCTTCCCAGCTACGTAGTAATCCCCTCTCAGGGCGGACGACTAACAAGCCTGCATTGAAATAAGCGCGCACCAGCTCCTCATCCACGATGGTTTGCATGGGAAAAATCTTCTCTACATCCACCTGGCAATGTTGGTAAACCAACTTCCAAAACTCGTCGATCGGTTCGTTGTATCCGCATCCAAGCAGTTTTAGGTGCACCGGGCAAACCCCCAGGCTTTTACCGGCTGGTAGGCGGCATGCCGAAGGAGTTTGCAGTACAAGCGTATCACTTGCCATCAACACCAGGAAGCTTGCTTCACCTTGTGCCAGCCCCTCGGCGATCCCCGCTGCTGTCACGTATCCCCCAAAATGGAATTTCTCCACACCTGGATCCAGATCAAATGAGATCAATCTTGCTCCCAAGGAAAACAATTCCTGCCTGGTTTCTTCTGAGAGGTCATCTTCACTCCTTTGGCTGAGCATCCAAATTGGATTGAAACACAATTCTCCTGCGTAGGTGCGGATGCTATGTGCCAATCGAAGGGCATCCTTTTCTTCTTCGCCAAAGCCTAACGTGAATGCAAATATTACATCCTTCATGGATTGTCTAGCCTCCACCTGTCTTGGATTGGATATAGTCGGCTATCACCTGGTCGAGAATGTCCAGTGGCATGGCGCCACTACCGAGCAGGAGATTGTGGAATTCTTTAAACTCAAATTGACTTCCCAATTCGTCCATCGCTCGCTGTCGAGCCTCCAATATTTTAGTATACCCGATGTAATATGCTGTGTCTTGGCCTGGAAGGGATATGTAGTGACTGACTTCCGCTTATCTTCTAAACGTTCAAAGGCATTCCTTTGGATAAATATTTAAATATATAAATCGTTACCTTTTGGTAATATGGTTGAGAATAATGGACTAAAGATTAGCTGAGGCTGACCTGATCAGGCAGTCATTCCAAGCTTTTGCCCAAGCTAAGACCAAGCTTATAGGCGCGTTCTAAAAGCGCAGGTTGCTTGGACGCATCTCCGATGTTCAGCGCAGTTCCATATACAATTCCTGCAATATTACCCCCGATATATCGCATCATATCCTGAAAAGTTCGGATCGCGTTTATTGCACCTGAGCTGTAGGGGTCGGTATCACCATAAACTAACACAATGCCGAACTGCTTTCCTCGGAGTGCATTCCCTTGAGGGCTTTCAAGAGCGTACCACCGGTCGATGAATAGCTTGGTTTGGGCGCTGATTGTAAACCAGTAAATTGGGCTGGCAATCAGGATAGCATCCGCTTTGCGTAGCTTTGGGTAAAGGTTCTGCATATCATCCATCAGAACACATACCCCGGTTTCCTGGCAGGTATCGCAAGCATCACAAGCGCGAATGTCCATGCCGTGTAAGTAAAAAATCTCCACTTCTGCTCCTGCGGATTTTACTCCCTCGGCTGCTTTTTCTGCCAGGGTGGCGCTGTTCCCGTGTTGCCTTGGACTGCCGTTAATCACAAGCACTTGTTTACCCATGCATGCCTCCCAAGATATTTTACTGCTTTTTCTTTGCTTGTCGAGTATGTTCTACCTTTCACAATCGCATATTCACCAAACATCACCAATTAAGGTAAAATAATAGCGTGGTGAGGTATTCCTAATGGTATTGTTAACCCGAGAGCAGATAGAAGCCCGTCTGG
>Ga0154666_1023_pt2 | contig 11373 bp, 13 predicted proteins | sample Rifle2008BG13ft_FD_116095 | JGI IMG/M metagenome (GOLD analysis project Ga0154666, IMG submission 116095) | Chloroflexi bacterium RBG_13_50_21 | reverse complement strand
GGATTTTGGTTCAGATCACTTCAGCCAGTTTGTGCTTGAGAAAATCAAAGAGCTGGGCATAGACACAACTTTTTTCAAAATCCACGATCATCATCTTTGCGCCCTTTCGGTGGCATTTTCATTTCAGCATGATCGAGGTTTTATCAGTTATATGGATCCTTGCGAACCCTGGAACCTGATCGAGATCCTGGAAACATACCGACCGCGCATCTTCCTGGTGGGTGGGTTAGAGTATGGCCCGGCATTCCTTGATTTCGCCGCCTCTGCCCGCCAGCTTGGCATTACCCTGGTAATGGATTGTCAATACCGCGATGTAACGCTAAGTACACCCGGTGTGGTCGAAGCCTTGAGCAGTGTTGACTTATTCATGCCAAATTGCTGTGAAGCGTTCAGGCTGACAGGCATTCATGAAACCGCTGAATCAGCCCGTATCTTAGCTCAATATACACCCCAGGTTGTGATAAAGATCGGGCGGGAAGGATCAGTCGCCTATACTCAGGGTAATGTGACCAGGGTGGCAGCAATCCAAATACCGAAGGTCATGGATACCACCGGAGCCGGTGACAGTTTCAATGCCGGCTACTTATATGGCTTCCTGCAGGGCGCACCGGTTGAAACCTGCCTGAAATATGCTAATCTAATGGGCGGTGCTTGCGTCACCGGTTTTGGCGTCTCGCAGATTCCAAACCGCTCCCAGTTGGAGACGCTTATCGGTCAATATGACCAGATGGTAGCCGGAACCGGGGAATTGCCCAGGCAACCTTCACTCGGTTTGGATTTCAGTATCACTCCTGTGATCAACCCATCCAGTGGAAGGGCTTAACTGCATATGCCAACAAGAGGGCGCAAATAGTTCTCAACACCCTGTCGGCGCGGCAATGGATAGATTTTTGAATTTGGCATGTAAAAAGTTAATAGTGCCCGAGTTCATCGGACGGCTTTAGTTAGCCTTCGAATACCACCCCAGGCATAAAGCGCAGTCTGCCCTCCTATCTAAAGAATTGCTCGAGCCACTTTCAAAGCGCGAACAGCAGGTTTTACGGTTCGTGGTGCAGGGATACACAGATAAGCAAATTGCCACTGTTGTAATCATCACCGGCTGCCATGTTAATCAGCAGCTTAAAAATATTTATTAAGCTGGATGTCCACAGCCGATGGAAAGCCGGTCCCGTGCCCACGAACTAGATATATGTTAAGCTTCTCCAATTAAGAGTACTCAAACAAATACCCCATAGATACCCTGTTAAGGGCATGACTGTTCTGATCCCTGGCTTTATGATCAGAATGTAAGAAAAGTTCAAATCTAGCCAGCATTTATCGAGCTGGAGAGATGAAATCAATAACAAGCAATAAGAATTGTTATCACTTACGCGAAAATCAAACCATAAACCACTACACCACCCTGTACAGCGAATTTAGAGAAAAGGTTTACAAAATTAGCGAGATGACCATCAATCCCTAACGGAGATTTGCGATGAAACAACTTTTTGACCATCTCATTATGATTGGAACCATCCTGACCCTGCTGCTCCTCCCTGCCTGCACAAGACAACCCAAGCCACCCAGCATCGAGGAGATCACCTACCAATCTGGTGAGTTCAGTCTGGCCTGCGATTTGAGGCTGCCAGGAGGTTCTCCCCCATATCCTGTCATTATTGTTGTCCAAGGCAGCGTACCAGCGGACCGCACCGAGGGAGGCAATTACCTGCCTGTGTTCGAGCGTATGTTGAACGCTGGCTATGCCGTTTTCGCCTGCGACGGACCTGGTGCTGGTAAATCGACCGGCACCATCCCTGAAAGCCAGGTTATCCAGCAGCGTGCTCAGCTGGTCCTCGATGCGGTCAATGTGATGAAAAAGCGTACGGATATCGACCCGCAGCGTATCGGATTGGCAGGTATCAGTCAGGCGGGCTACGTGATACCACGCGTCATCTCCCTTAGCGATGATATCGCCTTCATGGTCTGTGTCTCCTGCCCGGGTAACCCTGGGGTGGACCAGTCCACCTACCAGGCGATGAAGTTCGCCCTTTGTAACGGAGTCCCAGATGAAAATGAAGAAAAGCTGCAAAGTCTCCTTACCGAGCTGAGCGAAGCCCGTACCTACCAGACCTATGGCGATTATGTGCATTACAGAGAGATCATCAGCGACCTGTTTGCGATTGCCTCTTCTACACCAAATGGCCTTGGTTTTGAAGTCATCCCAGAGAAAGCTTGGTTGGCAAACAATCCCCAGCTTGAGACATGGTGGAATCCCGTAGAGGCAATCCAGCAAGCCACCATCCCGGTCCTGGCTTTCTTCGGGGAGAAAGATCCATTGATCGATCCCATCCAGGGAGAGTTCGCCTACCGGCAGGCAGTGGAAAAAGCCGGCAACCCGTACTCAAAAGTGATCTTGGTACCCGGTGCCAATCACGGGATGATCCTGGTGGAAACCGATTGCTATAACCAGCAGATGCAGGCTGCTCAGGGAGGGGAGTTCACCATCGCCCCTGAGTTTCTGGACACTCTGGAGCAGTGGTTAAAGGAGCTGCCAAAATGAAATCCATCTCTTCTATATTCCATATTTACCCAGAAAAATACCCCATCGATACCCCATATAGGGCCTGATTTTTTAGGTCTAAAAGTTTATCATTCAAATACAACATATACCAACGGGGCTTCAAGGTTACCTGCCAATAGGTGATATGAATAGGAGGTTACATATGGAGGAATTCTCAAATAGAAAAAACCAATATCGTCAGCCGTAAAAGCAAACTTTCGATGGGATGATAACAACCCATTTAGAAAGAGTAAATGGAAAGAATAATAATTTTCGGAGGGTTGTATAAAAGGTAAGATAATCTATATTTTTTGGGGTATTGTGTTCCTCCTGGCAGGCGTAGCCTTGCTGCTGGGAATCCTTGACCTCAAGCAACTAACACAACAGGACAAAGTTCTGTATTTGTCCGCTGCCACTCTGGCCTTTATCATCACATATTTCCTGGCTGGAACGAAAAAATGGGGTTGGCTCCTGCCAGCATTTGTATTGGCTGGTATGGCTGTAGATTTGAGTTCCGAGCTCTACCACACATTCCTGTCTCAGCCCAACGGTGTGCCCATCATGATCGGTATCGCTATGTGGTTTTTGATCGGCTTTTTTATCGATCGCAGTCGCTGGGGACTGCTTATCCCGGCTTATATCCTGATCATTGCTGCAGTAGAAACTGCAGTTAATACTCTGGTCGTACCCTCGATCCTGCATGGTGAGAATAATGTGTCATTCCTGTTAGCGTTCTCCTCAGGTGCTGGTATCATGTTCATGCTGGCGCTGCCTTTCTTCATTGTGTACTTTATCTCGAAGAAGAGCTGGTGGGCGCTCATCCCTGCCGGTAGTTTTGCCAGCATTGGGTTGGTACTCGCCATGGATTTCCTGATCCAGGATAATCCAGACACCCGAGTTGGTATCTTCAGCGGTGTACTTTTGTTAGGCCTGGCTGCAACTTTTGCGATTCTCTGGCTGCGCCGAAAAACTCAACCCACAGATTGGGCTAAATATCCAGCTGCAGGTCTGTTCGTCTTGGCCATCTTGGCTTTCATTCTGGGTAATGTCTGGATCACCATCTCAGACCAGACAAAAGCCATTGCCTTCGCCATAGCAAGTGGTGTCTTCTTTCTCTGCTACCTGGTGATTGGGCTAAGAAAGTGGGGCTGGCTTTTCCCTGCGCTGTTTTGTGCCGCCATGGCACTTACCCTATGGATGTCCATTAATAATATGGAAGATACTCCCTGGATAGGCTTACCCATCCTGGCTAGCATTGCCCTGCCTTTTTATGTCGGCTATGCCTTAGAACCAAAGAACCGCTGGCTGCTTATCCCGGCATTCATCCTGACCATGGTAATGATCATATCTTTGGCTACAGATTCTGACTATGAAGGCGTGGTTGTTATGTTCACATTCTCGTTGCCTTTCTTTGCTGCCTACTTCTGGTCGAAGAAGAATTGGTGGGCATTCATCCCAACTGGTATCTTTGCAAGCATCGGTTTGGTCTCATTAATTGAAATCGTGGTTCCGCACGCGGACTATATCTCTCCACCATTTACAATGGAATGGGGTGTATACACCTGGGTGCTGTTCCTCGGTTTTGCTGCCACATTTGGGGTGACTTGGTTACGCCATAAAACCGAGTCTACCGGTTGGACCAAATACCCCGCACTGGGATTCCTGGCACTCGCCATTCTGTTCATAGTCTTGGGTGAACGATTCCAAGAATATTGGCTGGCTTCAGTAATGTTCGTGATTGGAGGGTTGTTTCTGATGGCAATATTCCACAAAAAGATGCCAACTCTTAATCAGAGAACTCCGGAAATTAAGGCATGAATCGGACAAATATTCGAGATCTCCTCCAAAGAGTGTGAGATTAGAATTCTCACGAGTGAGTATATTTTGTTCGGGGTGACCACCTCCTGTAACGTCAGAGGTGGTCGCCTGCATAATTAGCATATCGTATTGATTCTTATTTACGGGAGAATGATGCATTGATGCATGGTGTAAATTAAGTTACCTGGTACCCCATGAAGTAGGTTTACTGAAATGTATTCCTCCCCCACAAAAAATACCCCATCGATACCCCATATAGGGGCTGATTTTTCATGCGTTTTCTTTTATTATGAAAATGTAGCGATTTAGCATATTTGTAAAGTGATTCTACAAGGAGGCATGATGGAGCAACATGAATCAGGACAGTCGAACCAATATCGCATCAGGGTTAAAGAAACAATGGATCGTCACTTTGCCGATTGGTTGAACAATCTAACCATCCTCCCCCAAGTGAATGGCGAAACCCTTTTAATCGGTACTTTTACCGACCAGCCTGCCTTGCGTGGCTTCCTGGACCAACTCTGGAATCTCAACGTCACTGTCATCACTGTTGAAAGGATCGAAGATGAAAAATAGAGCATATCTTATTGTTTTATGCCTTCTGGTTACCGGCTGCATACTGATTACCAACCAATCCACCGAAGTTGTGACACCAGAAATACCCACTCCCCAACCCACTGCAGAAATTTTACCCAATCCGGCTTCCGTATTTTGCGAAGAACAAGCATATAAGCTGGAAATACGCACCGCTACGGATGGCAGCCAAAGTGGGTTCTGTATCTTCCCGGATGGCAGCGAATGCGATGAGTGGGCATTTTTCCGTGGTGAGTGTGCACCAGCCAACCAGGGTGGTTCAATGCCCAACCCGGCTTCCGTATTTTGCGAAGAACAAGGATTCAAGCTGGAAATCCGCACCGCTAGCGATGGCAGCCAGACTGGTTTATGCGTCTTCCCTGACAGCAGCGAATGTGATGAGTGGGCGTTTTTCCGGGGAGAATGCACTCCTCCAGGATCATCAGAATATGACAGCTATGGATGGAAAATTTATACGAACGACGCGCTCGGGTACAGCTTCCACTATCCTGCCGATGCACTGATTGTCACCAACGATGAACCATTGAAGAGCCTGTATATCTCCGGACCTGGTATGGGGGGTGAGACCTGGAGTATCGCCCATCCTGGAGATCGCGACGAGTTCCGCCTTCCTCTAAACGTGGATTTAATGCAATGGCTAACCGATCATTATCTCGTCGGTGAAGTGCGACTGCCTGACGAGCATATTGCTGGCACAACGGCTGTCCACTTTCGCCATGAGCGTAGCCCACAATCCCCCGCCGATGATAAATACTTAATGGCTCATAATGGTCAGTTGTATCTGCTAACCATTGGGCACTCCAATGAAATCGAAGATTGGGAACTCAATCATCGCTTCCTGCAAAGCATCCAGTTTCAAGAACCTGCATCCAATACCTCTGCTCGAATTCCAATCAGCACCGCTATGCCTGTTGATCCTGTAAATTATACGCATTGGATGACTTACACCCATCCTATATATAACTTTTCCATCAGGCTGCCAGATGATTGGACCGTTGAAGAGGTTACCACAAGTGATCCACTATTGAGCGGCCACGCTCTCAACCTGCACCCACTTATTAATCCCCAAACCGCGAACATTCGCATTACCTTCAGACAGGTTGGAGAAGACGTGCCGCTCTTGCCCACGGGCGTAGGCCAGGGGGAATTTATTCCACAAGGAGTATTGGATATTTCAGGGTTACCCGCGCAACGGATATTACTGATCTGCCCTAATGGAGAAATCACTTCGATCTGGTATCAAAATGAGGTCGGGCAGCCTGCTCTCAGGCGTGGCAGCCTTGAATTCGGAGTTATCTTCAGCACCTATGGTCACTGTGAGCCAGGCTACAGCCTTGATGGAGAAACACAGCTCACCGGTGAGACGATCATTTCTTCACTACAAGTGCCATGATCAGTCTTGCCTCGATCAAACCAATAACCTATTTTAGAAATGTGGACAAATACATGGAACACAAACTTCACTTTGTAGTTGCAGCCATGCAAGAAGTACCCTGGCAAGAAATGATCGAACGCTGGCAATATCTGGAATCTACCGGTTGGATGGTATCATGCTGGCTGACCATTTCGTTAATTTTGCCAACCCAAATACCCACTGGTATGAGAGCTGGACCCTGCTTTCTGCTTTAGCTACGCAGACGAAGACTATACGCATTAGCTTGCTCTCAGCCATCCCCTGGCGAAATCCCGCTTTTCTGGCACGCCAGGCAATGACTGTAGACCATATCTCCAGCGGACGGCTTGACCTTGGTTTGGGAGCTGGCGCACCGGGAAGTATCGATATTTCATATGCCATGACAGGATCGCCTGACTGGCCTTCCAAGGAGCGGGTGGATCGTTTCCGCGAAGTTGTAGAAATCGTGGACCAGCTTTTACGGAATCCGGAAACAACGTACGCTGGCAAGTATTACCAGATCAATGGCACAGTCATGAATCCACTTCCCATCCAAAAACCCCGCCCACCCTTGATGATTGGTGGGAACGGCCCGCGTATGCTCAAAGTTGCTGCACATTACGCCGATACCTGGAACACATTTGGTGGGATGGATGTGAAATCTTTTGATGAAATGCTGATCCGCACACGCGATCGCAATACCAGGTTGGATGAGTATTGTTCCGAAATTGGCCGTGACCCAACAACACTAAGGCGTTCAGTACTCATCTTTACAAACGAGGAATACCAGAGAATTTATTCAATTCCTGGAGCATTTGAAGAGATTGTAAAACGATATTTGGAAATGGGCTTTGCAGAGATCATCTTTTTTTATCCGTTTGCGCCCATATTGATGCCCATGTTCGAGCAAATCGTCAATGAAGCCATCCCTAAATTGCGTAGCATTAAGCAAAACTCTGATTTATTCAAGCAGGCTCTCTGGTGAGCGCTCAAATATCTCCACACCAAGTACTCGATCAACAATCACGTAGCTGTCGAGTAAAAAAGGTCCTGCAGCGATGATTAACTCCACACCTATCCTTTCGGCTAATCTTTCGGACCAAAAAAACTAGACCCTGAACTCCCCTTAATGTTGTTGTCTTGCAGGAGCGAATTTGCTATATTTAAGTGGATTCAGACCTTACTCCTTTTAATTTCGTGAGCAAGGTTATGCTGTCAATTTAGCTGTATGCAATCCTGGATTAATTAATCAGAAAAATTTTTATGCGGAGGAGGCAAACAAAACCATATACTTCGAACCGCACGTCATCTTGGGATAGATAGCGGCATAGTTCCCCGGTGAGTCTATCTTACCTAAACGAAAAAATATTTTATTTTATCGATCAGAAAAAGAGAAATCTATTCATGAAGACAATTAAATCCGTCAATGTTGGCTCGTTCGCTTTGTACGGCGCCGTCCTGGCTGCTTTCTGGACGTTCGTCTTTGGCTTGTACTATTGGATCCTGGAGTGGATCTTTGGTGCGCAATCCTGGTTCATTGATATGAACCTGGGTAACCTGACAGTCTTCTCACTGTATGCCTTTGGCCTGGTCTTTTTACGCGCTCTACTTGCAGCATTGGGTGGTGCCTTAGCGGGTCTGGTTATCGCTTTGGGGTATAACGCTGTGGCTGGCATGATGGGCGGTCTTAAAGTAAATGTAGAATAGCTTTTCCCCTCGCTGCCTTTGCCGCGTAGTGGATATTTCAAACGGGTTGATCGGTTTCTACAACCTGTTCACCCCACCCGATGGATTAAGGAGGTTATGATATGCGAAATAGACGGGAAGAAACCCGCCATGAGCGTCAGGATGATCGCCAGATTGGACGACCGGCGGTGGTGGCAACCGCTACCAGATGCGCCAGAATATGGTGGCGATCGGCGATGATTTCTGGATCGAGAACGACCACAGCCAGAGAGTATTCAAGGTTGACGGTAAAGCGTTGCGCGTACGCCAGGCCCTGATCTTCGAAGATGCCCATGGCACTGAGCTTGCCAAGATCCAGGAGCGAATGCTGCGTATCAAGGACAGCATGGAAATTGAAGGACCACGTGGTGAGCAGCTCGCCATGGTCAAGAAAGCCCTGATCATTCCCATCCGCGAGCGTTGGGTGGTCAAGATCAAGGGCGGACCAGATTTGGAGGTGAAAGGCAAAATATTGGATCACGAATACACCATTGGTGAGGGGCGCGATAAGGTGGCGGAAGTCTCCAAGAAGTGGTTCCGCCTGCGCGATAGCTACGGCGTTGCCATCAACCCGGGTCAGGATGATGTGCTCATCCTGGCAGTGGCGGTGTGTATCGACGAGATGGCTCATGGAGGCCGCTAGGCTGCCATGATAATGATATCGGGGATGCTGAACGTTGGCGTCCACCAGAGAAACCCATATTTGATTAATTTATAGGAGAAAAGAAAATGCCTTGTCTATTTGCAATGTTTGCAGGGATATTTCCACGGTTAGGAACACTTTTCATCTGGATAGCTCGTCCAAGAATGTTCAGCGCAGCCTTTGGTGATAGTTGGTTTTGGCCTATTCTAGGAATCATCTTCCTTCCCTTCACCACCCTGATGTATGTAATCCTGTGGAGCCCGGGAATTGGTATTTATGGCTGGGATTGGTTCTGGCTCGTCATGGCGGTCGTGATCGACCTGATGCACTGGAGCAGCTCAGCTTATCAAAACCGTAATCGTATCCCTGGTTACACGCCCCCCCCTGCCCAACCGGTCGCGTAATATCATCATCGTGGGCAATATCTCGATGAGTCCAAATTGCTAAGTCGGGTATTGTATAATTCAATATAATATAATGATTCTCAAGTAACGGTTGAGATTGGGTGTATGGAAAGGTCTCATGTATACATACACCCATATTTTCAACCTAGTGAGAGCGAAAAATAATAGTTTTCATAGGAGGTAAAGACAAATGATTGAACACGGACCCGTCGATGTTGTCGTTCTGGCTGCTGGAGAACCGCGCTTTGACGGTAGTGTTCTTGCTGAGCTTGAAAGGCAAGCTTCATCCGGAACGATCCGGGTGCTTGACGCCATGATCCTCATCAAAGACGAAAAAGGGGAGTGTTGGGCTCTCGATCTCGAGGATTTGCCAGCTGAGGAAAAAGCGGCATTAGGCTTTATCGAAACGAAGACACGAGGGCTCTTCGATTCCGAAGATGCCGCAACATTGTACGAAGGTATGGTGCCAGGTTCAGCCGTAGTCGCTCTAGCCATCGAGCATACCTGGGCAATTGCCCTGGTAAATGCCCTCTATCAGAACGGCATTGATGTAGCGTTGAATTTCCGCGTACCAGCGCTACTTGTCGACGAGGCTTTTGCCTCGCTCGAATCAAGCGTATAAAGGAGGTTGAAATGCCAGGATTAATGAGAGGAATGGCAAGGACTGCTGCCGTGGTTGGCACAGCCACTGCCACACGCAACGCGGTAAATCGCGGCTAGGCGGATAAGAACGCACAGGCATACACACAGGCTATGAACACGGCTTCTGCACAGCAGGCTCCACCCCCACCGCAACAGCAGTCCCCGCCGGTGGAATATGTGCCTGCCCCCGAGGAAGATCTGACTGCTAAACTTGAGCGCCTTGGTGCCCTCAGGGCACAGGGTCTCCTCACCGACGAAGAGTTTACAGCTGCTAAGCAAAAGTTGCTGGCAGGTTGACCTTTCAGCCTTGATGACCCCTCGAATTTCGTTCGGGGGAGCCTCTACTTATGGCTCACCCACTGTTTATAATTTGTAGCGAATGAATCAACAGGAATGGAAACCGCATATATTAGCAGAAAGTGAAAGGAGCTGAATCATGCGAAGACGAGGAATGGGCATGGGTGGCCCCAAGAGAATGAGAGTCGTACGCAGGCGCGCCGTATGAGAAGAAGAATGCGTAGAAGGTTGATCATCGGAGGTGCAGTCTTAATTGCTGCCGGCACCAGTGCTGTCAAAATGAGCAAGAGTGAGGCACAACAGGTCGAACAACATACAGGTCAGATGCCAGAGGATCTTACCGAAGAACAACTGGATGCTGCCATGGAGGAGCTGGGCATCGAAGGGCAGGAGCCCACCGATCAAGAAATGAACATGCTGGAGGCGGAAGACCAAAACGCTCAACCAACGTCAGCATATTCACCCCCCTCTGAAGATGATATGATCGCCAGGCTTGAGCGTCTGGGTACGCTGAAAGCCCAGGGACTTCTTACCGAAGAAGAATATACCCAGGCTAAGCAAAAACTACTGGCAAGTTAATTATTCGCTAGTGGATAGAAATCGAAATTAATTTGGGTGAGCCGTCATCAAGTGGCTCACCCTGAGTTTTATAATTATAGGAGCTAACCATGGCAAAGGATCAATCCAATCCACAGGGAACAGCCCAGCGTAAGCCTGGAAAGAATGCGCCCGTAGCAAATTCCACCAAGGTACCTCAGTTTATCGATGTGGCAGAGCAGAAACGGCTTAATGAAGCCCGAGAGTCAGGCATAACCTGGAAGAAGTGGGGACCTTACCTGAGCGAGCGACAGTGGGGCACGGTGCGCGAAGACTATAGCCAGGATGGAAACGCGTGGGACTACTTCAACCATGACCAGTCCAGGTCACGGGCTTACCGCTGGGGTGAGGATGGAATTGGCGGAATCTCCGATGACGGTCAACGCCTTTGCTTTGCCATTACCCTCTGGAACGAACACGACCCCATCCTCAAGGAACGCCTTTTCGGACTTACCAACAGCGACGGAAGCCATGGTGAGGATGTCAAGGAGTATTACTTCTACCTTGACTCAACTCCGATACACTCCTACATGAAGTACCTCTACAAGTACCCGCAGCAGGAGTACCCATATCGTGATCTCGTGGAAACGAATCGGCGTCGATCACGCGAGGAGTTTGAGTATGAGCTAATCGATACGGGCATCTTCGATGTAGACCGGCACTTCGACATCTTCATCGAGTATGCCAAAGCGGGTCCGGAGGACATCCTGATCCGCATCAC
>Ga0154666_1166_pt2 | contig 11500 bp, 10 predicted proteins | sample Rifle2008BG13ft_FD_116095 | JGI IMG/M metagenome (GOLD analysis project Ga0154666, IMG submission 116095) | Chloroflexi bacterium RBG_13_50_21 | reverse complement strand
GGCGCTAACCCTGAATTGATCTTAGGCCAGCCATTGGCTGCCCTAAGCACCAAGGTATTGGATGGGAGGTCGATAAGGGTCAAGATAACTAATTGTACGTTTAATGCAAAATTGGTCTGTTCAAGGATGCCCATCAATACGTCATCCAAATTCAAGCTGGCTGAGATCCCCGAAGCACTTTTTGCCAGGGCGGTCATGACTTCTGCATGCCGCTGGCTTTCATCATACAAGCGTGCATTAAGCACGGCAATTCCCGCCTGGTCTGCGATAGCCTGGACTAAGGCAACATGTTCAATGCTGAAGAAGCCAGGTTTTGGGTGGACCAGGGTCAAAACCCCTACCAGCTTATCACGTGTGAGTATTGGTGCACTAACTGCAGACTTGGGCAGCTGTTTTTCGTCATCCTCATATTGCCTTGGCATCCAGCGCGAATCCTGGTTGGTATTTTGTACTAACGCCACCCGCCGTTCTCGCACCACCCAACCCGATAAGCCTCTATCGAGGGTATCAAGCAAGCGCCTTGTGGTATGTTTATGAACCGTTTTACCCGCAATAATCGCAGAATCGACCGGGACTCCATTGTCATCCAATACGATAATGGACCCGTTTATAGCCCCAACATTTTGCATGGACAAGAACAGCACCCGTTCCAATAATGTGCGTAAATCAAGCGCCGAGCTCAGCTCGCGGCTGATGTTATACAATAATTCCAAAGAGGCGCGGGTTGAGCTATCCTCTTTTCTATTCGAAAGTTGATTATTCATCCAAATTGGGACCCTGTATCAGTATATTATAGTTCCTAATCAGCCGATTAGATTAATCTTCGGAAAATCCATGAGTAAAACATCCAGTGCCAGACGTGCATTTACATTACGATCGATGCGATCCAACGTGCTTTCGATGGCGTTGACATAGAACTGTGCTCTCGTCAATCCAATTTCATCAGCCAGCTGTTTGATTTGCATCGAATAATCCGGATTGGTTATCGAGTTGGATATTCCCGCTGCGTAAATGAGTGTATCCCGCCAAAAAGTAAGCCAGACTTGCAGCTCACCCCGCATATCATCTTTATTCTCAACGGTATCCTTGGCGAATGCGAACCGCTCACCGCGTGAGCAGGCGAGCAAACGGACGAGATCTTCCAGCCAGGCTTGTCGCTGTTCGAGCAGCCTGGGCTGCTCAAATAAATGAACCGCATATCCCGGACGTCCCCCAGAAATATGTGCCAACCTGTCAGCTTGCTCCTGGGGTACACCGTGGATGGTCGCCAGCCCCCTGGCAGTCTCATCCAGCGACAATGGGCGCAATCGAATGATTTCACAACGTGAGACGATCGTGGGCAGGAGGCTCTCGGCACTCTTGGCAGTTAAGATCACAATCACCTGAGCTGGAGGCTCTTCCAGCGTCTTCAGCATGGCATTCGCTGCACTGGCATGCGCCTCCTCAAAGCGCAGGATCAATGCCACCCGATAACGCGCCTCATATGGAGCCAGTGACAGGCTGTGCTGCAACTCGCGGACTTGATCAATCCTCAATACATCCCCCTCATGCTCAGCCTCGACCACAGTAAGATCCGGATGCTGCATCAACCCTATCCGCTTACAGGAGGAGCACTTCAGACATGGTTGACCTGGCGTTGCTGGTTTGAGGCAGTTTAATCCCTGGGCAAAGCGCAATGCCAGCGTTCGCCTACCCACACCTTGTGGACCGGTGATGAGGTATGCGTGTCGTTCTCGCCCTTGAGCGATATGCTCTGCCAGCAGATTCACTGCCCACTCATGCCCAATCATGCCCCAGTTCATGGTGTGATTTTAGCCTAGAGCTAGAATCTTGACAACCAAAAAGCTTAAAAATGTCAAAAAACTGCCATTTTTGTAAGTATGGTAGAATTTGCCGGATGGACCTCCTCACTGGTCTCAACGCACAACAACAACAAGCTGTTATGGCAGGTTTGGGTCCCGTCTTGGTGATGGCGGGACCTGGTTCTGGTAAAACGCGGGTCCTTACCCAACGGATTGCCTATTTAATCGGCAAGATGGGGATAAGACCCTATAATATTCTGGCGGTTACGTTCACCAATAAAGCTGCCCGTGAAATGGAAAACAGGGTGGTTGATTTATTGGGAGAAGGCGCCCGGGGTGTGACGCTGGGCACCTTCCATGCGACCTGCGCACGCATTCTCCGGCGTGAAGCCGAGCACCTGCCATTCAAATCAAATTTCGTCATCTTTGATGAAGATGACCAGATGGGTGTGGTTAAACGTGTCATTGCAGATCTGAACGTGGATGACAAACAATACCGGCCTCTGGCAGTCCTGAATTCCATCTCGAATGCAAAAAATGAGCTGATCCTTCCGGATGAATATCCGCTGCAAACCTATCGCGACGAAGTCGTCAAGCGGGTATACATCGGCTACCAGCAAATGCTTTTGACGAACAATGCCGTAGATTTTGATGACCTACTGCTTTACACGGCATTCCTGCTGGAAGAAAACCCGGCAGTGCGTGAACGCTACGCCCGTCGTTATGAGCACGTCCTGGTGGATGAATTTCAAGACACCAACCTGGCTCAGTATGTTCTGCTGAAGCGGTTGTCCTCTTTTCACAATAATATCTTTGCCGTCGGGGATGCCGACCAGTCTATTTATCGTTGGCGTGGCGCTGATTATCGCAATGTCCTGCGATTTGAGCAGGATTTTCCAGATGCCCAGGTTATCTTGCTGGAACAAAATTACCGTTCCACCCAGCAAATCCTGGATGTAGCCATGGCTGTCATCGACCCAAACCCAAATCGCACTCCGAAAAAATTATTTACTGAACGCAATGAAGGGCTGAAGGTCACGTTACACGAGACCTATGATGACCGTCAGGAGGCTTCATTTGTTGTGGATACGATTGCCAGCCTGGTTGGACGTCGGCAGATCAAGCCGGGTGATGCAGCAGTCATGTACCGCACCAATGCCCAATCCCGTTTACTGGAGGAAGCTTTTCTCCAGGCTGGCTTACCTTACAAACTCGTCGGCGCCCAACGTTTCTATGGTCGTCGTGAGGTGAAAGATATCATCGCATTTATGCGCCTGGCACATAACCCTGATGATGAGCTAAGTCTGATCAGGGTCATCAATGTGCCACCACGCGGCGTTGGAGATAAGACGCTGCAAACCCTGCGCACCCAGGCTCAAAAAGCCAACCTGACCCCAAGCAGGCTGTTGCTCGAAATGGGTCGTGAGGCGGAGGCTTTCAGCAGTACCTTCCCACACCGTGCGCTCGCCATCCTGGCAGGCTTTGGTGAGCTGTTATCCCATTGGATTACCCAGGTGAGTGAGCTTGCACCACTGTATATCATGGACCGCATCATCGACGAAACCGATTACCATGCATATATTGATGATGGAACTGATGAAGGTAATGACCGGTGGGAAAACGTGATGGAGCTGCGCCGATTAGCATCCGAATACCAGGATAAGACATTAGGTGATTTCCTTGAAAATATTGCCCTGGTTTCCGACCAGGACACGATTGAAACCAGCGCAAATGTTCCCACGCTATTAACCTTGCATGCAGCCAAGGGGTTGGAATACCCGCTGGTATTTATTGCAGGGCTGAACGAAGGGACCCTACCTCATTCGCGCTCCTTTGATGACCCTGAAGCGATGCAGGAAGAACGACGGTTATTATATGTAGGTATCACCCGTGCAAAAGACAGGCTCTACCTGGTCTACGCTCAAAACCGAAGTGCCTTCGGATACCCGGATTCTGTCGAGCCATCGCGCTTCCTTTCCGATATTCCAGATAACCTCCTGGATGGAACAACCTCCATGCGTAATATGCGACCATCCAGGTTGAGCAGCTTTGATGCGAAAACCACCCAGTGGGAATCAAATCGGCCTGGAGCTGCCCGGGTTTCCACGCAAAGGTACCGGCCTGGTACACATGTGCAGCATCCCGTTTGGGGGGACGGAATGGTACTCAGCAGTCGTATCCAGGATGATGATGAAATTGTGGATATTTTTTTCGAGAACATCGGTATGAAACGTGTAGCTGCTTCCCTGGCTAACCTGAAAACGAAAGGATAGCTATTACTACATCAAAGGTTTCGCTCAGAGACATGTTCAGTGGATATGGTTATACTTTTTTAATAATCCGCTGTATAATCCTCTCATGCCCATACTCGATTCTCACTCTCTGGAGATCATTAGCAGAAGCTCTGAACAGACCCGGCGGGTGGGTATGCGGCTTGGTGCGTTGCTCAAACCTGGCGACCTGGTCGCTCTGGTAGGTGATCTTGGATCTGGAAAAACTACTCTGGTACAAGGGATTGCCGCAGGCTGGGGAACACTCGATCCAGTCTCCAGCCCAACTTTCGTGCTCGTCAATGTCTACCGTCATACAGATGGTTTGCGTCTTTTCCACCTGGATGCCTACCGTCTGAACGGTCCAACCGAAGCACTTGATCTCGATATTGAGAATATGCTTGACCAGGGTCCAATGATTGTCGAGTGGGCGGAGCGCGTCCAGACCGTGCTGCCTGAATGCGGCTTATGGGTGCATCTGAATTACATTGATGAAGTACAACGAGATCTGATGTTCTCCGGTCGGGGCGAGTATTATGAAGAATTGTTGTCCCGTTTTCGAAAATTGGTATACGGAGGCTGAGTGCTTTTAGCGATTGATACCTCCACGCGCAATGTAGGTATTGCCATTTATGATGGCATCCAGGTCTTGTGTGAGACTACCTGGGCGAGCCACGATTACCATACCGTCGAGCTGGCACCTGCAATTTCCGATACGTTATCCCGGGCTGGCCTGGCAATCCAGGACCTCAAACTTTTGGCTGTCGCAACCGGACCTGGCTCGTTTACCGGGCTGCGGATTGGCATCGCAGTAGCGAAAGGTATTGCGCTGGCATGCCATTTGCCTATCATCGGAATACCCACCTTAGACATCGTGGCCGAATCTCAACCCATCTCCCTCGGGTTACCCCTGGCAGCTGTTCTCCAGGCAGGTCGCGGACGCCTGGCGGTTGGATGGTACACTGCCACCGACGCGCGCTGGCAGCTAAACCCCCCAGTTGAGATTATGGAAGCATTGATATTATCCCGTCATATTCATGAGCCTACCCTGGTGTGTGGTGAGCTTAACGAAGAACAGCAGCATGCACTGGCGAGGAAATATAAAAACGTCATACTCGCCTCACCGGCACATTCGGTTCGCCGTCCTGCTCTGCTGGCAGAATTGGCATGGAATCGGTGGCTGTCTGGAGATGTCGACGATCCTGCGACGATCTCCCCAACCTATCTGCACGCAGGTGAACCTATCCCAGGTTAATGGGTCCGTTCAAGCCTCCCAAAGACACCCAATAAACTCAAACCGAGTTTGTGACACTTTCAATCCCCTCCCACCAGGATCAGACATTCAAGTGCCGCCCAATGATATTGGACGACATCCCCCGGGTTCATGAGATTGATGTTCTTTCTTTTTCTTTACCCTGGCCGGAGAAATCCTATCTCTTCGAGCTGACTGAGAATCCTACCACCCTGGCATTGGTCGCTGAAATTACTACTCCCGATTCCAGGCCAGTGGTGATCGGGATGGCAGTCGTCTGGATCGTGATTGATGAAGCCCACATCGCCACGATCGCGATTCATCCAGAGTACAGGGGCCATGGTTTCGGTAAAAAACTGCTGACAGAGACATTACGCCAATCCATCCAGCGCGGGGTAATACTTGCCACACTGGAGGTACGTGAAAATAACAAAACAGCCCAGCAGATGTATAAGAATTTTGGGTTTAATAACATTGGACGGCGTTTGCGCTATTACAAAGATAATGATGAGGATGCAATCTTAATGACCCTGGATGACCTTGGCTTGCAGTATCTTGCCTGGTTGGATAAGCTTGGGGTATAAAACCGAAATCAACCTTGGATAATGAAGGGTTATCCTTTATACTTACGCCACATTTTCAAGGAGGCGACAAGTGGATGAAGAAAATAAGCGTCTTGCTGAAGCAACTCTAGCCCAAATTGCCAGGGAAGTTTCGGTTTGCCAACGCTGTATGTTACACCATTCGCGCAAGCTGGCCGTCCCGGGTGAAGGTCCTGTAGACTCGGATATTATGTTTATCGGTGAGGGACCCGGGTTCCATGAAAATGAACAAGGTCGCCCCTTTGTAGGCGCGGCAGGAAAATACCTGGAGGAACTGCTTGCAAAAATAAATATGAAGCGAGAGCAAGTGTTTATTGGTAATGTGGTCAAATGCCGCCCTCCCAATAACCGTGACCCACTCCCTGATGAGCTGGCAGCATGCAGTGATTATTTGGAACGCCAGATTCAGGTAATTAACCCCAAGGTAATTGTCACCTTGGGGCGTTTCTCAATGGCACGCTTCTTACCCAATGCAAAGATCAGCGACGTTCACGGACAATCCTTTCGTATCAAAGGACGCCTGGTAGTGCCGATGTTTCATCCCGCAGCTGCGCTGCATCAGCCCTCCCTGAAGATTTCAGTGGAGCGTGATTTTGTACATCTGCCAGAGATCATCGCCAATGCTAACAAGCCTTCTACAATCAAAGAAGAAAAACCACCGGAAAATAATTCAGAACCCACTCAGCTGAGTTTGTTCTGACCGATAGAAGAGAAACTATGAATCCTGTAAAAGAGGCATTATTAAAATCGCTTCGAGACCATTCCGCCAAAATTGGGGTCCTGGGACTTGGCTATGTGGGCTTACCCCTTGCGACTGCTTTTGGTGAGGCAGGCTTTCAGGTCATCGGTATCGATCCCGACCCACGCAAAGTGAACACCTTGAATAAGGGTGAGAGCTATATCCATGATGTGAGCGACGAACAGATTGTGCGACTCCTTAAGTCGGGTAATCTTTCTGCTACTATAGATTTTTCTACCCTCGCCGGCTGTGATGCAGTAAGTATCTGCGTCCCTACACCGTTGAAAAAAACGGGTGACCCGGATATGTCCTTCATCCTGAGTGCCACAGAAGAGCTCGCCAAATTTATTCATTCAGGTATGATCATTGTCCTCGAATCAACCACCTACCCAGGCACGACACGTGAAGTGCTGCTCCCAAAATTGGGTAAGGAAAAGGGGCTGATAGTTGGCAAGGACTTTTTCCTGGCTTTTTCTCCCGAACGGGTCGACCCTGGACGTGAGGATTGGAATACCCTGAACACACCCAAGGTAATCGGTGGCATTACTGAAGAGTGCGGTGAGGTAGCCGCAGCCTGGTACTCGCAGGCTCTAAAAACTGTGGTGCCGGTATCTTCAGCTGAAACTGCTGAGCTTTCAAAGCTGCTTGAGAACACCTTCCGCATGATCAATGTAGGTTTGGTCAATGAGCTGGCGATCATGTGTGAACGTCTGGGTGTAGATGTATGGGAAGTAATCGATGCTGCAGCCAGCAAGCCATTCGGATTTATGAAGTTCACCCCTGGGCCTGGTCTTGGAGGTCATTGCATCCCCATCGATCCAATGTATCTTTCATGGAAAATGAAAGCGCTTCAATACAATGCCCGTTTCATCGAATTAGCAGCTGATATTAATACCAACATGCCCCGCTATGTGGTCAGCAGGGTGATAGACGCGTTCAATGATCGCAGCAAAACCTTAAAAGGTTCCAGATGCCTGGTTTTAGGAGCAGCCTATAAACCTGATATTGATGATATCCGCGAATCCCCCGCATTGGACGTGATTGGATTACTCCAAAAGAAAGGAGCGCAGGTTGAGTACCATGACCCTTATATCCCCCGCCTGCGCACGCACGAGGATATTGAGATGGAGAGCGTCTCTGACGTGATGGAGGCCGTGCGTCGCTCAGATTGCGTGGTAATCATTACCAATCACTCGTCATACGACTATCCAGCCATTCTCAAGGAGTCAAAATTCATTTTCGACTCTCGAAATGCCCTGGGAAAATTGGGCAAGAATAATCCAAAGGTGGTGCGTCTCTAAATCATGGACACTTACCTGGTAACGGGTGCAGCCGGTTTCATAGCCTCACGTGTCATTGGTATGCTGCTTGAGGCAGGTCATGCCGTCGTCGGCGTGGATAACATGAATGATGCCTACGACGTGCGCATGAAGGACTATCGTCTGAAGAATCTCGAAAATCAACCTAACTTTATCTTTCATCGCCTGGATATTGCCGATCGCAGTGTATTTTCAGAGAAATCACCCCTGAGGCAGCAAAAGTATGAGGCTGTGATCAACCTGGCAGCCCGGGCAGGTGTGCGCCAGTCCGTTGAAAATCCGTGGGTATACGTGGACACCAATGTTACCGGCAGCTTGAATTTGCTCGAGTATTGCCGTGACCTGAATATTCACAAGTTCATTCTCGCCTCCACCTCCAGTGTTTATGGCAGTGAGGCTCCCTTACCCACGCCTGAAACCTACAGCAGTGACCTTCCACTGCAGGCTTATGCAGCGACAAAAAAAAGCGCTGAAGTTTTGTGCCATGTCTATCATTATTTATATGGGCTGGATGTGACTGTGTTCCGCTACTTTACCGTTTATGGACCTGCACCCCGCCCTGATATGGTCATGTTCCGCCTTACCCAGTGGCTGAGCGAAGGTCGAACGGTAAAAGTGAATGGTGACGGTGAGCAATCGCGCGGTTTTACCTACCTGGATGACATTGCCCGGGGGACAATTCTCGGACTCAAGCCTATAGGATATGAGATCATCAACCTTGGCGGTCACGAAGTCATCAAGATTAATGACCTGATCCGATTGTTCGAAACCCAGACCGGTCGAAAAGCAAATATTCAATATTATCCCCGCCATCCAGCCGATATGGCAACCAATTGGGCAAATGTCAGTAAAGCGTTTAAATTATTGGATTGGAAACCAAGCACGGGATTGAAAGAGGGCATTGCCCATTTAGTAGATTGGTACAACCAGGAACGTTCGTGGGCGAGCGATATCCTTACCCCTTGATAGAAGCCTTTTCATTACAGCATATCTCTGTAAACCATTAATCATATCCACTTATGCTGAATACACTTCGCGCCTGGTGGCAGGATAAACTGCTCAGAGGGGTGCTAAAAAACACCAGTTATCTCTTCAGCGGAAATTCCATTTCTGCTGCCCTCGGCATGCTCAACTCCATTTTTGCCACCAGGCTGCTGGGTGTCGATGGATTGGGACTGGTAGCCATTGTCCAAACCTTTGCATCCAATATCAATCGCCTGCTCTCCTTCAGGATGAGTGAGGTGGTGGTTAAATACCTCGGACAGGCATTGGCAATTGAACAAAGTAAGGATGCAGAGCAAAACCAGGCTCCTGATAAATCCAATCAAACTCTAGTTAATAATCCACAAGCTGCCGCCATCGTCAAAGGTATCGGTATTGTTGAAGCTGGCACATCCGTCCTGGCTTACCTGATTCTCTTGCTGCTGACCTCGTGGGCTGCACGGGTGTTGGCTAAAGATATCTCGGTGGCTTTCTTGTTTCCATTCTATGGACTGATGCTGCTGGCGAACCTGGTTTACGAGACCTCCACGGGTGTATTACAAAGCCACAAACGTTTTGATCGCCTGGCAATCATCAACACCATCCAGAGTATCCTCACCACGGTTCTCATCATCCTGGCTTTCCTCCTGGAGCGCAGTGTCCTGGACGTCCTGGCAGCTTACCTGATAGGGAAGACCTTTGCAGGAATTAGCATAACAATCCTCGCCATCAGGCAAATGAACCAAACTTTGGGTAGAGGGTGGTGGCGCACTTCCGTGAGGCAGGTAAAGGAATGGCGTAATATCTTAGGGTTTGCAGTTAATACGAATTTGAACGGCACAGTCAACCTGTTCACACGTGACAATATTCCACTATACCTGTCGTATTTAAGCCCGGCGAGTGTCGCCCAGGGATATGCGGGCTACTTCAAGCTGGGATTATCCATCATTAACTTCATCACCCTGCCCATCGATCCATTTATCTGGCCGACCTACGCGGAAATCACCCGCACGATCGCCCTTCGCCAGTGGCAAAATACCCGCAGCTTACTCAAACGCGTCAGCTCCATTGCCGGAATATGGACTTTGGCTGCTGCTATTGGGATTGCAGCTCTCGGTTGGTGGCTCATCCCGGCGGTCTATGGTCCGACCACCGCCCCTGTCTATCCGGTGGTGCTCATTCTTCTGATTGGATACGGCACTGCAAATATCCTCAACTGGAACAGACCTTTGCTGCTTGCCTTCGGAAAACCTTCATATCCACTACTCGTGGCATTATTCGTCGGCGTGATTGAAATACTGCTCATTTTATGGCTGGTTCCTCAAGGTGGCTATCTTGTCATATCGGCTATACTGGCAGGTTATCTGGCAATCTCGGTTGGGATAACTACCAGGAGAGGCTGGCGCGAGATCCGCGATCATGAAGCGCGAGATATCACATCTGCGGTACCTGTTCCAAAGGACTTATCAGGTTGAACTCCTGAATTGATCCTATGAAAATTGCCTGTATTTCCGCATCCCGTGTTCCTTCAACCACAGCCAACAGCATGCAGGTGATGAAAGCCTGTCAGGCGCTCAGCCAGCTGGGGCATGAAGTCCAGCTGTTCCTACCTCGATTGAAAAATCAGCTTAATAATACCGATCTGACTTCCTTATATGGTCTTAATACTAAGTTCCCGATGGAATGGTTATCCTCACGCTCAAGCCTGCATCGCTACGATTTTGCTTACCAGGCGGTACGAAAAGCGCGCCACATAACAGCAGATATCTGCTATGTATGGTTTTTCCAGGCAGGGATATTTTCGCTACTGGCTCACCTGCCTGTGATCATCGAGCTGCACGGACCACCCGAAGGCAGGTTTGGACCTGCGTTATTCCGTCTCTTTCAGCGTATTCCAGGCAAAAAGCGCTTCTTACCCATTACCCTTGCACTTGCCAATCAGCTGCATGAACGATTTAATTTCGACCCCAGTGATCAACAAATAACGCAGATATCCCCCAATGCGGTTGACCTTGGGTGTTATACCAATTTACCCGAACCAGCCGCGGCCCGCCAATTTCTTGGCCTGCCCTCCACGCTTACGGTTGGTTACACCGGGCATTTATATCCCGGGCGCGGCATGACATTATTGATAGAACTTGCCCGTTGTTTACCAGGCATTAACTTTTTATGGGTGGGGGGGCGCGAACAAGATGTAAACAGCTGGCGAAAGCATCTGGTAGAAGAAAACATTGGCAACATCACCCTGACTGGATTCGTTGAAAACAGCCAGCTTCCAATGTTCCAGGCAGCCGCAGATATCCTGCTGATGCCTTACGAAAGGGTGATCACCGGAAGCAGCGGTGGGAATTCGACCACCTATGCCAGCCCGATGAAGATGTTCGAGTATATGGCTTGCAAACGTGCGATCATCTCGAGTGACCTGCCCGTCATCCGCGAGGTATTAAACCCCTCCAATGCTGTGCTGTGCCCTGCAGAGGACATCGAGGCCTGGTCAGAAGCCTTGGGAAGCTTGATCTACGATGCAGACAGACG
>Ga0154666_1137_pt1 | contig 11887 bp, 9 predicted proteins | sample Rifle2008BG13ft_FD_116095 | JGI IMG/M metagenome (GOLD analysis project Ga0154666, IMG submission 116095) | Chloroflexi bacterium RBG_13_50_21 | reverse complement strand
TATTGGAGCGTTCGAGGATTTCAAGATAGTCAGACATTGCTCACTCCTTCTTATGATTTGAGAAGCTCACGGACCAATGTAACCGCCTGGGCGGCATTACGGGCTGTGCCATCCGAACCAATGTCGCGAGCCCAACCCTCGGTGACAGATGCGCCACCGACCAGGACGATGTATTTCTGACGCAAGCCGCGAACCTCCAGAAGATTGATCAGGTCCTTCATATAAGGCATGGAAGTAGTCAGTAAGGCTGACAAAGCGATGACCCGGGCGCCACCTTCTGCTGCCTTATCCAAAATGGTTTTCAGGGGAACGTCTACGCCAAGGTCTGTTACGTCGTATCCAGCGGCGGTGAGCATGGAGGCGACTATATTCTTGCCAATATCGTGGATATCGGTCTGAATCGTGGCAATCACTACACGTAAACTACCCTGGCTTTCGGCGGTCTGTATTTTACCAGCCAAGGAGGGGTTGAGGATTTCCATGGCTGCCTTGAGGGCACGACCAGCCAACATCAACTCGGGAAGGAAGTACTCACCTGACTCAAAGCGCTTACCGACCTCGTCAGAGCCGGCCATCAGGCCTTCATTGAGAATCCTTAATGGGTCTATACCAGCTTCAAGTGCCTTATGCGTGGTATCTGTTGCAACTTCGGGATCACCGTCCAGCACAGCCCGGGTAATCTGAGCGATCAGTTCATTCTCTATCATAAGCTCTGTCCTCGATTCATGAATTATAAGAAATCCTCTCCTCACGGCTTGAAACCAGATTGCCATTACGGACCACCAACCGCTTTACCGGCTGGAGCTGTAACGCCTCCCGAGCATTATTAGCTGCGAGGAAAACAATGTTCGCGGGTGCTCCGATTATTATCCCATAATCTTGCAGGTTCAGACACTTGGCTGCATGCCAACGCGGCATATTAAAGGCAGCCTGGATCTCCTGCGGGCGCGTTAGGTGAGAGACCACGGAGGTGGCCATGGCAACTTCGAGCATGTCCATGCGGCCGTAGGGAAAGAAAAGGTTGCTGATGTCATCCGAGCCACAAGTGACGTTGACTCCCGCCTCCAATAACTCTTTGACACGCGTGATGCCGCGTCGGACGGGTTGCGCGTCCTGCCTGCCTTGAAGATAAAGATTGACCAGCGGATTGGTGATAACGGAAATCTTCGCCTGGGCGACTTTTTCGATAACTCTCCTGGCGTAATCGTCCGGGTAGGCGGATAAAGCGCAGCAGTGACCGGCAGTTACATGCCCCTGGTAACCATGACGAATGGTTACTTCAGCCAGTAATTCCAGGGTGCGGGAGGCCGGGTTGTCGGTTTCGTCCACATGCATGTCAATATCTGCGTTGAACTCTTCCGCAATCTGGAAGGCGATCTCGATGTGCCGGGCAGCATCGTCCATTGAGGCTTCGGCATGAGGCATACCACCCACTACATCCGCACCTTCACGCATGGCACGGCGCATTAAATCGATGCTGTGAGGATCGGCGATCAGCCCAAGCTGAGGAAAGGCAACCAGCTGTACATCCAACAGTCCATTGAATTTCTGTTTCGCTTCGGAGACCGGGTGGAGTAATTTGAGTTTAGAGATGGAGTCGATATCGGTATGGCTCCGCATCCAGCCCGTCCCATTTTGAACGGCCAATTGCAAGGCACGGCACGCTTTCTCGAAGACATCCTGATCGGATCTACTTTCTTTGAGACGGGCATTGATCTGGATGGCTTCCTCCAGCGTGCCGGACAGATTGGGTGGCTCCGAAAGGAAAGCACAATCCAGGTGGTGATGCGGGTCGATGAAGAGCGGCGAAGCCAGCATGCCACCTGCATCCACAACCTGGCAATCTGCCAGATCCAACCCCGGTCCGATGTCAGCAACTTTGCCGAGTCGAATGGCGATATCTACTGGGGTGGATGAATTTTCCAGGAGGGCATTATGGAATAACCAATTTTCAGTCATAGGATTATTAGGCCAAATTGATTTTTAAAAATGTTTCAATAGGCTTTAGCTGCCATTTTGCAGGTTCATCAAGGCGTGTGTTTCTATGGCAGTCAAAATTCGCTCAGGGGTAAGGGGGATTCGAAAAAGCGGAATGCCAATCGCATCCACAACGGCATTCAAGATAGCAGGTGCGGTGGGTGTGAGTGGAGGTTCTCCCAGGCCCTTGGCACCGAAGGGAGCATAGGGTTCTGGAATCTCCATGATTTTAACCATCAGCCCGGGTATGTCTTTGGCAGTGGGGATGAGGTAGGTGCCGAAGTTGGAATTTTGCGTGGTGCCCTGATCGACGAGAAGCTCTTCCATCAGGGCATAACCCAAACCCATGATAACACCTCCCTCCACCTGCCCGCGTGCGCCACCCGGATTAATCACTTTGCCTGCGTCTTGAACCGCAACCAGTTTTTCAAGGGTCACCTGCCCGGTTTCGATATCCACCAGGACCTGAGCCACCTGCGTGCCGAAAGTGAAGACCGAGGGGGCGTAAGGATAGCTTCCGGGAGGCAACTGTTCAGGGTACTCCATGGCATAGAATCCATCTGCATGTAGACGGCGGTTTTGCTCCATGGCTTTGATTGCCAGTTCTGACATGGTTAGCGATAATAACTCGCCCTCAGCCAGGACCATGCCTTCTCTCAGTTGTAATATTTCAACAGGCAGACCAGATAAATCGGAGGCAGTCTGCAACAAGGCTTCATGGATAGGTTGAGCAGCCTTCAGGACGGCATTCCCTGAGATAAAGGTCTGGCGACTGGCGACTGAAGGACCAGCATCGAAGGTGAGGTCGGTATCCGGGACGATGACCTTGACTGAATCGAATTTGACGCCGATGGCTTCAGCAGCTATCTGAGCCAGGACGGTGTGGGCACCCTGACCCATGTCGGCAGCACCCGTTTGGAGGATCAGCGAACCATCCAGGGTCATTTCAAGCGTAGCAGTGGCATGATCGGGGATATTACGCCCCATGCCAATACTGAACCAGATGGATGCCATACCCCAACCGCGGCGCAAGTGTGGTGCAGGATGGTGGATTTCGCTGGTGTGTTCCTTCCAACCGGAGAGATGGGCAGCTTCCTGGAGGCAGACTTTCATACCACGCCCCTCGCGGATGGTTACACCGGTTGGGACCTGCATTCCCGTTTCCAAACCGTTGAGCATGCGAATCTCCAGCGGATCCATGCCAATCGCACGTGCCAGGGCATCCATTTGAGCTTCACAGGCGAAGCTGGCCTGGGGGATACCATATCCACGCATAGCCCCGCAGATGGGATTATTGGTGAAAACAGTATAAGCTTCCAGGCGTGCGTTAGGGACAAAATAAGGCCCGGTCAGGGTGGCAGCGACAAAGTTCATCACATCCCGACCGGCGTTGAGGTAAGGGCCTGTATCACCGATCGCCTCAGCGTGAACGGCAATCAGCTTTCCATCGCGGGTGAGGCCACTGCGATAGCGGATGATGACAGGATGTCGCTTGACATGGGTGAGGATGGACTCTTCGCGCGAGCGAATGAGCCTGACAGGACGACCGCTAGCCTGGGCGAGTAAGGCGGCATGAATCTGAACATGGGCTTCATCCTTGCCCCCAAATGCTCCGCCAATATGAGGGGTGATCACCCGGACCTTGTTTTCCGGCATACCAAGAGCCCGGGCAATCTGAATTCGGTCACGATGGGGTGCCTGGCAGGAAGAATAAACAACCATTGCTCCATTTTCATCCAAATAAGCAACTGCGCCTTCGGTCTCCAGGAAAGCATGCTCGACCAGAGGGGTGTAATAGGTATTTTCAATAATGATATCTGCCTGTTTAAACCCAGCATCAATTTCCCCATGATTGATGATCAGGTGGTCAAAAATATTTCCCCGATCAGGCCAGACCTGCCGAGCGCCTGATTGCATAGCTTCGATCACATCGTATACACCGGCAAGCGGCTCATATTCAACCTTTATCGCCTCCAGAGCTGCCTGAGCGGTTTCTTCGGTTTCCGCGGCGACTGCAGCAAGCATATCCCCTTGATAACGCACCATGTCCGAAATCAGTAAGGGTTGGTCGGCGGGCAGGGTATACAAGTAGCTGTTCTCTCCAGGGATATCCGCGGCTGTCAGAATAGTGACTACACCGGGTAACTTACGTGCTGAACGAACGTCCAGGCGAGTGATACGGGCACAGGGAAATTTTGGGTAGAGCAGTTTGCCCACCAGCGATCCAGGCAAGTGAATATCCGGGCAAAAGTGCGCCTGACCGGTGACAATCTCGTGGCTCCGCTTGGCAAGTGTGGGTTTACCGATGACGCTAAAATCAGTCATGGCTGGCTTTCCGGCTCACTTTTACCGTCGAGAGGACAGCTTCCACTACACTTTGATACGTGCCACAACGGCATAAATTACCAGTAATGGCATCACGGATATCTTCGGGGGTGGGATCGGGATTATTTAGCAACAAGGCATAACACGACATGAGCATTCCGGGTGTACAAAAGCCGCATTGGAACGCCCATTTTTCCGCAAAGGCTTGCTGCAGGGGATGGAGATTCCCATCCTGGGCTAATCCTTCCACGGTAATAACCTGTTTACCTTCGGCTTGGGCGGCGAGAACCAGGCAGGCGTTGACCGCCTGCCCATTTATCAGCACCACGCATGCCCCACAATCTCCTACTCCACAGCCTTCTTTTGTCCCGGTCAAGTTTAGTTTGTCTCGCAGGATGTCCAACAACGTGAGGCATGGTTCAGCCTGAATCACGTGCAGCACGCCGTTGATCGTCAGGTGGAGCTCGAACTCAGACATTGGCGTCATCCTGTGACAGCCCTCTGGAGATCATCTGCAGGGCTCGTCTTGTAAGCACTGAGACCATTTTCGAACGGTATCCAGCGCTGGCACGCAGGTCGGATATGGGTGAAGCTGCCTGCTGAGCAGCATTGGCAGCAGCAAAAATTATCTCATCATTGAGACCATTCGATAGTAAGATGGCTTCTGCATGGTATGCACGTACAGGCGTGGGAGCGACTGATCCGAGGGCGATACGGGCTTGGTAAATTTGCCCCAGCTCATCCAATGAAAGGCATACAGCGATGCTGGCTACTGCAATCGCCATGGCTTTACGATTACCCAATTTTAGAAATACGGCTTTCGTTTGGTCTGAGAATTTTGGAACTCGAATCTCACAGATGAACTCATCTACAGCCAGGCGAGTCTGGCCAGGACCAGTATAGAATTCGCGAAGAGGGATAACCTGCTCCCCATCTAAGCTAGCGGTTACGACTTGAGCATCATACACCAACAATGGCAATGCTGAATCGGCGGCAGGGGAGGCATTAGCCAGGTTACCCATAAGCGTACCGCGATTGCGAACTGGCGGTCCACCGATTTGATGGCAGGCATCAACGAGCGCCGGGTACACTCTTTGCATGAGAGTTGAATTAATCACCTGGGTGTGGGTGAGACATGCACCTAAACCGATGGATTGACTTGTTTCGGTAATTCCATGGGATGGCAGGCGTTGTGGATCGACCAATATCCTTGGGGCTAACTTGCCCAGTCGCATCTGAGGAATCAGGTCGGTACCACCAGCAATAATTTTCGCCTCACCCCCGTAATGGTGCAGCACGGAGAGTAATTCTTCTAAGGATGAGGGTGCTACGTAATTCGCGTGAAACATTAATTTAAAGGAGGTTACCTGGCGGCTATTTTATTAGCAATGGCATTCCAGGCTTTGGAAGCCTCTGAAAAAACTACGTCCTCATCCATGGTCAGCAATTTTCTATTCTCCATGACCAATTGACCATCGATAATGCTGGTCCGTACACTGTCAGACTGGTAGGCAGAGACGATACGCTTGACAGGATCATCCCGCTCGAAGTCTGGCAGGGGTGCAGCATGCAGCCCGCCATCGTCGAGGATAATGAGATCGGCCTTCTTTCCAATTTCCAGAGAACCAAAACCAGAACCTCCCAGATCCAAAGCTTTGGCTCCGTTGCTGGTGGCCATACGGAGGACGGAAGCGGCTGGCATGGCTAAAGCCCCGAGGCGATATTTGTGAATCAGAGAAGCGAAGCGCATTTCAATAAACATGTCAAAGTTATTATTGCTTGGGGTCCCATCCGAGCCGAGGGCCACATTGATTCCGCGGGCAAGCATCTCGGGTACCTGGGCAATACCGGAACCGAGTTTCAGGTTGCAGCATGGACAATGCAGCACATGGGTGCCTGTTTCCGCCAGCACCCGAAGCTCGGAATCGTCCAGCCAGATGCAGTGCGCCATCTGCACATTCGGGCCGATTACGCCGATGTGTTCGAGATACTTCAAATTACGGTGGCCGCGTTCTTGCAGCATCTGTGGAACCTCATCGTAAATCTCACCAGCATGACCATGAACACCCGCACCTTGACGGTCGGCTTCCTGCTTTATCTCTTTCAACAAGCCCTCCGTATTCCACAATTGCCAGCGGGGGGCGAAGCCATAACGGATACGGCCGTTGGCTTTGCCATGCCAGCGGTGGAGCAGGTCCAGGCTCTCCCTGACTGAGGTTTCGGTAGTCTCCTGAAGGGCAGGGGGGAGATTTTCCGTCAGATCCATCATAGCCTTACCTGCCTGGGCTCGAATACCGGATTCCTCGATGGCTTGAAATACGCTATCCTGATGATGCAGTGTGCCCATATCGATCACGCCCGTTGCCCCGGATTTGATCATCTCCGCCAGTCCAAGTCGGGCAGAGGCGTAGAGTGTTTCTGGAGTATGGTGTGATTCCAGAGTGGTGATGGTCACCAACCAATTAAGCAAGTTTTGGTCATCTGCCTGACCGCGGAAGAGCGATTGGCAGAGGTGAATATGGGATTGGACAAAACCAGGCAGCACCAACCTGCCACTGGCATCAATAACCTTATCTGTCCGAATGCTGATATCTTTCCCAATCTGTTTTATGTTGTTTCCTTCAATGAGAAGATCGGCATAATAACGCTGATCCTCTGCGTCCATAGTGATGAGAAAGCCGTTTTTAATGAGAATAGATGTCATATAAACCTTTCCTTGTGATGCTGAAACTCCTGGTGTACGCGGTGAAACATGGGCTGATTCGCCCCTTTCATGCGATGATAGTCGATCGAGAATTTATCACACCACTGGCGGGCGCGGGCGATAATAGCCGACTCGTCTAGAAAAGTAAATTCGGAATTACGGCGTACGAACACACCATCTATGAGGACATCATTGGCTTCACACCCTGCTCCGTTCAGGGCGAGCATGGAATAAAAAACCTGCGGGCTAAGGGGAAATAGACTTGTGTTGTCCTTGAGGTCCAGGGTAATGAGGTCTGCTTTTTTCCCAGGTTCAAGGGAGCCGATGCTATCCTGCATACCCAACAGGCGTGCCCCGCCGAGCGTTGCAAGCTCGAAAATCAGCATGGGGTCCACTCTGCGTAATCCCCTGGGCATGATGTTGTGGTGCTGCAACACCGAGAGGATTACATTGAACATGTTATGGGTGACACAATCCGTGCCCAGACCAACCCGCAAACCTGCCTGCAACATGTATGGCAGATAGGCACAATAGCCAAACCAGGCGTTGGTCGATGGACAATGAACCAACGAGGTGCCGCTTTCAGCCAGTATGTCAATATCACCCTCGTTCAACAAGGTGCCATGGAACAATATCGTTCGGGGACCGAGGAGACCGATACTGCGCAAATATTGGATGATGCCACCCCTATCCGAAAATAGTGCACCCAGCCGGTCCATTTCATCTGGAGATTCGGCGATGTGAGTGACAAAGTGGACCTCATATTTACTGGCAAGCTCCATACCCTTAATCAGCATGCCTTCGGTGCAATTGTAGATAGCACTGGGGTGCACATCGACGTGGATTAAGCCATTGCCGACAGCATGGTAATTCCGAATAGCTGCCTCGGTGTGTGCTAAATATTCCTGCTCATCTCTTGCATCGGATAGCTGTACACTGGTGATCATCTGAGGCTGGATGATCGTGCGCGCCCTGGCTTCCAGGGAAGCGCGGTAGATAGCATCTGGGAAGATCATGGCGTCGGCATGAGTCGTGGCTCCGTGTTTGAGCACGTTGAGCAAGCCGAATAATGTCAGGTCGTAGGCGCTCTGCTCGGTCAACCAGTTATACGCAGGCCAATACATACGGTCGGTCGCATCGATGATGCCAGTGAGGGGGGCTTCCAACCAACCTGGTACCAAGAGGGAGTGAACTTCACCCACATGATTATGGGCATCGACCAGGCCAGGAAGAACAGCTTTCTCGTGAGCATCCAGGGTATCGATACCAGTCTGGTGACCATATTGGGCTTCAATCTCAGGTGATTTGCCAACAGCCACAATCCCTGACCCTTCAATGTATACAGCCCCGTTCTCGATCATCCCATCCATTGAGCCAGGAAGGGTTACCAGATATCGACAATTGCGGATCAGAATTTTATTCATATTGATCTTCAGGTTTCGCCGTGGAAATTGACAAACTTATCCAAGGGGTACACCCCATTTTGACACTTGTTCCTTTACCTTGTCATACACATCCGTCCATATTTTCTGAGGTTGGACGGTCTCCGGGTTATATACCTTTTCGAAGGGAAGGCCAATCGGCCTTGTTTCCAGCAGAGGGAGATATCTGGCTAAGGCAAGCCGGACAATCTGGTCGGCTTGTGAGCGGCACATGCCAGCAGCGGCATGGGCAACCTCTCCATTGAAGCGGGTTTCGAGCCCGGAGCAGTGGTTCTCCACCACACCAACGGCTGAACGAACCCCGAGGATGCGGGAAGCGCCACAAGACGAAGCAACCAGTGCCATCCCCATGCACTCATAGAGCAATGATTCGGTGCCTGGTCCACTGACCGGCGAGGTCATAAATTCTGTCAACAGGTGGGTGTTGCGTGCAAACGCGGCCGCGGCAACACTGACGGCGCGCAATATTTGAGGTGCAGTGGAATTGAAGGTAAATGGATGGGTGGGGCATGACTCGACGCTATCTGGCATGTATAGCATATGCAAGGCGATCCAACCAGCAATAATCAGGATGGCGACGCCCTCTTCAGGACCAGCTAAACCGCCAAGAATCGGATTATAGAAGCCCAGGATAACGCCGTTCTGATGGATACTATGAGCAATCTTATTCAGTAGTTCATGATTCGTTTTCATCTCACCAATCATGGGGACCACATGTACGTCAGTCGGCTTAAACCCCCCACGGCTGATTGAGGAAAGGTGACCGATATCGCTGAAAGACATCTCAACACACATGCGAGAGAGACCCGGTCGGCAAGCCCTATTAGCAGCCTCGTTGCCAAGAATAACTTCCTGCCAGGATGCGGTGATCTCGAGCGGAGATTTCGCCCGGAGCTGCCTCCCGTAGGTGGTAGCCAAGGTCCCAGGGACGATCAGGTCAAGGATAGGCTCCTGCCAGTAGGACTGCATGATGGTGACATATTGATTTTCAGAAAGGGGAGTACCGATCGGTCCACCACTGACTTGGGGAGGAGCAGTATCCTCCACTTTGCGCGGGCGATAAATGCGTGTATCTGCTCCTTCACCCATCGATATCTCTAAGGGGGCAGAATTAAGCACTTCCAATATTTCTTCGCTGGAGAATTTAATCAGGCGCCCTGTGCTGCGGTTATAAACACCGCATTCAACCAGAAAATCCAGGCCGGCTTCAAAAGAGCGATCGATCAAGGCATCGTCTTGCTGGATAATGGTATCCTTGTTGAATTTAATATTGTATTTTTTTAGCACGCGCTGGACACCCGTAGCAACGAATTTAAGGTCAAATTCCTCTTCATCGACCAAGGCACCGCTGTAAGTTCGGTCTATTACGTCGAGAAAACGAGTGAGTTTGTCCATTATTTACCTGTAGATCGTATGAAACTATTCGGTTCTTCGTTGACAAAGAATGTCATTTCGATTATATTATTGATGTATGATGGCTGACATCTGACAAATGACCCTATAATTATACCAAAAGCGTATCAATTTTATTGATATGACCATGAGAATTGTTCTCACCCCCATGACGCAGCATTCAAACACAAAAACCCTTAAATATTTCGCGTTGTCCCGTTGTCCAGATCCTTAAGGACGGAAGGGAGGCAGGTATTCAATACATCGATCGGTTCCATAATGATACAGAAAATCAATTAAAATACCATACTAGAATTGTGAATGAGGAGAAGCCTAAAAATGTTTAGAAAATCAATGTTTACGATGATACTCTTTCTAATATTATTTTCAATGATTTTGAGCGCTTGTGGTGGCACGGCGACCGAATCCCAGGCTCCAGCAGAAACTGAACCTGCAGTCGTCGAAACTGAAGCCCCGGTGGTGGAGACTGAAGCTCCTGTTGCAGCACCCACCGAGCTAAAAGTGGCAGCCATATTGACTGTCGGGCTCGATAATGCATGGGACAGGACTTTTGTTGAAGCGTTCCAGAGAGTCCAGGCTGAGAAACCGCATGGTCTCAATATTGCCGACCTGGAATACACTGAAGGTGTGTGGGGAGACGATGCGGAGAACGTTTTGAGAGCTTATGCTGAGTCGGGTGAATACGACATCATCTGGGCACACAGCACCTATTCTGATCAGGTAAAGAATCTGAAAGACGATTACCCTGAAATCGCCTGGGTAGTGGTGGGTTCAGGCAACGAAGGATTGGGTGGGAATGTTTATTGGGTTTACAAACGCATCCATGAACCTTCCTACCTGATGGGAATCCTAGCAGGCTGTATGACCGAATCCAATGTCATTGGTGCGGTAGGTACTTTCGCCTTTGATGACGTCAACGATGAAATCAATGCATTCTTCGAGGGCGCCAGGTCAGTCAATCCGGATATCCAGCAAAAGGTGTCATTTGTTGAAAGCTGGTATGACCCTGCTAAGGCTTATGAAGCTGCAAACGCGCAAATCGCGGCAGGAGAGGACCACATGTTCATGATCGCGGAATCGTATGAGCCGTGTACCGAAAATGACATCTACTGCTACGGCCCATACATGGATTACAACTTCGCGGCGCCCGAAAATGTGTTAACCAGCGCACTGGCATATTGGGATCCCGACATTCAATGGGTCATCGATGGCTGGTATAACCAGGTGACTACGGGTGAACCGTTCAATGCGCCTGCCGATAAGAACTGGTTTTCTATGCGGGATGGCGCTTCCGGTCTAGCGGATTTCCACGGCCTGGACGCAGAAATCCCCCAGGAATGCATGGATAAATTCAACCAGGCTCAGCAAGATTTCAATGATGGGAAGCTTGAAATCGCGCTGAACGTCGAACCGCCTGTCTCAACTCCATAAAACTTGAACCAGAAGAAGTAAATTAATCATAACAAGTGCCCTCGTCTTTCTTGCATAACAAGATCTACGAGGGCACTCTCCCCCTGGAGGATTTATTTGGAAGGTAATAAACATCCAGAGACCACCCCAGACACAGAAGAAACTTATTTATTGGAAGCGGTTCAACTAACGAAACGCTTTCCGATGGTGCTTGCCAATGATAAGGTGGATTTTAAAATCCGGCGAGGAGAGATCCACTGCCTGTTAGGTGAAAATGGTGCTGGGAAAACCACACTTGCAGAGTGCCTGTATGGGTTTTATAAACCTGAGGAAGGTGATATCCGTTTTAATGGAAGATGTGTAACCCTTTCGTCTCCCAATGACGCCATTCATTTAGGGATTGGGATGGTTCACCAGCATTTTGTGCTGGTTGAACCGCTGAGCGTGATCGAGAACATCGTGATGGGTACCGATCACAAGGGGGTGCTGCTTGATTTCTCGGCGACAGAAAAAAAACTCCAATCCTTATGTGAGCTTTATGACGTAAATATCGATCTGAATGCGAAGATCTGGCAATTATCCGTCGGTGAACAGCAATGGGTTGAAATTCTAAAAG
>Ga0154666_1119_pt1 | contig 11972 bp, 13 predicted proteins | sample Rifle2008BG13ft_FD_116095 | JGI IMG/M metagenome (GOLD analysis project Ga0154666, IMG submission 116095) | Chloroflexi bacterium RBG_13_50_21 | reverse complement strand
ACCCCCCTGGCGGATAAACTCAACATCGGGTGCATGTCGGTTAACATGCGCTTCGACCTTAGCGAATATCTCCTCCGCTGTTTGAGCCTCAACCAAGCGGATATCACACTTGGCAAATGCCTCATGCGGTAGGACTGTCTTGGATTCAGGTCCGCCATATCCCCCGTGGAAACCGTTGATAGTCAGCGTAGGCCAGCAAGCCAGCCGTTCATAATAGTGGCGGTTATTGGGTTCGTCAAAATGAGTAATCCCAAGATTTCGTTTAGCGGCGTTCTCATCCACTGGCAAACGAGCAAGCACCTCACGTTCTAATTCGGTTGGAGGTTGAACATTATCATAGAATCCTTCTATGGTGATCTCCCCCTGATCATTCTTCATCGTACTCAGCAGGTGCACCAGCGTCCACAGAGGATTGGGTGCCACTCCTCCGTAATTTCCAGAGTGTAGATCGCGATTGGCTCCACGCGCCCTCAATTCGAATCCTATCACACCGCGCACACCAAACTCAATGGTCGGGTGCCCATCCTCAGGCAGGGGCCCATCCGAGGTGATGACCAGGTTAGCTTTAAGCAGATTTCGATGAGTCCGGATGAAGTCTGCAATATGTGGGCTGCCCATCTCTTCTTCACCCTCCAGCAACAGGATGACATTGCAAGGCAATTGACTGTTAATGGCCAGTATTGACTCAAGGGCTAGAATTTGTGCAAAGTGCTGACCTTTATTGTCACCCACCCCGCGTGCATACAGGCGTCCATTGCGTATGGTGGGTTCAAACGGTGGTGAGATCCATTCTTCAAGTGGGTCAGGTGGTTGTACATCGTAGTGACCATAGAGGAGAACAGTCGGTGCACTGAGTTGGTCAAACCGACGTCCGAGCACTAAGGGCCAACCGGGTGTAGGCATCAGCTGTGCTTCAAATCCAAGTTGGATCAACCAATTTAACAAATAATTGGCAACCATATCCATCCCTACCCCATGAGCGCTGATGCTAGGATGGCGAAGATAATCAATGAGACGATCAATGAACCGTTGACGATTGTTTTCAATATAGTTATAAATGGTTTCCATGTCTGGAAGTATATACAAGTTAATGAACCACAGCAAGGTACTGTGAATGAATAACCTAGATTTTATTGCATAGGGTTAACAACATCCCAATCATCGTGTCCATTCGACCGGCATAAGTTCCAATTAATATCGATGCAAGATCATGAGTGTATAATATCTCCCATGGATCTCTTCTCCCACGCCCATGAACAACGCATGCAGACTGAAGCACCCCTGGCCGCGCGTATGCGCCCACGCACGCTGGAAGAATTCGTCGGGCAGGAGGATATCCTCGGCCCGGGCAAATTACTGCGCCGCGCGATTGAAGCTGATCACCTATTCTCCTCCATCATCCTGTGGGGTCCACCCGGCTCCGGTAAGACCACCTTGGCGATGGTTATCGCCAACCTCACCAAGTCTCACTTCGATACTCTCTCAGCTGTGTTGGCTGGCAAAGCGGAGCTCAGGGTGGTGCTGGACGCAGCCACTGAACGCCGGAAGCTCTACCAAAAGAAGACCATCCTGTTCGTGGATGAAGTCCACCGTTGGAATAAAGCCCAGCAGGATGCCTTGCTACCACATGTCGAAAATGGCACGATCACCTTTATCGGCGCAACTACTGAGAATCCTTACTTCGAAGTCATTGGTGCACTTGTCTCACGCTCGCGTGTCTTCCAGCTTCGCCCGCTTGGAGACCTGGCTGTGCACCTTTTGTTGGAGCGCGCCATCCAGGACCCTGAACGTGGCTATGGTGCACGAAAGATCAACGCAGATGAAGATGCTCTCGATCATCTTATCCACGTTGCGGGTGGTGATGCGCGCAATGCCCTGAATGCGCTCGAGCTGGCGGTTGAATCAACACCCGCAGATAAGCAAGGTGTCATCCACATCACCCTCGCCACAGCACAGGATTCCATCCAGCGCCGGGCAGTGTTATATGACAAGGATGGTGATGCCCACTATGACACCATATCTGCTTTCATCAAGTCAGTACGTGGCTCCGATCCCGATGCCGCCTTGTACTGGCTGGCGAAGATGCTGTATGCCGGTGAAGATCCTCGCTTCATCCTCCGTCGATTGATTATCCTATCAGGTGAGGACATCGGTTTAGGGGATCCGATGGGGCTGGTTGTTGCCAGCGCAGCTGCCCAGGCTTTTGATTACATCGGCCTACCCGAAGGGGTTTACCCGATTGTAGAGGCAACACTTTACCTGACAACAGCCCCCAAGTCCAATACTGCCACCTCCTACTTCAAAGCCTTCCAGCTGATCGAAGGCGAAGGCACGGGTGACGTCCCCCAGCACTTGCAGGACAGCAATCGTGATGCCGTGGCATTGGGGCATGGCAGTGGCTATAAATACCCGCACGAATCTCCCGACCATTTCCTGCCCCAACAATACCTGCCCCGCCCACTGTTGGGAACATATTTCTACAATCCATCCAACCAGGGTTACGAGGCTGAAGTTGCCAGCCGTCTTGAGCGCTGGCGTATCGCTCAGCGAAAAGCTCTGGGAATTACCAAGACCGAGGAAATCCCCGAGCTAACCCAGGAAACCATCCTGGAGATCAAACGCAAACACAAAACTACATAAAGGAAGAGCTCATGCCAGTTTTTCTCCTTATCCGACACGGGGAAACAGACTACAACAAAAAAATGATCCTCCCCGGACGTCTTCCCAACGTGCATTTAAACCCCAGAGGACGCATTCAAGCTGATTTATTGGCTAGGGAGCTGGGAGTTACGCCTATTAAAGCTATCTATGCCAGCCCATTGGAGCGGACCATGCAAACTGCTGAACCACTTGCCAGGGCATTGAATCTAGATATCATCACCCTACCGGGGATGTTAGAAACAGATTGTGGTGAATGGCAGGGTCAATCCGTGAAAAAACTTCGTCGTAGGAAAATCTGGCATTCGGTTCAGCAACATCCTTCCTTGTTCAGTTTCCCTGGTGGCGAGTCAATCGTGGAATGCCAACAGCGCATGGTTCAGGTAATTGAATCTTTACGCCTAAAATTTTCCCCACAGGACCTGGTAGCCTGCATCAGCCATGCTGACCCACTCAAACTGCTTATTGCTTTTTATCTTGGTTTACCCTTAGACCAATTCCAACGCTTAAATATCAACACAGGTTCTATTTCAGTATTGCAGATATCTGAGAATGGAATCCGGATGTTGATGATGAATCACGATCCATCCTTCTCCTGGGATAGCTTCCAGGCATCAACATCTCCTGTTGTGATTCCTGCTGCTAAACCATCAGGTATCCCATAAATTAATCAGCCGAAAAAATTGGTATACTTCAACCATGCCACCCATTGATATCGACCTCCGTCCAGTCGATCATATATTAGCAGATGCATTAGGCCAGCCAGGCAAGCGTATCTTCTACCTCCAGGGTTGGCAAGGAGAACGCACAATTACATTGATCATCGAGAAACTTCAGCTTCAAACCCTGGCAGTTGGGATTGAACAATTCCTTGCTGAGGTGCAGGAAAAGATACCCAGCTTGATAGAAGCTTCAGCCGAATATGAAGAAGAGCAAATGCATATTCAACCACCATTGGATCCACTTTTCCGGGTGGGTGAGTTTGGCCTGGGCTATGAATCGGATAATGACCTGATGGTATTGGTGGCACATGAGTTATTATCAGAAGGGACTCCCTCAGAGGAGGGTGGGGTGGTACGTTTTTGGTGCACACGTGACCAATTAAGGGTATTGGCGCGTTGGGGTATCGAGGTGGCGTCACGCGGGCGACCCATTTGTCCTCAATGTGGCGAACCCATGGAACCAGATGCGCATTTCTGCCCCAAGAAAAATGGTCACAAGCATTAACTCAATGACCGGTCGTTACGATTATTAATGTGTATCTTTAAACGCGACTAAAGCAAAGGCTTCTATGCCAGAGCTAGAAATTCCCTCAGTCATAAAAGTGCTTAAGAACGGCGAGATCACCATTAAGGGTAAATTCGTCTGGGGATCCAACTACACCTTCCTGGCTGAAGTAAGCCAGAATGGGGATAAAATCCTCAGTGTGTATAAACCCAGTCGTGGGGAGCGTCCTCTATGGGATTTCCCTGCCACAAGCCTGGCTCGCCGTGAAGCGGCTGCTTATCTTGTGAGCGAAGTGCTTGGGTGGGAGCTAGTCCCACCCACCGTATACCGCAAGAAAGCACCTATTGGACCCGGATCATTACAGCTCTTTATTGATCATAATCCCGAGGTACATTATTTTAATCTAAACAAGGTAGACCTCCAAAGCCTGCGTCCAGTAGTGTTGTTTGACCTGTTGGTCAACAATGCCGATCGCAAAGGTAGCCATCTCCTATTTGATACTAGCCACCATCTTTGGTTGATTGATCATGGGATTTGTTTTCATGCTGAAGATAAGCTACGAACCGTCATTTGGGATTTCGCTGGTGAGCCAATCCCTGAATCTCTGCTCACTGATTTGGATGACTTTCTGAAATCACTGATTCCTGATACAGGCGTCTATAAAGAGCTTCGATCCCTGCTCAGCTCAAGAGAACTCAAAGCTCTGGCTGCCCGGGCAGAGCAACTGATTTCCCGACAAAAGTTCCCTTCACCGGATCCTGACCAACGCCGCTTTCCATGGCCTCCATTATAAATATATGACCGATTATCGCATCGCCTTGCTTGGGTTTGGCAATGTTGGGCAAGCCTTTGTACGCTTGTTACAGCGTAAAAAAGACATGCTACTGAAAGAATACGATCTTCGTTTTTCAGTCACTGGTATTGCCACTGGCCATCATGGGATGGTGATCGACACTCATGGAATTAATATAGATCAAGCATTGAAGTTTATCAGCACCGGCAATTTTTTAGGCGAACTGTCCGCACCCATAACGATATCCAACCCATTAGAATTTATTCGCTCCTGTGGTGCAGATATACTCTTCGAAAATACGCCGGTAAATTACACTAACGGTCAACCCGCAGTAGACTACCTGCGTGCTGCCCTGCAAGCAGGCATGCACGCCATCACTGCCAACAAAGGTCCAGTGGTACATGCCTTTCGTGAGCTTTCCCAGTTAGCCGAGATATCTGGTCGCAAGTTTTTCTTCGAATCAGCTGTCATGGATGGTGCGCCTATTTTCTCTCTGTTCAGGGAAAGCTTACCTGCTGCTGTATTACATGGATTTAGCGGCATTCTGAATTCCACGACCAACCTGATTCTCAGCCGTATGGAAGGCGGGGAGACCTTCGAGCAAGCTACTGCCTATGCCCAGGCTATCGGCATCGCTGAGACTGATCCTTCCGGTGATATCGATGGCTGGGATGCCGCCGTGAAGGTAGCGGCTTTGGTGAGTGTATTGATGGGCATCCCGCTAACACCTACCCAGGTTGATCGAACCGGGATTCGTGGCCTCACCCCGGGAGACGTTGGACAGGCTTACAAGCAGGCTAAACGCTGGAAGCTCGTCTGTACTGCCCGGCGTGAAGGTAATGCTGTCCATGCACGGGTACACCCGGAGTTGGTTGGTGAGGATTCTCCCCTCTATGGTGTGAACGGAACCTCCAGCATCATCACGTTTGAGACGGATGTATTACCTCAGCTATCCATTGTGGAAGGCAATCCAGGTCCTGAAACCACTGCGTATGGACTCCTGGCAGATTTTATCAACATCACCCGGTAAAAAAGCACGAAATCATATTTTTAAAGGAGGGAATATGCACTTCGGTATCTACACTCCCAATTTTGGCGCCGAAATCACCCCCCGCCTGCTGGCTGATTTGGCAGCAGAGGCTGAAGAGGCCAGCTGGGATGGCTTTTTTATTTGGGATCATATCGTTTATAGCCGGAAACAAAGATTACCTCTCTACGATCCCTGGGTGACCCTGGCAGGAATTGCCATGCGTACCGAGCGTTTACGTATCGGCACCACAGTCACTCCAATCGCGCGACGCCGTCCGTGGAAGCTAGCCCGCGAAACCGTTACGCTTGACCACCTCTCCGGTGGCAGGTTGATCCTCAGTGTGGGTGTGGGAGACCCGGATGAGGATGACTATGGCACTTTTGGAGAACCAACGGATCGCAAAGTGCGCGCTGCCATGCTGGATGAGGGTTTGGAAATCCTGAATGGATTGTGGAGCGGCAAGCCATTTAGTTTTCAAGGTGAATATTACCGGATGAAGAAATGTACCTTCCTCCCTCCACCCATCCAAACACCGCGCATCCCTATCTGGGTGGGTGGATTTTGGCCTCACAAACGTCCATTCCGCCGCGCTGCGCGTTGGGATGGAGCCTTTCCACTCAACGCAGGTGGACCAATTACACCGCCTCCTGATACCTTGAGGGATATCCGGTCATATATCGAGGAGCACCGTCAAAACAAGGATGCATTTGATCTGGTCATCATGGGAACCACACCTGGAAATGACCCCAAGGCTGCCCGTAAAAAGGTGGCTGGGTATGCAGGGACAGGCTTGACCTGGTGGCTTGAATCTATGTATCGTTGGCGTAATTCGATTGAGGGCATTCGCCAACGTATCCGCCTGGGACCACCCCGAATTGATCTATAGTGGCAATTAATTTTTATAAAAGGAGACACTGACATGTCCAATGGTCGTTTCATTGCCGGCATCGCAGCACTGATCTGGTCACCCGAGACTAAACAATATTTGCTTCTGCGTCGTTCCGAACAAAAGGATTATGCTAGCGGTGCCTGGGAATGTGTCACTGGTCGAGTGGATCAAGGAGAAGGATTTGAAGATGCCCTACGTCGGGAGGTGCAGGAAGAGCTGGGGGTTGAGGTACAAATCGAGCACATCCTGGGAACCACCCATTTTTACCGAGGATCACCCATTCCAGAAAATGAGCTGGTTGGGGTAATCTATCTCTGCACCTTAGCAGATCCAAATTCAATTCATATCGGCGCAGAACATTCAGAATATCACTGGCTCTCTGCGGATCAGGCGATTGAGTTTTTAACCGTCTCTGACCCTACCGGACAATGGGTGAAGCGGATTATTCAACGCGCAGAAACAATCCGGAGGATGCTACCGGAGGATTTGCTGGAGTTCCAAAGAAACTCCGGCTTCGAGCTTGGTTAAACCTGTGTTATAGATTTTCTACCTGTTTATAGTTCATATTCAATGAAGACTATAATCATCCGTTTGTCTGAGATGTGTCTAAGACACACAGACTCGAGATAGAAAAGCTTAAAATTTCCAGAGTATAATTCCCCAATAAAACCAAATCCGTAAATCTACCAGGAATTATTCATGGACGATCCCAAATTAGAACACGTCTTCCTGCCTACCAATGGAATCCGCTTGCATGTAGTTCAAGCCGGAACCCGTTATGGACCTCTTGTCATTCTCCTGCATGGTTTTCCGGAGTTCTGGTACGGTTGGCGAGAACAGATACCACCATTAGCCAATGCCGGCTTGCGAGTGTGGGTGCCCGACCAGCGGGGATATAACCTTAGCGAAAAACCCAGGGGAATAGCAGCCTACAAGATTGATGAGTTAGCCAAGGATGTGCTTGGACTAATCGATGCTGCCGGTGTGGATAAGTGCTATCTTGCTGGACATGATTGGGGCGCAGCTGTCGCCTGGTGGGTGGCTATAAAATATCCAGAACGATTACATAAGCTTTCCATTCTCAACGTACCTCACCCGTCGGTGATGGCACAAACCCTTTCCAGCAGTATTGCTCAGTTGAAAATGAGCTGGTATATGTTCTTCTTTCAAATCCCATTCCTTCCGGAAGCCATCTTGCGCAACAATGATTGGGAGTTAATGGTCAGGATGTTAAGGAGCAGTGGTAAACCCAGCTCTTTCAGCAATAAGGCGATTGAGCAATACCTTCAAGCATGGTGGCGTAAGGATGCCATCACCAGTATGCTGAATTGGTATCGAGCCGTTCTCCAGATGCCTCCAGATTTGTCTGGGGACCTCCGCATTAAAGTACCCAGTCTTATTTTATGGGGTGCCAAGGATATCGCCTTGAGTCGTGACTTGGCGCAACCCAGTCTTGAGCTATGTGACCAGGGTAAGCTTGTTTTCTTTGAGAACTCAAGCCATTGGGTTCAGTATGATGAATCTGAGCTGGTGAACAAGTATCTGGTGGATTTCTTTTCGACCACGCAATCACCCCATGAATGAAGCAATCCTCGAGCCTGCCCAGGTATACGTTCAGCTGCGGGACCGAATCCTTAAGCTTAATCCTTCGGAGGTTGGTTTGGTTCCGTCAAAAGCTGCACCCCACGTGTGGGGGGTAATAATGGAAACAGGTTACCAGGTGGGATCAGCTACCCTGGTCTCACTGGCAGATGGTACCACCTGCTTGTATTACAGCACCGGAGGTGGCATGCTTGGTAGTGGTGAATTTTCCCCGGTTGCTGAGGCTAGTAAGTCATTGGTTGCACAGGCTGAGGACCATCTTCAGCACGTATCATTGAGCAATGAATTTCCTCTACCAGAAGTAGGCCAGATCAGGTTCATCCTCCTTACTTATACCGGCTTGTTCACGGGTGAAGCTCCTGAAAAAATACTTGCTGCAGGTGGACATATTTTTTCACCGCTCTTTCTGAAAGCTCACGAAATCTTGGGTCAATTGAGATTACTGGCAGAAAAGAAGTATAAAGTTCACGTCTGATTACAATTCTGGACTGATTCTAGATCCATTGTCATTAAATCCACCGTGTCGGCGGGACAAAATACACCTCCCAAAAACTGCACCTTCCATAAGTTACTACAGTGCCCCAATTCAGTTGTAACAAATAAATTGTCCTAATGCATTCATCGAGATGATAATGACCATTACAGAAAATAAAACTCTAGTCCGCCGTTATTTTGAAGAAGCCTTTTATAACCCAGAGATTTGCGATCAAATATTCGCTCCACAAATTCCCTGGCATACCATCAACCGGGCAATCCATCCCAATTTTATATCCACTCCACAGGATGAGAAGGCTGCCTTTGCCAGGCACCAGACCCTTTGGGGAGGATGGAGTGAAGCCATCGATGAAATGATCGCTGAAGGCGACCGGGTGATGGTCCGTTGGTCTTTCAATGGGAGCCATCAAGGCGAGTACCTGGGTATCCCCCCCACCCATAAACCTGTGAGCTTTGCTGGTATCTATATCTTCCGCATCCAGGATGGTCGGATTGCTGAGGTATGGAATCTATGGGATCAGTTGGGTGAGTGGCAGCAGCTGGGCATCCTCCCAGATACTGGAGAACTGCTAACTCAGGCAAAGGTAAGGGTGGTTAATAGCATTTCATCATCAGAGGATTGAGAAAAGGTAAAATTGATCGAGATGGAAAAAGAGCAAGTGGATCAAATAAGATGAGCAGTGTTCATATTGAAATCACACACGCGACAGTCAACGAACGTCCCATACTACGCCACCTGATGGAGCTGTACCAATATGATTTCAGTGAGTTCGATAACGCTGACCTTGGTCCTTTAGGGCTCTTCGATTATCCATACCTTGATCACTATTGGGTTGAGCCAGAACGCACTCCCTTCCTTGTGCGAGTCGATGGCAACCTGACAGGCTTTGTTTTGGTTGCCCGATACAATTACCTGACCGGACAAAAGGACACCTGGGTGATGGCAGAGTTTTTCATCATGCGGAAATATCGCCGCCAGGGTATTGGTGAAAATGTCGCACGGCAGGTTTTTGACAAGTTCCCAGGTGCCTGGCAGGTCGGCCAGATTAACGAAAATCAAACCGCAATTGTCTTCTGGCGGAGTGTAATCAACCGTTATTCACAAGGTGACTTCCAGTAGCATGACCTCAACAACGAAAACTGGCATGATCCAATCCAAACCTTCATTTCTCCATCCCCTCGATCGAAAAACGAGGATCAATAATAATATCTCCTGCCATACCAGATATGATCACCAATCCTTGAAAGTAAGATAAAACCTTTATGCCAAAACCATTCATCGGGCTCACCACAACACATACTTCTAAATCATCCAAGACTCCCAAGTATGGTGTTAATGTGCTTTACGCTAAAGCCATATCAAGCGCTGGAGGTCTACCAGTACTCATTCCGCTGAATCTCTCAGATGACGACCTGGATAGCCTCATTTTCAACTTGGATGGTATTCTGTTCACCGGTGGTAATGATATTGATCCACGTCAATATGGGAATTCATCTCACCGAAAAGTAGAGGGGGTCGATGAAGAGCGCGATCGGGTGGAGATCCACCTGGTGAAAAAATTAATCTCATCAAGCAAACCATTTCTGGGTATTTGTCGCGGATTCCAGGTGATTAACGTTGCCATGGGCGGAACTCTGTACGGGCATCTCCCGGATCAGTTCCCTGGGAATGTTATCCACGATAATCATGATCTGCCACGGAATTTCATTGCTCACAGCGTTAGTGTGGATACGGATAACTGCCTATCGAAGATTTTCTCCAGCACACAGGCAGAAGTAAATAGCTTACACCATCAGGGTGTCCGAAGGCTTGCTTCAGAGCTTCTGCCGGCTGCATACGCGCCGGATAATCTGATTGAAGCCTTTGAATTACCGAGATATCCATTTGGGTTAGCGGTGCAGTGGCATTCTGAAGAGTTGCAGGAGGTCGAGATCATGCGCAACCTTTTCCAAGCATTTGTTGATTCATGTCTGTTCGATAATCCTAAATAATCCTGACAGGACTTCCGATGACACAAAAATATATATTCCGTGCTGTAATTGAGGATGCAGGGGGTGGGGGTGCATACGTCAATATTCCATTTGATGTGGAAAAGACCTTTGGTAAGAAGCGTGTCAAGGTCATAGCCAGTATCGAAGGCGAGCCATATCGCGGTACGCTCGTACGCATGGGTGAGCCACAACATATGCTGCCAGTGCTGAAAGAAATACGCGAGAAAATTGGTAAGAGCTTTGGGGATGAGATTGAGATTGAAATAGAAGAAGACCTGGAGCCACGACAGGTTGAGGTCCCCCCAGATCTCCAGCAAACTCTGGAAGCAGAACCCGTTGCACAAGATTTTTTCTATCGTTTATCGTATACCCATCAAAAAGAATACGTCAATTGGATAAATGAAGCCAAACGCGACGAAACCCGCGTAAAGCGGATTCAACAAACCATAGACATGCTTAAGCAGGGAAAACGTGGACACTAAGCCCTTACAGCCCATCGGGATTTTTGACTCTGGTATCGGTGGATTGACAGTTTTAAGAGCTATTCACCAGCTGATGCCAGATCAACCATTGCTTTATCTTGCTGACCAGGCACATGTTCCATACGGCCCACGTCCCTTGAAGGAAGTTCGCTATTTTTCTGAAATAATAACCCGCTACCTGATGGCGCAAGGCTCAAGATTGATTGTGGTAGCCTGTAACACTGCTTCTGCCGCGGCACTTAAATACCTGCGACAAATCTTTCCCGACACACCCTTTGTGGGAATGGAGCCCGCAGTTAAACCCGCGGCGGAGCACACACGCAGTGGTGTGGTTGGGGTGCTGGCGACCCCTGCAACATTCCAGGGTGAGTTATATGCTTCAGTGGTTGAGCGGTTTGGTCAGGGAGTAAAGTTGTTGCAACACACCTGCCCTGGCCTGGTCACCCAGATTGAAAATGGCGCACTGGAATCCAAGGAGACCTACCACATCCTGGAACAAGCCCTCCAACCCATGCTGGAACAGGACATCGATACCGTGGTGCTGGGTTGCACTCATTATCCATTCGTCATCCCACTGATCCAACGCATCACAGGTCCGGGTGTACGTGTCATAGACCCAGCGCCAGCGGTTGCCCGCCAGGTTCAGCGATTGCTGGTAGCCAGCAATTTATTTGATCTGGAATCTTCTCCATATGAAGAAATTATCACAAAACCCTTGCAACTGCTGCATTTCTTAACGTCGGGTGATCCATCCCGTCTTGAGAAGATGCTTCCCACTTTGCTCGGTGAAGCCTATCCAGTGGA
>Ga0154666_1104_pt1 | contig 11989 bp, 8 predicted proteins | sample Rifle2008BG13ft_FD_116095 | JGI IMG/M metagenome (GOLD analysis project Ga0154666, IMG submission 116095) | Chloroflexi bacterium RBG_13_50_21 | reverse complement strand
GACCTTGGGATGATATCACCCCTGCCATCAGTCCGGATGGGCAGAACGTGGCTTTTTCCTCTAACCGTAATGGTTATTGGGATATCTACCTATTGGACTTGAATACCAGTGACATAACCCGCTTGACGGACACACTAGAATATGAGGCAGCACCTACCTGGTCGCCCGACAATCAATGGTTGGCGTATGAAGCCTACTTTAACGGCGACTTGGAGATTTGGATCCAATCCGTTGTTACGAAGGAACAAACCATCCAATTAACCAATAATCCAGCTGCAGATTTTAGCCCTGCCTGGTCACCCGATGGCAGACGAATCGTTTTTGTTTCCAACCGTAGTGGAGAGGACGAGGTTTGGCTGGCGGACCTGGATAAAAGTGAGGAGCTGCGCTACGTGAATGTAAGCCAGAATCCAAGCAACGAAGATACCCATCCAGTCTGGTCGCCAGACGGTGAATCCTTGGTCTGGGTTGGTGAACAGGATGGAATGCGCCAACTCATTCTAATGGGACTACCTCCTACAGGTGGGACAAATATCACACCAACTGCTACACAGGAACATCAAGTTGGAAGTGGCGATTGGCCTGTTTGGAGCACCGATGGGGAGATAATCCTTACAAGTCTCGAGTCACCCAACCGAGTTTATCTGACCGCCTATCGCACACACTACCCCGGACTGGCGCTCCCTGCGCTTGAGCTCCCGGGGCCTGTGCACGGAATAAGCTGGGGAAAGGTTGAATCCACCGCGCCTTTACAAGCGATATACCAGCAGGCAGCTCAGCTTACACCAACACCCTTGTATGCCCCCGTTCTGACTGCCCTGCCGAGTGATAACGGCGAACGTTACCAACTCTCGCAATTGGTTGGCGTGCAGGCACCCCAGCCCTACCTGCATGATATGACCGATGAAAGTTACGCGGCGTTACGCACGCGGATAATCACTGACGCCGGTTGGGATTTTCTTTCCACCCTCGAAAATGCTTATGTTCCCCTGACCGCTCCTCTGGACCCAGGCATGGGCAACGATTGGCTGTATACCGGGCGGGCGTTTGCTCTAAATAATCTACCGATTAACGCCGGCTGGCTTTTAGTTACACGAGAGGATTTTGGTTCAGAAACCTACTGGAGGGTGTACGTCAGACCGCTTTATCAGGATGGATCGGCAGGAATACCCTTACACGACCAGCCATGGGACTTTAATTCCCGGAATAATGGCAACACCACCACCTATGAGCAAGGTGGTGCAGAACTAGCAGCTATTCCATCGGGGTATTGGATAGATTTCACCGACCGAGCTAGAGCTTACGGATGGGAACGTTTGCCTGCTCTTACCACCTGGAGAGCCTCCTATCCAGCGGCGCGTTTCAACGAATTTGCATTAATGGATGGGCTGGATTGGCAAACCGCAATGCTCGATATATATCCACCGGAAACAATGATCACTCCCTCACCCATCGTACCCCCCACACGCACACTCACGCCCACACCACTTTTTTTTGTTACACCCACTCCGACTTCCACCCCAACTCCTCGACCAACTTTCACACCCATCCAAACCACCCCTACCCTCCCTCCTGCAGCTCCTGATCTGCTCCAAACTCTCACTCCAACTCCTGGAGGTTAATCTGGATAAGCAGGAGTCCGCTTTTCCATTGCCCATGTCATCTTCTTCACAAACTTTCCTATGGTATTCCACCAAGTTGAAACGAACAATCCACCTGGTGCGTGCAATCATCATCCTCGTAATCCTTGTTGCCTGTCAGCCGTCAAAGACAATTCTCACTCCCCAACAAATTTTTCCAACCAATACCACCAACCCACTCCTGTTTGCGACCACATCCTCAACAGCCATTCCCACGATTGGCTTAACATTGGCCCCAGATTTCTCTCCTGCGCCTGTATTTTCGCCCATCTATACATCAACGGTTTCACCCGACCCAATACAATTTACCTATCCTACCCAAAGCCCTGTCCCTAACACCGACTGGAGGCCACCTCTCTACCCCACTCCTTGGGCACCCACCCCTTACGACCATTTTTATTTTGCCAGTCCAATTGCAGCAAATGAGATAAACTTACCCGTGGCAGATTATCGGTATGGAGGGGTATTTTTCCAGGATGTGGTACACACCGGGGTGGATATTCCTGCACCCAAATATACTCCAGTCCTTGCGGCTGGATCAGGAACGGTGATTTGGGCTGGTTTTGGGGTGTACCGGGGAGGGTTTGACACTTCAGATCCATATGGCCAGGCGGTCACCATTCGGCATGATTTTGGTTACCAAAATCAGATGTTATACACCATCTATGGGCATTTAGATCGGATTGATGTAACCGAAGGTCAACATGTGGAAACCGGTGATCCATTGGGATTGGTGGGAGAGACAGGAGTGGTCACTGGACCACACCTGCACTTTGAAGTACGTCTCGGTGAAAACAATTATTTCACTACCCGTAATCCGGAATTATGGCTGGTACCTCCGATCGGCTGGGGGATTATTGCTGGGCGAGTGACGAATACGGGTGGCCAACCGATAAGCGATCAAATGGTCATTATTACAGATCCTGATAAGAAACAAAATTGGCTTGCATGGTCGTATGGAAAAACATCGGTGAACAGCGACCAATATTATCAAGAGAATTTAGTGGTAGGGGGTATACCAGCTGGGAAATACTTGATCCGAATAGCCTTTGGAGGTGTTTTCTTCTCTAGAGAAATCGAGGTGCAGCCTGGGATGGTCAACTATTTCACTTTCAACGGTTTCAAAGGAATTTCAACCCAAGCCCCAGCTCCACCAGGCGCTGAGTTCACCCCACCACCCCTCGAAACACCCGCCCCTTGACATGTCGAACATATGTGCTAAACTATGATTACAATTCGAATTAACAAGGAGTGACTCATATGGTTAAAAAGTCAGGTTCCCCACAACCGGAGATGGATGAAGCTCGCCAGGCGGCATTGAATAAAGCGGTGGGAGACATCACCAAGCGATATGGAGATGGTTCTATCATGCGGATGGGAGAAGCCCACCAACTACTTGTCGAATCCATTCCTACCGGTTCGCTTTCGCTGGATATTGCTCTGGGTGTGGGCGGGATACCGCGCGGACGGATCACCGAGATTTACGGACCGGAATCATCGGGTAAGACTACCATCAGCCAGCATATTGTGGCTGAGGCACAAAAATTAGGTGGAACAGCAGCCTATATTGATATGGAGCATGCCCTTGACCCCACTTACGCTGCCCGTTGTGGGGTGGATGTGGAAAACCTGCTTATTTCGCAACCGGATATGGGCGAGCAAGCCCTCGAAATTACCGAAACGCTGGTTCGTTCTGGGGCAATCGATGTTATCGTCATTGATTCGGTGGCAGCACTCGTGCCGAGAGCTGAAATTGAGGGGGATATGGGGGACGCCACCATGGGCATGCAGGCACGCCTAATGTCGCAGGCTTTACGTAAACTTTCAGGGGCGATCAAGCAAACGAATACAGCAGTAATTTTCACGAACCAACTGCGTCAGAAAATTGGGATCATGTTTGGCAACCCTGAAACAACTACCGGAGGCATGGCACTTAAGTTTTACGCATCCGTGCGCCTTGATGTGCGCCGGATCCAATCGATCAAACTTGGGGCAGAGATCATTGGCAACCGCACCCGGGTGAGAGTGGTAAAGAACAAGGTGGCGCCTCCATTCCGCACTGCCGAATTTGACATCATGTATAACGAAGGCATTTCCAAGGCGGGAGATTTACTCGATCTGGCAACTGCGATGGAAATCATTTCAAAAAGAGGCTCTTTCTTCAACTATGGCGAGCTCCGTCTTGGGCAGGGGCGTGAGAATGCCAAGGATTACCTGCGTGCGCATAATGAATTATCCTCTGAAATTGAGAAAGCTGTGCGTGAGCGCGCGGCCAGTGGCGAAGCTGCCCTTGGATTTGGAAATGTGGCGGATGAAAGCAACTCGGATGATGGAGATTTGTGAGCGGCGTTCACCTGCTTTGGTTTTTTATCACAATTAATCATAACGATACGCAATATGAACGCTGTATTGCGTATCGTGTATTTAGGAAAATATTACCTACGGTTTTATTTCTAACAGTTCTACCCATGTTCGTGGTTGGTTGCACTGAACAACCCACGCCTTACCGACCACCCACCATGGTTATCCAGGCAACCAAGACGGTTGCCGATACTGCCTCACCAACCTCGACATCACAGTTTATCGAAACTCCAATGCCCATTTCCACGGCAACATGCATAGACAATTTGTTATTCCTTGAGGACCTTTCCTTGCCCGATGGGACGGTTGTCAAACCTGGTGCGCTTTTAGACAAGCGCTGGTTGGTCGAGAATACAGGTTCCTGTAATTGGGATAAACAATACTGGTTGAAATTCATGTCTGGAGCAGAGTTTGGCGCTCCGCTGGAACAGGCGCTTTATCCTGCACGCAGTGGATCGAAAGCAACAATCCGGTTAATATTTACAGCTCCATCCGAAGCAGGTTCCTATCAGAGTGCCTGGCAAGCGTACAACTCTCAGGGACAGCCCTTCGGCGATCCGGTCTTCATACAAGTGACGGTAGGATCTGATACGCCATAGATGAATGAAGATTAATTTTTTTCATCATTCACCTCGTTTCTAAAAGCATTATAATTTTACTAACCTACCCCTCGGTATCCAATCCTACACTCCCGAGGGGTAATATATGCAAATTCGGGAACATAAAATGCGGAAAACTTCGATTATCTTTTTTATTCTCTTCCTAATGCTTGGTATACCCTTCAGGACAAGCGCAGCGCCCACACAAAGCACACCACCTGTGGTCCATGCCGTCTTATTATGGTCAAACGGCTGCACATCTTGCTCGCAGGTTTTGACCGAAATATTACCAAAATTACAAGAAAAATATAATTCTCGGTTGAGTATTCTGCTCATCGAGCTTGCGACCGCAGATGATATCGGCAATCTGTACACTTTAGGTTCGGCATTGGGGTTTTCCAAGGAGCAGGTTTCAGTTCCCTTTCTCATCATTGACCATACGGCGTTGATTGGTGTAAACGATATACGTGACAGATTACCCGAGTTGATTGATGAATATTTATCCGCGGGTGGATTGGAGTACCCCGCTCTATCTCCATTGAGCCAGATGCTCCCAAAGGGAGTTGCCTTCACCTCATTCGACCCCAATCTGCTGCTAACTGCTCAAACAGCAACGGACACCAAGGCAACTGGCATGGCTTTGGCCTGGATCATTATGGCTTTCATGGTCTTAGCCCTTATCCTGGTTATCGTGATGATCCTGCGTGCATTTCAAGGCACGCCAATCGGTAAAGCCAATCGCTGGTTAGATATTGCCATCCCGGTTCTCTCGCTAATTGGCTTAGCCGTATCGCTTTACCTGACCTATGTTGAGTTTACCCAATCGCGCGCCTTATGTGGCCCGGTGGGCGACTGCAATGCTGTTCAAAGTAGCCCTTTCGCTAAATTATTCGGGGTGGTACCCATCGGATTGGTGGGAGCGATTGGTTACATTGCCATCCTGGTCACCTGGGTATGGCGCCGTATCCGATCTGATTCGCTTGCCCGGATTGCTGGTCTGATCATGTTTGGAATGGGGCTCTTTGGAACCCTATTTTCCATCTACTTAACCTACCTGGAGTTGTTTGTCATTCATGCTGTATGCATTTGGTGCCTATCCTCGGCAGTGCTGATTACCGTGCTGATGTTACTAAACTTGCCTGCTGTCTCGCAATGGCTGGCTATTTCCGACGAGGAGGAATAGCTTGTTGCGAGAGGCTGGCATCTCACGGCAGTTCAGCTTGCATAACACATTTGCATCGCTGAAGTATCCCAATTATCGCTTATGGTTTGCCGGACAGCTTATCTCCCTGGTGGGCACGTGGGCGCAATCCGCTGCCCAGGGATACTTAATCTATGAATTAACCAAATCCCCAGCCTATCTGGGCTATGTAAGCTTTGCGAACGGCCTCCCGACCTGGATATTCACCTTATATGCCGGGGCTATTGCAGACCGAGTCTCCAGGCGGACGCTTATGGTCATCACCCAAAGCGGGATGATGATATTGGCGCTCATCCTGGCGATATTAACCTTCACCAATACTGTTCAATGGTGGCACATTTTGATCCTGTCATTTCTATTGGGAGTTTGTAATGCCTTCGATGCACCTGCCCGACAGGCATTCGTATTGGAAATGGTAGAACGGGAGGACTTGACCAATGCCATTGCCTTAAATTCAACCATGTTCAACCTGGCGATGGTAATGGGTCCGGCTTTTGGTGGTCTTATCTATGCCTGGGTTGGACCGGGCTGGTGTTTCACCATTAATGCCATCTCGTTTATTGCAGTGATCATTGCATTACTCTTAATGAAATTAAAACCATTTGTTCCAGTCAAATCCAATAGAAGTGCCGTGGGTGCTGTCAAGGAAGGATTGAAATATGTAGCTAACCATCCCAGCGTGAAAATGCTTATTTTCAACCTGTTCATCATCACATTACTGGGCTTGGGCATCGCGGCACTTATTCCAGCCTGGTCTGTGGAGGTGTTGGGGGGCAATGCAGCGACGAATGGCTTTTTGATGGCGGCGCGTGGAATTGGGTCATTGATCGGAGCCCTGATGATCGCTGCGCTGGGGCGGATGCGAATCCACGGAAAGCTATGGTCAATCAACAGCCTTATTTTGCCTGTCGCGATGATTATCTTTGCCTTTATGCAATGGTTGATTCCGTCATTACTGGCCATGGCGCTTATGGGTTTTGCATTCATGATGATTGTTAATCTTTCCAATTCGATGGTCCAAACCAGAATTACAGATGAAATGCGTGGCCGGGTCATGGGTGTTTATACGTTTTTCTTTTTTGGAGCCATGCCTCTGGGAGCGCTGATCTCTGGCTGGATAGCTGACATTGTTGGAGAGCCATTTACTGTAATCGGCAGTGCTGTGATTTTACTGCTCTTCGCGGTTTGGGTTATCTGGAAACAGCCTGCTTTGCGTGCAATGGAATAGGCCTGGTATAATCAGCAGATTTTTTATAACAAAGCTTAGCGGTTAGAAAAGAAATTTCTAAATGACATATAATTGACGAAGCCCCAGGGTGATGGTAAAATTCCGTCGCTCTCCGCCCCCATTGTCTAGCGGCCCAGGACGCGGCCCTCTCAAGGCCGAAACACGAGTTCGAACCTCGTTGGGGGCACCTCTCTGTAAGCAAACATTTTTTTACATCCCATCATTTCCAAAAAACGGCCGTGTCTGGCCGTTTCGTTTTTGAAGTACTGGATTTTGATTCTACATAAAAATCCTGTGGTTTCGATTGAATCAGAAACTGTTTCTCGCGAAGGGTGAGGCACAGGTTGTCATGAATAGGTGGAGACAGGTATACCATCTGGTGTGTCCGCATTGCAGCTTGAAAGGGATGTGTCCTTCAAAGGCTAGAATCTGGACCACCTTGAATTATCTTTTCAAGTGGAACAAAGAATGGGGGTAAGGCCTATTGACATCTGGGAAATGATTATATATAATTACATTGACCTACCATTCAACCAATTAATACAGGAGGTAACTATGTCTCCCCGTGGGAAAAAACTGAATGAACAAATGCGTGCCGATGCCATGGCCAAAATTACTAAAGCGGCTTTAGAAGTTTTCGCAGCGTACGGTTACCATGGCGCAACAATGGAACAGATCATGCAGGTTTCGGGATTAAGTAAAGGTCTGGTATATCATTACTTTCCTTCCAAGGAGAGAATTTTCTTCCATCTTGTTGATTCTGCGCTTGAGATATCGAGAAACACCTGGAAGGATGCTTTAGACTCGCCTGGAACTGCCTGGGAAAAGATCGAAAAGCTTTCCGAGAATATTGTAAAGACTGCATTTACCGATGAATCATCCCTCTATTCTCTCATCATGATACAGGCCATGACCCAGGAAAAGGGTATACCAGGGCTTATGGAACATATCTTTCAACACTTAACATTTTATAATGAACTCCTACCGCTCATCATCGAGGCACAGAAATCGGGGGAAGCGGCACAGGGCGATCCGGATTTACTTATGATTTCGTATGTTGCCCTGATTCAAGGTTTGGCATTGTTTTTACTCAATGACGATGAGATGAAGAAAAAGGTCACTCCGGAGATACTCACGTATGTATTACGCAACTCCGAGAGGTCAACATGAAGGAATCTATGTCCCTGAAAAGGAATGACAAGCAAGTGAAGAAAGTAATCATCATCGGCGCTGGCATCGCCGGCCTCTCGGCCGGGTGCTACGGTCAAATGAACGGCTACAAGACCCGGATTTTCGAGTTGCACGACAAGCCCGGCGGGCTGTGCACTTCCTGGAAGCGAAAGGGATACACGTTCGACGGCTGCATCGAATGGTTGATCGGCACGACATCGGGGAGCACTGTAAACCGCATCTGGCACGAGCTTGGCACAGCACAGGGGAGACAGTTCATTCACCACGACGTGTACCAACGGATCGAGGGGATCGATGGCAGGGCGCTTTCGTTTTATACGGACATCGATCGGCTTGAACGGCACATGAAGGAGCTGGCCCCGAATGACTCCGATGTGATCGAGGAGTTCTGCAAAGGGGCGCGCGGCTTCACCCGGTTTTTGGATGTCATGGGAAGTCCCGAAGGCCCGGCCAGCCGGCTGGACGGGATCATGATGGGCTTCAGGATGCTGCCCTTCATGGGCAGCTTGCGTAAGTACGGCAGGATGTCGACAGAAGAGTTCGCCGCCCGGTTCAGCGATCCCCTCCTGCGCCAAGGAGTCTGTGCTGCAGTAGATGACATGCAGGGCATGCCGGCGATGGCCCTGATGATGATCCTGGCCTTTATGCACGAAGGTGACGGCTGTTTCCCCACCGGTGGATCGCTAGAGTTTGCGCGTGCCATCGAGCGCCGCTATCTCGACCTTGGCGGCGAGATGCACTACAGGTCGCAAGTCGAACGGATTCTGGTGGAAGACGATCGCGCCGTGGGCGTCCGCCTGACCGACGGAACCGAACACCATGCCGATATCGTGATCTCTGCCGCCGATGGCCACGCGACGATCTTCGACATGCTACAAGGCCAATACATTAACGATAAGGTGCGCGGGTACTATAAGGAGCTGCCCATCTTTCCCTCCTGGATCCAAGTCTCGCTCGGCGTGAAGCGCGACCTCTCTAATCCTGCCCAGGCAGCCGTATACATGCTCGACGAACCGCTGGACATTGCGGGCGAGAAGCACACATACATCCGCTTCCGCCACTTCTGTTATGACCGCTCGCTGGCGCCTCACGGCAAGTCGGTCCTGGTCACTACGTTTTCATCCGACCATGCCTATTGGCAGGAGCTTTATAAAGAGCCTGAACGGTACGAGGCGGAGAAGAAGGAAATCGCCACCAAGGTCATCCATGTGTTGGAGCGCCGGATGCCAGGCATCGCGGAGCAGATCGAGGTGGTCGACATCTCGACGCCGATGACGGTTGTTCGCTACACCGGAAACTGGCAAGGCTCGCAGGAGGGCTGGCTGATCACGACCGAGACATTCGGGATGGTAATGGGTAAGGGGATGGACAAGACGCTGCCTGGCCTGGGCGGTTTCTATATGTGCGGGCAGTGGGTAGAGCCGGGCGGCGGTGTCTCCACTGCGGCGGCCTCGGGCCGGATCGTGATCAAGACGATCTGCAGGAAAGACAAGAAAAGATTCCATGTCAGCCTGCCGGCTGCATCATAGCTCCTTCAATCCGAACTTGCCTTTAATTCCCTGGAAAGGAACATTGTACAAATGAAAAAAATCATCATCATCGGCGCTGGAATCAGCGGGCTGTCGGCGGGCTGTTATGCCGCCATGAACGGCTACGAAGCCCGGATCGTCGAGGCACATTCCCTCCCCGGGGGCCTATGCACGTCATGGATGAGGAAGGGGTACCTCATCGACGATAGCTGCCACAGTCTAATGGGATCGGGGCCGGCGAGCTCATACTATCCTATCTGGCGGGAGCTAGGCGCGCTCCAGGGGCGGCGCATCGTAGACTACGAGTACTTCGCAGGCTTCACGGCACCCGACGGAAGGGTTTTCCGGCTCTACACCGACATCGACCGGCTGGAGCGCCACATGAACGAGCTGTCGCCAGCCGACGCTGTACCGACGGAAGAGCTCTGCAGACTCGTACGGCGGTTCGCAGACTTTGATATCCCTGTGGGCAAACCGGCCGAACTCATGGGTCTACTGGATGGTTTCAGGATGATGAGTCGCTTCATACCGTACATGAAACTCTTCGACAAGCTTCTTTCATTGACATTGGAGGCCTTCGCTGCACGCTTCAAGGATTCACTGCTCAGTGACGGCATCCGGAACGCAAACTATGGCGCTGCCGGGTCGCTCTTCTCCCTCGTCATGCCGCTCGCTGCGATGAGCCAGAAAGCCGCGGGTTATCCCATCGGCGGCTCTCTCGCTTTCTCCAAAGCCATCGAGGCGCGCTTCACCAGCCTTGGGGGAACAGTCCGGTACGGCACACGGGTAACCAAGGTGCTGGAGCGGAACGGGAGGGCTTTCGGTGTGCGGCTTGAGGATGGGGTGGAAATGGAAGCTGACTATGTGATCGCGGCCTGCGACATGAAGAGCACGCTCATAGGCCTGCTTGACGGGAGCAGGATCCACCCCGTGCATAAGGAGCTCCTGGATTCAGGCAGCCTCACCGGTCCCCTCACTCAGATCGCCATCGGCGCAAATCTCGACCTCTCGGGCAGCCCTGCCGCCCAGTTTGAGGCTTTTAAGCTGTCAAAGCCCATCTCCATTTGCGGGCGGATGGTCGAGTGGTTCAACGTCAAGAACTATGCCTACGATCCCGCCATGGCGCCCCGCGGCAAGTCTCTACTCCTCAGCATGTTCCTCTGCGAGTGGTCACATTGGGAGAAGCTCAAGGGCGACCCCGGGGCATATAAGGCTGAGAAGGAGCGAACCGCCGAGGCATGCATCGGAGCTCTGGAGACCCGCTACCCCGGTATTCGTGGTAGGGTCGAGATCGTTGACGTTGCCACGCCGCTTACGTATGAGCGGTACACCGGTAACTGGAAGGGAACCCACATGACCTGGCAGTACAGTGCAGAATTCAATAAGCGGCACCGCTTCATCCCGAAGACGGTTCCCGGTCTCGATGGGTTCTACCTCGCGAGCATGTGGACAAACCCTCCTGGTGGTCTCCCCGGAGCAGCCGAGGTCGGCAGGGGAATCGTCCAGATCCTCTGTACGCAGGACCGGAAACGGTTCGTGACAACCATCCCGCCGGGGTGATGGATTTGAAGGTTGCCATCCGCACAGGCCTGGAAGTTGTGGCTTTTCGTATCCACCAGTTTCATGTACTTTCATAGTGCAACAAACACCTTCAGTATCTGCGGGTATGCTTTCCACGGGAAGCCGGTGAAGAAGAAGCTGATATTCTCAGGAATGGTCTTGAGCGTTTCCCGGAAATTACCGCCGATGAATATCGTATGTACTTTTCCATTGCGTGCAAAACCATAGCGTTGTTTTTGGATCGAATACACCCTGTCCAACAGGTCTAGTTCCCCAAGATACTGAAAGGTGGTAGCCCATTGTGGTTCGGTGCTCCCGGCACCAGCGATAAATTCATACCCGCCCTCAACTACTGTCCGGCATCGACCACCAACCACATCACTGGCTTCGAAAGTGATGACCTCAATACCCTGTTTACGCTTGGTGTAAGTAGCAGATAAGCCTGCACATCCAGCTCCGACGACAACAACCTTTTTTTTACAGACATCTCCTCCTGCAAGAGTATAAACTGCAAATATGTCGGTGGTGATGTATACAATTGTATATACCGTGTAATCATGTACAAAATGCCAAATAGAGCCAAGCTGTCAAGATCCGGTTATGCCAACGAATAAAAATATGTCCTTAAAGGCAGACAAGATTAGCGTGAAATCGTTCAGGCAGGAGTAGAAGTGGTAGTT
>Ga0154666_1094_pt1 | contig 12014 bp, 12 predicted proteins | sample Rifle2008BG13ft_FD_116095 | JGI IMG/M metagenome (GOLD analysis project Ga0154666, IMG submission 116095) | Chloroflexi bacterium RBG_13_50_21 | reverse complement strand
CCGGAACGGGCAAAGCCTGCTCCTAGATCAGCCAGGGTACCATGAGCAAAAGCCGCCGATTGACGGTTTCCAGCCCTTTGATATACGATGGTTTGGGGATAAATTTGTGTCTCGAAGAACGTATTTATTGGTAATTCCAGCGCGGTGGCAACTTGCTGTAAAGTGCTCACACTCGGTGATGTTTTTCCATTTTCAATCATGCTAAGGGTGTTGACATTCAGTCCGCTCCATTCAGCAAGTGCACGGATGGAGAGGCGGCGCTCATTACGTAATTCGCGCAAGCGTCGACCAACATTAATCTCGGTGGGCGGTTGGGATGGTGATAAATTACTTTTCATACAGATTAGAGATCCTTGAAGCGGTTCATTTTTGGGAAGATACGTCAACTAAAATTATAAGTGATAATCATTATTCCTAAGGGACATTACCCCATTAAAATCGGTGTTTTCGTAATCTCGGGAAAATAAATAGCCAGGTATTCAATAATTTGTACCTGGCTATTCAATATTATTCGATTGTTTTATGACTGTCTTATTAATGCAGGCGATCGATGTGATCCACAATGCTACCATCAATATATGCTTTAACCGCATCGTCGATTGCAACAATTTCCGTGACAATCGGACGGATACCATAGGTTTTCATGCTCTCATACGCACCCATACCCATCCCGCGACATAATAATACTTCACAGTCGGTTATTGCCTGAGCCATTTGAGCATGGCGGTCCTGTGAGGCTGGACTAAAACCGTGCGGCTGACCCGGAATTTCTGGATCGTGCGGCTCGTTGGCAAAATGAGAATGACCGAGTTTGTCACGCAGCTCGCGGTTTATGACCTGATCATTTTCGACGGTTGCAACAAGGTAGTACTGCGCACGTCCAAAATGTTGGCTGATGGTCTTTCCATCATCAGTGATTATTGCGATTTTCATAAAGATTGCTCCTCTTATATAGTTTTTTATGGACGCAAATGAGTGATAAGCGTGATTAATCCAAACAAAAATAGGACGATTATCATCAGGCCTCCCAATATCGCAGGCCAGGGAAAAGTAGATTGTTGGCTAGAGATAGGTGATGGAAGGATCACAATTGAGCTTGCCAACAATTTTCCTACAGGGGCAGGAGTTGGTGTCTCGATGCTACCTGGTGTGATGCCTAACTCCATTGCGAAAGTTTCAGCCACTTCCTGATAATCATCAGGATGACAGCTGTGGCAGTTCGTGTAAATATCGCTCAGAGGGTTGGCGATCATACCCTGATGTGCTAAATCTTTATCCATCGTTGAGCAATTTCCTCCATGACATTTGGCGCAGCAATCTTTATTTGCGTGAATCCCATGCCATTCTCCATTTCCAGAGATGGGATCCTCTTGGACGTGACAGGTATAACAAGATGAATCCGGCGGTGGGTTACTGCCACATTGAGCAGCTGCTGTGATAGGTGTCATTGCCCAAACAAGGACACTTCCTCCTAAGAATAGTAAACCGATAAAAACTAGTGTGATAAGCCATTTGCGAGACATGGATCACCTCCTGAAATATACCTTGACCAGAACAGTTGCCGATAAAGGCGGGTTACTCCGGTTTGAAATGACGCTCGGTTGGATGGTCACTTTCATCAGCCGGGCACATGATCAACAACGATTGCGAGGTTGATTCGCCAACATTTTGCCAAAAATGAGGCAGGTGGGCTTCGAAAAGCAGGCTGTCACCCGGATTTAGGATATAGATATGGTCTTCAATGGTATAAGATAAACGTCCTTCCAGGCAGAAAACGAATTCATGACCGGTGTGAACAATCGGAGTTGGGCCACTATTGGCCTTTGGTTCAAGCGTGACCAGAAGTGGCTGCCCGCCGTGTAGCGTCAGCCCAGCTCCCAGGTCTGCTAAAGTCCCATGTGCAAATGCTGCCTGGAGGCGTTGACCCGCCTTCTGATACGAGACATTATTCTTGATCATGTCCGTCTCGAAAAAATCTGTGATAGGAACAGTAAGTGCACTGGCGAGTTGCTGGAGTGTGCTGACGCTTGGAGAGGACTTTCCATTTTCGATCATGCTCAGGGTATTGACGTTTAAACCGCTTAGTACCGCCAGAGAGCGGATGGAAAGTTCCCGTTCAGCACGCAGATCACGCAGATTGCGGCCTACGTCAATCGAGGGGGGTGTCATACCGTCGATATTTGAATCTACAGTTGCTACCGAACCTCGTTGCCGCCGGAGGAATTGTTGCTTTTCTTGAGCACGAACCTCTTTCGAATGAACATTGTTTGACAAGGAAAATTCTCCTGAGCAATATTATATTTATTGCAACTATTATTATAGTACAAATATACTTAAATAGCAATGTTTTGTACTATTATATTGTGTTTCTTGGTATTGCCGCCATCGCTTCTGATGTAGACCCGGGCTCAATATAAAGATATTTCTCAACCATCAATTAAAAAGAGACTTTCATTCAGATGTCACTTTTGTCAGATAGAATCATCTATAGTAAGGCATTTTATAGGCTATATTTTATTTTAGTGGAGAAGAATTGCATGGAAATGGTCATCGATTTCGCGGGTGGTTCACGAGTAGACGCTCACTTTGGGGACTTCACTGTTGCGACTGATCAGCCTCCTATCGCAAGTGCCCCTAGCCCATTCGAGATTTTTCTCGCTTCTATCGGGACATGCGCCGGCATCTACGTTCTGGGATTCTGCCAATCTCGCCACCTGCCCACCGAGGGTATCAGCATCGTCGAACGTATCAACCATAACCACATCACCGGTATGGTAGAAACCATCGGGCTGGAGATCCAGGTCCCGCCAGAATTCCCAGGGAAGTACCTCGATTCTCTCATTCGCTCAGCGGAGCTATGCGCGGTGAAGAAGCATCTTGAGAAGCCCCCCCGATTCGAGATTACAACGGCTGTGGTATCCCCAAGTGTGGGTGCATAATCCCATATATGTGCCGAATTGAACTAAACACGATTGGAGAAAACGAATGAGCTTATTTACTCGTGTATTTGGTGAGCCGGTTTCAACGATCCAGACTCTTGACTTGCAGGAGGAATTATCAAACGGGAAGAAACCATATTTACTGGATGTGCGCCAACCGCAAGAGTTCCGTATGGCTCATATCGCAAATGCCAAACTGATCCCACTGGGTGAGCTCAGCAGACGCATAAGCGAGGTGCCAAGAGACCGGGAAGTAGTCTGCATTTGCGCCACAGGCCATCGTAGTGTCCCCGCGGTCCGTAAACTGGTAGCTAAGGGTTATACTGCCCGCAGTTTAAAGAACGGTATGATTGCCTGGCAAATGTCGAAGTTGCCGGTCAAAAAGGGGTTGTAAGCCATGTGCCAATAAGAAGTATGGGGGAAATGAATGGTCGATGCCCGCTATAGGCTGGTGAGTGAATATCGACGTCATGATTATCGCCTACGAGCGTATCGAGCGATACCTCGATCGACAGTTTTCCTGAACAAATAAAAGAAAACAGCCACGAATAAGGTCAATGACTCTTATCCAAAGCGATCATTACAGGTTAGTTATCAGTTATGCTGGAAGGATTCTTGCGAAAAATCTCTTTCAACCTCATTGACACCATTCGGTAGATCGGGCAACGATCATAGACCCCAGTGAACATGATCAGCCCACCAATTCCTGCGAGAAGCCAGCTGACCACTGACATACCACTCAGGACAGCCAAGCCGACCAATGCTAAGCCCACTCCCAAGCGGAGTATCCGGTTAACTGGCGCTGGTTCAACTCGCACCGGCCCGGTCCCAGATAGTGCGGCTTCGAAAAGGGTGTGAAGTTCCCTGGCAGACGCCACCCCTGTACGCCGACCAATTTCCTGGCCGGCATGAAAAGCGATCAATGTCGGGATACTGTAAATCCGCAGGGAACCAAGCAGATCGGGTTGTTCGTCGGCATTAACCTTCCAAACCTCCACTTGACCGGAGTATTCCTGACTAAGTCTTTCGATGGTCGGTTTGAGAGCCCGGCACGGACCACACCAGGGAGCCCAGAAATCAACCACCACTGGAATGGGAGAGCTGCGTAACTTTTCGAAGAATTCTTCAAGTGACATAGGGTTCTCAGAGAGCAAAGGCTGAAACCGGAGTGCATCCATGTCACTGCTCCGGTTTCGGTTTGTATTGCTTGATTGATATTGATATGCCTGTTATTTGGCTGCGCGAATCTGTTTGCCGCCTAGCGGGGCGCCAAATAGCGGGGCGAAGACGCAAAAATCAAACAGCCCAGCTACTAAAGGCACAAGACCAACCACGGCAAGGATGATCCCACCCACCCCGTGAACGACCAGTAAACCAAGGGCAATTAGGACAATACCGGCAATGATGCGGATGATGCGGCCTGCAGGGGAAGCCATAAATTTAATAAAGGGATTCATATTTTCTCTCCTATAGTTTTGATTTGAATTGATCATGCCCCCAGTATAAGAGAAATTGGAAGAATTGTCTGTGACTAAGTCACACAACCGAACGGGTTTGCAGGGCTTCCCGATCCAATAATTTAATCGTTCCCCGGGATACGCTGATCATCCCCAACGCAGAAAAATCCTCGAGGATGCGGCTGATCACTTCCCGCGAGCTGCCTAGTTCTGCCGCGATCTCTTGATGCGTGATTTGGATCGAATCAGATTGACCCAGTCGCTGTAAGAGAAAGGTTACCAACCGTTCGTCCATGCGACGGAAGGCTACCTCCTCAACAGTCGCCATGACCGAGGAAAGCCGTTCAGAGAGCAGATCGAAAACGAATTCTCGCCATAGATCATATCGCCGAACCCAATCCCTGAATGTTTCCGCGGGGATCATCACCGCCTCGGCTTCTTTCTCGACTGTGGCAATGGCGGGGAAATTCTTCTGGCTCAGGATGGCATTGGCAGTCAAGATGCAGGATTCGCCATTCCCAAAGCGGTACAGGGTGATCTCGCGCCCAGTCTCACCTATCTTGTAAACACGGACGACGCCCGAGATCAGAAGGGCGATTGCGTCAGCCCTGTCACCCTCGACAAACACGTCATGGCCCGTGGGGATGCGTGCAAAAAATGCTTTTTGCTGGAATTCACGTAACAGCCCTGGATCAGCATGCTTGAGAATGGGCAGGACTCGAACAATACGGTTGAATTGTTCTGGATTGATCATTTTATTATTCCTTGAGCAGCTTTACATCTGCCAGTATACCTTACGATTTGCTCATTTTTTTATTTGACTACCCGGTACATTTTAAGTGGTTGCGAAATAAGGTACAACACGTCTCGATTGTCGCACCAGAAGAGATTTTCAATAAGAAGATGCCACTACAAACACATATCCCCATCTAATAGCGATTAGAATGTAATTGGTTGATATTGCACACTTGTTAACCGGTTTAATCGGCTATTGCCCGATCAACATTCTTTTAAAATCCGGAACGAAAAAGGTTGGATAGCATGCACGAAAAATTGTATGATGGTGGGATTGATCGCCTGCGCGCACCTGAACGGGTAGCTCGGCTTGAAGTTGAGCGCGTGGTAGCCCTATGTTTGGAAGCTGTCGATCTTAAAAGTGTGTTGGATGTGGGGGTAGGCTCTGGTCTATTTGCCGAAGCCTTTGTCCAGCACGGATTAGAAGTGGCAGGCGTGGATGTCAATCCCGAGATGATCGTTGCTGCTAAACGGTTTGTGCCCAAAGGAAATTTCCGCGAATCAACCGCTGAGGAACTGCCTTTCCCAGACGCATCGTTTGATCTGGTGTTTTTCGGCCTGCTCTTGCATGAATCAGACGAACCGCTCAAAGTCCTGCAAGAGGCCCGGCGCGTGTCTCGCCAGCGGATATGCATTTTGGAATGGCCTTTTCTGGAGGGAGAATTTGGGCCTCCCCTGGCACATCGTCTGAAACCAACCGAGATCGCTGACCTGGCGCGGCAGGCCGACTTTGGAGGTTTAGAAAGCATTCCTCTCACGAATCTGGTTTTATATCGCCTAACAGTCTGAGGTGCTTGAACCTGACCCATGCCAGTCATTCCCACATTGGGACAAGTTGTCCAGCTTGCGGACCGCCATAACGCGCTTGAAGGCGTGCAGGACGATGCTGGTGAACAGCAAAGTGCGGTCACCGACCTCCCCGCCAGGCTGAAGCCCACCCAAAAGATCAAACAACGATTCGTTGTGTACTGAGTGTATTAATATTTATTTCATTCGAATGTTTTTATTATAATATTTCCAGATATCCGTTTACTGATCAGACAATTGTATTGATAAAATAACGCATATTTTATCGGGGTTAATATTTTTAGAATTGAGCTTTTGCGAAAGTGGTAGGGAGGAATATATGACCGATGCTGAACCCATTCATCCAGATCAAACAGCACAATCCAAGACATCATCTACCGGGTTGAGCAGCCAGGAAGCAGCACAACGCCTAAAACAATATGGCCCGAATATGGTGGCCGAGGAAAAAAGACATCCTTTACTCAATTTTTTGAAAAAATTCTGGGCCCCGGTGCCCTGGATGCTGGAGATCACGGTCATTCTAGAGCTTTATTTAGGCAAGGGCGTTGAGGCGATCGTCATTGGACTGTTGCTGGTGTTTAACGCCATCTTGAGCTATCTGCAAGAAAATCGCGCCCAGGGCGCTTTGGCGCTGCTGCGCAAACAGCTTACCGTACAATCCCGAGTTCTACGCGATGATCATTGGCAGCTCGTGCCTTCGCAGGATCTGGTCCCAGGAGACTTTATTCATTTGCGGATGGGCGATCTTGTGCCAGCTGATATGAACCTGACGGAAGGCCAGATTCAAATGGATCAATCGGCTCTTACGGGGGAATCTGTACCGGTGGAGGGCGGGATAGGTCACAAAGCATTCGCAGGCGCAGTAGTCAAACGCGGTGAGGCCAGCGGTGAAGTAACAGCAACCGGAGCAAAGACCAGTTTTGGCAAAACCGCGGAACTGGTACGGACAGCGAAAACGGCCAGTCACTTGGAAGAGATCATCTTGTCCATCGTGAAATATCTAATCATCGCCGATATTGGCCTGGTGATCATTGTGGTTCTTTATGCCTTAATTTCTCACATTGCCTGGCCGGATATTCTACCCTTTGCACTAATTATCTTGGTGGCTTCTGTTCCAGTAGCGCTGCCAGCGACCTTTACTCTCGCGACTGCATTGGGAGCTTCAGAGCTGGCCCGAAATGGTGTGTTGGTCACACGGCTCTCGGCTATTGAGGAAGCTGCAGCAATGAGCATATTAGCCAGTGACAAAACGGGGACACTCACGGAAAACCGTTTGACCTTAGGTGCGGTGCATGCATATCCACCACATACCGATGAAGATGTCTTGCATTGGGGTGTATTGGCATCTGAAGAAAGGACCCAGGACCCACTCGATATGGCTATCCTGGCGGCTGCACAGAAAAAAGGGCTGAAAATCACAGATACCATCCTTCATTTCACACCCTTCGATCCAACCTCGAAGCGTTCCGAAGCCCTGGTACGCCAACCAGATGGAACCACAATGCAAGTCGTCAAAGGCGCTCCCTTAACCATTGCAGAACTGGCTGGGGCAGGCGCCGAGATTGAGAAAGATGTGGCAGGTTTAGCAGCCAAAGGCTACCGGGTGCTGGCAGTGGCTGCTGGTCCCCAGGGAGGGCCTTTGCATTTAGCAGGTCTTCTTGCTTTGCAAGACGAACCGCGGGCAGATTCTAAGGCTTTGGTGCAAAAATTGAATGACCTGGGGGTGCGCGTACTGATGGTGACCGGAGATGGTTCATTAACTGCTCAAGCAATTGCTGAACAGGTAGGCATCACAGGTTCGACATGCGATTCTGAGAGTCTGCATGGTCAGGTTACCACTGAGACTTTACAATGTAATATTTTTGCTGGCGTCTTTCCAGAAGACAAATTCCACTTGGTGCAGGCACTCCAGAGTACGGGGCATATTATTGGTATGACTGGTGATGGCGTCAATGATGCTCCAGCTTTAAAACAAGCGGAGGTGGGTATCGCAGTTGCCAGTGCAACGGATGTGGCCAAAGCCGCCGCCAGCCTGGTATTAACTACCCCTGGTCTGAGCAACATACTCACCGCAGTTAAAACCAGCCGTCAAATCTATCAGCGGATGTTAACATACACGCTTAACAAGATTATCAAAACTTTCCAAATTGCACTCTTTTTGAGCCTTGGGTTTGTCTTTACTAGAGAATTTGTCGTTACCCCAGTACTGATTGTCTTGCTACTTTTTGCGAATGATTTTGTTACCATGTCGATTGCAACGGACAATGTATCTTATTCGAACAAGCCTGATCGATGGCAAATTCGCACACTGATGAAGGTGGCTTTCCTTCTTGCAATTCCCGCCTTGATTTTATCGTTTGCATTTTTATATGCATCAAATAATCTGTTCCATTTACCATTGGCCCAAATGCAAACCCTGATGTTTGTAATGCTGGTTTTTACCGGCCAGATCAATGTCTATCTGGTCCGGGAAAGGCGTCATTTCTGGAAATCGGTCCCCAGCCGCTGGATGATATTGGGCACACTCCTGGATGTCATTGTTGTGAGCATCCTGGCTACCCAAGGCTTCCTGATGACCGCCATCCCATTCAATCTGGTTGTCCTCACCTTGATCGTAACCCTGCTTTATTTACCTCTGGCAGATATCTTGAAGATTGTCGTTTTTAAATATGCACATATTGATTGATGAATCTACTCAATTATGTTCCAAGGTTTTCGTGAACTTCACCCCACCACCCGCAGGCTCTTGATGACGCGAGCCTTACGTAGTGTTGGTCAAGGAGCTCTGATGGTAGACTTTACTCTCTATCTGCACAACCTGCAATGAGAGATTGTATCTTAACGAGGGGTTTGCTATGTCAAAGCGCGGATGGAACGGAGTAGAATGACGTCAATAGCCATCTTCGAGAATAAAGAGAGCATGGCTGATAGATTTGGATTCCATTTTTTATATGATTGACTCGGGTGGTAGCAGGGATTTCCAATGACCCCACTTTCAGCAGTGTTTTACTCTTTTCTATTTGGCCTGCTCCACGGAGTCCTGCCAGATGAGCACACCTGGCCAATCACGTTTAGCTATGCTATTGGTAGCGGAAGCGGACGGGAAGGAATGAAAGCAGGCCTCTTCTTTTCTGCAGCCTTTACCGTTCAGCGCGCCCTCCTTTCGGAAGCTGCCTACCTGGCCTTGGCTCCATTCCTTCTCTCTCCTACCATCAATGGGGTCGTCTACCTTGTAGTTGGTCTTGCGATGACAGTTGCGGGTGCGTTGGTCCTACGCCAGAATCTTTATCCCCATTTCCACCTCCTCGGGCATCACCACGAAGAGGCGAAGGAAATTGAAACAACAAGGCAGGTGCTCACAAGGCAACATACAGAACCTGCTGGACCGACGGCGACGTTGCCAGTAAAGTGGACCCTCATTCACGGCTTTCTTGCCGGTTTCGGATTCGGCGGATTCTCGCTATTTGTCAACACGGTTGCTGCCCCTGCCATGCGAAGCCCCTGGTTAGGGTTTCTACCAGGACTGGTTTACGGGCTTGGAACGATGATCATGCTTGTAGTTATTGGATTCTTGTTTGGCGCTTCCATGCGTTGGTCCCACTTACTAAAGGAACAGGAGATAAAGCTAATTGGGTCACAGACAGGGGGAAGAACACTGTTTTTTGGTGGATTGTTGTTCGCGTTGTTTGGGGTTACGACACTTTTTGGATTGGACCGGTTTTTACCCGTTGATGTGGGCTATGTGTTGATTGGTCTATTCATGATCGTTATCGCTATACCAGCCTTTGTTTACTCGTTGAAAGAAGTTTTGGCGGCACGGCGACAGTCAGTCATCGGATCATGAAATCAAGCAGGTAGATTGGATGTATATATGATCATTCAGGGCTTCAAATCCCTTCACCTCACCATACTTATGATCTTGTGGACGCCAGGAGCCGGTTAATGGCAAATCGTCTGGCACGTTGGGTCTCAATCTTGTTCGATAGTTCCATTTTATCACTCCCTATTTTCTTTGCATTTGGCTGGAGTGAGGCAGGGGTAAGGGGTCTCGGGTGGGCAACCCTGGCACTGCTGGTGATGACGGGCATCCCGCTGGCGTATTTAATGATCGGCAAGCGGCGTGGATGGGTTAGTGATTTCGAAATGAGCCAGCGTGCAGAGCGACCGCGCTTTATCCTGGTGAGTCTAAGCAGTGATGTGCTGGCGCTGATCATGCTCAGCGCGCTGGGAGCGCCACATCTCTTGGTTGTGATGGCATTAACCTACTTATGCCTGGGTGTGACGATGTTCACAATTTCGAATTACTGGAAAATCAGTTTGCATATGGCTGGTGTCGGCGGGTTTTCGACTGCGCTGGTTTTCGTATTCGGAGCACCCGCTCTGGTTGCCTTTCTCAGTCTACCGCTGGTCGCCTGGGCACGTTGGCAGCGGCGTAAGCATACATATGCCCAGTTGGCGGTGGGTGCGTTGGCAGGTGTACTGATTACCATACTGGTCTTTGGCTGGCTGGGACAATTGATATAAGGGTTACGTATGCAAGTTTTCTTAGATATGTCTGAGCTTTATTACACAGCATTCACGAAGCTTTACCCGGCAAGGTGATCGTTATTCGAGTGCCATATCCCTGTTTGTCTGCATTCGAAAATACTGGACTGATTGCTTCTACTTTCCCCCCATGCGCTTCAACCAACTGTTTTACAATCGCTAGCCCCAGTCCAGATCCTCCGCTATTACGCGCCCGCGATTGATCGGCACGATAGAAACGGTCAAACACAAAAGGCAGCGCTACGGGGTCTATCCCGGAGCCGGTATCGGTAACAGAAATTTGGATTGTGCCAGCTGAACCAGAAGAGTTGGTGGCACTAACAATGATCTTGCCATTCTGAGGGGTATATCGTAGGGCATTTCCGATCAGGTTATTTAATACCTGCGTGATACGGTCTGCGTCAATCGAAATCCTGGGTAGATTTTCTGAAGTTTCAATCTCCAGGTTGATACCTTTCTGTTGGGCCTGGACTCTGATTTTTTCAACTACCCTCTGAATCAGGCTGCCGATTTCTGTTTCGTGGCGCTCCAGCTTGAGTGCACCTGCTTCCGCCTGTGAAAGCAGCCGCAGGTCAGCGACCAACCGGTTCAACAATAATGTCTCATCGTGTAGCGCAGCCACCTGCTCTACATTCAGGGGCAACACTTCATCCAGCATGGCTTCCAGGTTAGCCTGGATCACGGTGATAGGTGTACGCAGCTCATGAGCTATATCGGCCACCAGATGTTGGCGCTGGATTTCGGCACTATTCAGGCTCTCAGCCATCTGATTGAAAGTCTGGCCCAGATCGCCCAGCTCATCCTTGGAACGAATATCCACCCGTTGACTAAGATCACCGCTACTGATTGCACTGGCAGCTTTTTTCAATTGTCGTAGAGGTGCGGTGACATAGAAAAACAGAACTGCTCCCAACAATAAAGAAATAACCCCGGCAATGATCGCGGAGATTATGATTGACTTATTAACTGAAGCCAGGAATTGCCCAGCTGGGGTGTTGGCGCTAGCAATATTGTTTGGGGTGACCAGGACCGTACCAACCTGGGTGCCATTCACCAGCACAGGTGCACCATTGCTCAATTCAGCTGCAGAAAGCTCATGCCCTAGCAGCTCACCGGATGTATCATTGATCACTGTTCCCTGTTCATTGGCAAGGATCACCCGCTGATTAGCCATCCATGCGCTTCCCTGGCGCCCCTGTCCGAATCCGCGTCCTTGGCTGTTCCCCATTCCCGTGGAACCCGATGAGCTTAACCCAGATTGTAAGATGGTTTCAACCCCTCGCCAGCTCATATTTATGGAATAGTACTCGGCAAGAGCAGGAGAGAGCTGCTCGGCCCAAGCCTGGCTGTTGCGAGTGCTGTACAGGCTGAAGGCATTATCCATTGCCTGAGATGTCAGCCATGAATTGACTACCGCACCGATAGCAATGATCAATAAAAATGCCCCAAGTAGTTTAAATATCAGGCTGTT
>Ga0154666_1131_pt1 | contig 12019 bp, 9 predicted proteins | sample Rifle2008BG13ft_FD_116095 | JGI IMG/M metagenome (GOLD analysis project Ga0154666, IMG submission 116095) | Chloroflexi bacterium RBG_13_50_21 | reverse complement strand
CAGCAGGTTGCTCGCCGCCAGCCATTCCTGGGGTGCATGCAGCAGGCTGACCGCCCGATTGACCTTCGCCTCCATCTCCTCTCTAAGTGCCAGCAAGCGTGCCAGGCTGGCGTTCAGCAAGGCTGTTCTGAATGCAATCGTGAACAGGTCCAGACAGAATAGGAAGAGGAGTCCCAGAACGATCAAGATATGGTTCATTTCTTTAGCTCTCGGATCACCCTGGCCGGCACGCCCACTGCCAGTGTGTTGGGTGGGATGTCCTTGGTGACCACCGCACCAGCCCCGGTCTTGGCACCTGCCCCAATCTTCACGGGCGCCACCAGCATGGTGTCGGAGCCGATGAAAGCACCCTCGCCGATCTCAGTCGGGAACTTATGCGTGCCGTCATAATTGCAGGTGATGGTGCCAGCGCCGATATTCACGTCTGCGCCCACCTGTGCATCACCCATATAAGAGAAATGTCCCATTTTGGCACCCGGCCCGAGCGTGGAATTCTTGACCTCGCCAAAGTTGCCCATATGTACGCCCGTGGAAAGATAGGCACCTTTGCGCAGGTGGCAGAATGGACCCATTTCCACGTGGTCCTCGAGGGTTGCACTTTCCAGCACAGATGCGAGCAGCGTACAGCTGTCACCGACCTTCGTATCCTTGATGATGGTATCTGGACCTATGACACAGTTAGCGCCAATTTGGGTCGTGCCATGCAGATACGTGCCAGGCCACAGGGTGGTATCCTGCCCCAGGGTGACCCCTGGCTCGATGTATGTATTGGCTGGGTCGATCATGGTCACGCCTGCCAGCATCCACTGGCAATTGATGCGTTGCCGCAGGAGGGCTTCAGCTTGTGCCAGGTGTACGCGCGTGTTAATGCCGATCACTTCATCTGGGTTTGCCACTTCGATGCTGTGGATCATATGCCCCTCTGCCACAGCCATGCCCACCAGGTCGGTCAGATAATACTCACCCGTAGGTGAGAGCTCGATGCGCTTTAATGCCTGCCAAAGCCATGCCGCTCGGAAGCAGTATACACCCGGGTTGAGCTCGTGGATGCTCAGCTGCTCAGGGGTAGCCTGCGCCTCTTCCACGATCCCGCCTACTTGCCCGCTTGGGTCACGCAGGATGCGTCCGAAACCGCGCGTTTCCGCTAAAGTCACCGTCAGCATGCAGATCGGCCCGGTGTTCGACAGCGCCTCCTCTACCAACCTGGCGAGTGTCTCCCCGCTGAGCAGGGGCATATCAGCATAGGTTACCAGTACCAGATCGCTTTTACCGTTGAGCAGTGTCTCAGCCTGCATCACAGCGTGCCCCGTACCGAGCTGGGGTTCCTGGAGCACAAACTCAGCCTGGTCTCCCAGCACCTGGCGCACCTGGTCTGCCCCATGCCCGATCACCATCACCGGCTTGCCACCTGTGGCCTGCCGGGTAGCTTCCAACGCGTACCATGCCATGGGTTTCCCGAGTAACCGGTGGAGTACCTTGGGCAGGTCTGATTTCATGCGTGTGCCCTGCCCTGCAGCAAGGATAACTGCAGAAAGTTTCATCGTCCCTCCATGATAGCAAAAACGCAAAGCCAGATGGGTCTCAGCAGCAATTGCACTAAAACCCAGGTAACTTTGCGTTAATCATAACAGATGTCATCTATGGTAACTAGCTGGGGCATCCGGGCTCGAACCAGAATAAGCAGATCCAAAGTCTGCTGTGCTGCCATTGCACCATGCCCCAAATTTGACGCCCGGTTTTCAGGGCGTCTGGTATTTTATCATATTTTTTAGCTGTTCCTGCCCGGAGGGGTTAAGCTTCGTTGGGAAGCCTAGGTACCCTTATCTTCATCCGGCGTCAGTCCCATATCTCGCGCCTGATCGTAAGAAAGGACATCCTTGCTCTTTGTGCTGTCCAGTGTACCTCTTTCTCCCGTGTCCTCCCAAAAGACATCCGCCTGTTCCGCGACCTCAGTTTTCGAAGCTTTTGAGAAAAGGTCTTCAACCCCTGCCAGAGTCTCCTGGTCAACTGTTATCTCTGCGGGTAATTCAATCTGCAAATTCCCAAAGTCCTTCTGCTCAGCTGCCTCATTTGCCAGGATGATTTGCAGGTCATGGACTGCCAGATGGATGGTATGGTAGATCATTCCCAGCTTATCCGGACCGAAATAGCCCACCGTGACAATAAATAAGGCATGGTTCAATCCAACGGGTGCCACGTAGATACAATGCCTCGGAGCTGCAAAATACTGCAGGCTCTCAGAGGAACCCTTCGCCATGGCTTGCGATACCTGCAAGCTGGCGCGAAAAGCGTGCATCAAGGCTGAGAGCAGGGCTGAACCGGTTGAGATCTCCACTGCGCCGCCGGCTTCTTCCAACACCTGCCCGGCATCATTCACCAATAAGGCTGACACTGCTTTCAGCTGGTGCCTCAGGTCTGTCAAACGCTCAACAAGGCTTGGTTGAGGTGTACTTGTGCTTGCTCCCCTGGCTATGTCTACCGCTGGAACTTCACTCGCTTTCGTGGGTGCTATAGTCTTTGCTGGTTCTTTGCCGCTGGATGGCAAGCTTGATTCGCCAGGGGTAGACCACAAACTACGTTTCACTGCATCCAGGAAAGCTGCAATCTCAATCGGTTTGAAGAAAAACGCATCCACATCTGCTTTGGAAATCTCCTGGCGTGTCTCCACATCCTCGACCCCGGTTACCAGGATGATTTTCGTCTCAGGCTTACGCTTTCGCAACCTGGCAACCATTTCAAGTCCAGACATGCCAGGCAGGCGAATATCCAATATCATCAGGTCAATCGGCAGAGAGGCGCCGATGAACAATGCTTCTTCAGCAGAGGGCACATCCAGTACGTCGATTTCAGCGTCGAGCGTTTTGATGCTGGCGGTGACCATGCGTCTGACTTCATGATTATCTTCAACGACTAATACCCTATATGCGGCCATGATGAGGTCATTCTATCATGGTTTTAAAATCAGAACAGCCAGTGGGAAATGCCACTGGCCAGGTTATATCGCCTGAATTGGAACGGTATCCTCTGCGCTGGGTTTACTCCACCCGCCAGCAAGCCAACATGTGGTCGTTGCTCACCTCGCGGAAGGGAGGTTCCTCGATGCCGCATATTTCCATGGCGACCGGGCAGCGTGGGTGGAAGCGACAGCCACCTGGTGGGTTCAACGGGCTGGGAACGTCACCCTGCAGAATGATGCGCTCCCGCTTGAGGGTCGGATCGGGGATGGGGATGGCAGACATCAAAGCCTGGGTGTAGGGGTGCAGCGGATTGCGGAATAATTCTTCACGGTTGGTCATCTCAAACATCTTACCCAGGTACATCACTGCCACATGATCTGAAATGTGCTCAACCACGCTCAAGTTGTGGGCAATGAACAGGTAGGTAAGGCCAAACTCGCGCTGCAGCTCCTTGAGGATGTTGAGCACCTGTGATTGGATGGAGACATCCAGCGCCGAAACTGGCTCATCGGCAACGATGAACTTCGGGCGTAATGCCAGAGCACGCGCAATTCCAATGCGCTGGCGCTGACCACCCGAGAACTCGTGCGGGTAGCGGCGGGCATGATAATCTTCCATACCAACCTTTCGCAGCATTTCAACCACGGTTTCAAAACGCTGGCGGGAGGTGCCAATGTTGTGGATTTTTAACCCCTCAGCAATTGATTCGCCGATTGGCATGCGTGGGTCAAGCGAGGCGTAAGGGTCCTGGAATATAATTTGCATATTGCGGCGCATGGCCTTAAGATCTTTGCCCTTCAAGCGAGCTACATCCACACCGTCAAAAACCACCGAGCCGCTGGTTGGTTCGATGAGCCGCAGTAAGCTGCGCCCGACCGTAGTCTTGCCACACCCAGATTCTCCCACCAGACCAACCGTCTCGCCCTGGCGAATACTAAAGCTAATGTTATCCACTGCCTGCACCCAGGCAACAACGCGTTGCAGTAAACCTCCGCGCACAGGGAAGTATTTAACCAGCTCCTTGATCTCAATCAGACTCTTCTTGCCATTGGTGTGGGTTGCCAGTTCAGTCACAATTTATCTCCAAGTAAGTAGGCTAGGAAGGCTTTAGTGGAGCCTTGTGCCCTTCATAATCTTGGTACAGCCAGCAGCGTGAGAGATGAGCAGGCTCGATCGCGAGCAGCTGGGGTTCCACCTGGGTGCAGATGGTTAGTTGGTGTTCTGTCATCGCCCGGCAGCGGGGTGCAAACTGGCAGCCAGGGGGCAGGTTGACCAGATTAGGCACGGAGCCAGGAATGACATCCAACACCTCTTTTACCGTCCCTAAAACCGGAATGGAAGCCATCAGGCCTTGTGTATATGGGTGCATTGGATTTTTGAACAAGGTCTTAATGTCCGCCTGTTCCACAATACGCCCGGCATACATGACTGCCACCCGGTCAGCCATCTCAGAGATCACGCCCAGGTCATGCGTGATCAGGATGACAGCGGTGTTCATACGAGTGCGCAGATCACGCATCAGATCAAGGATTTGGGCTTGAATCGTTACATCCAGAGCGGTGGTTGGCTCGTCTGCGATCAGCAGCTGGGGGTTTAGCGCCAACGCCATGGCGATCATTACTCGCTGAGCCTGCCCTCCCGATACCTCGTGTGGATAGGAATGCGCCTTGCTTTCAGGATCGGCGATGCCCACCAAGCGCAGCAGCTCGACAGCTTTCTTCCACGATTCTTCCTTGCTCATATTTTGGTGGATTTGGAGCACCTCTGCCACCTGATCGCCAACTTTAAATACAGGGTTGAGGCTGGACTGTGGCTGTTGGAAAATCATTGACATGCGGTTGCCGCGCATATGCACCATTTCTGCTTCGGAAAGCTCGAGCAGGTTGCGACCTTCAAACAATATCTCCCCCTGTACCACCTTGCCCGGGACACCGATCAAACGCATGATGGATAGCGATGTGACGCTCTTACCGCAGCCAGACTCGCCCACCAATCCCAGCACTTCACCCCGTCCAACGGTAAAGTCCACCCCGTCCACGGCTTTGACCACTCCGTCCTCGGTATAAAAATAGGTTTTTAGATTGCGTACCTCAAGCAGGGGTTTTTCAGTCGCATTGAGCAAAGGACTATCTCCGAAGCGATAAAATCACAGCCGCGCTGATAAATTTTTGGTGTCTGAATCCTGGATAAATTATTTACAGGTGTTCCTATTTTAATATAGATTCTTCATTAACAGGAAATTTGCTTACTGTGTTTCAGAACGACTGGTTTGTATAAAAGTGAGATGTTATTAAATACGTCTTAGTCTTGGGTTGAGAATGCTGTCCAAAGCGAAACCCACTACTGCAAAAGCAAGCCCGGTGAGAATCATCAGGGCAACGGGTTCAAGCACCCAATAATAATGACCGGTGAAAGTGCCTCTCGTAAGGGCATCATAAACAACCTTGCCCCATGTTGGAAGTATTGGATCGCTGACCTGCAGATATGCCAGGGTTGCCTCGAAGAAAACATAGCTAGGGACTAAAATGACCAATTGTGGAATCAACAGTGGGATGATGCGTGGCACCAGGTAATGCCGGATGATCCGCCAATTGCTGGCACCATAAGCCTGAGCGGCTTCGATATATGGAAGTTCCTTAACCTGGATGAAGGCCGCCCGGTAAGTTTTAATCGAACTGCCAAAAATACTCAAGACAATAATCACCCCAAGGATTATCCAGATACTCTTGGAGTAAAGGTAGTAAATCGTAATGGCGATGGGAAGCGTCGGGAGGATCATATTCACTTCAGTGAGGCGCTGAATTGCGCTATCAACCCATCCGCCAAACCAAACACCAACTGCTGCAATCATCATCGAGATGAGGCCGGTACTAATGGCACCCAAAAATCCAAACGCCAGGGCAACCGGTGTTCCCCACAACAATGCCACCATCAAATCCCGGCGCTGATCATCGGTTCCTGCCAACCCATAGACCTGCCCGTAAAGAATAAGCTCGGCATCCAGGTTGGCATTGTCCTCGAACAAAGTTGTGTCGATCCGCAGGGTGTAGGTCCCCTTTAACGGAACACTCACATCTGCCTCGGCTGGATCCTTAAATAGAATTTGGACCACTGCTGGTCCACCCGACCCAGAAAAAAGCGTATCCTCCTGTTGGACAATCTGACCTTCAAGGTACTTTTTGGGTAAATCCTGATTGGCAACATACCTCTGGGTGGATACGGCAGAAAAGTTTCCCAGTTCAAATTCCCTGCCATCTGGTGTCGTCCAGGTAAGGCTGACGAATGGCTTCTTTTCGTATTGACCATTGAAAATGATAACCATATCCTGCGGGAAACCACCGTAGGGATAATCGATGGTATAAGTTAACACCTCATCCAATCCACCGTTGGCTCTGGAGGTAAAGACCTTGGAGGCTGTGCCAGCCGCAGTGTTTTGGATGATCGTCGGTGGGAGAGGGTCTTTTCTGAACCAGTTAACCCATAGCGGCATAGCAACCTTCGGAATCTGGTATTTGCTCGTGGTTTCCGGGCCCCAACGTGCGACCGCTTCTTTGTATGGAATGGCAATCACGGTATAAATTGACACTCCGATCAGGGCAAAAATAATCAATATACCAGCCACAGCCATTGGGTAACGGAACAGCTCTCGAATCGAGGAAGATAAGCCACCAAAATTTTTTGGCAATGTACCTGCCTTACCAGCCGATAAAACCTTTGTTACCCGCTTTTGCGAGCTGGCTGATACTGGCATCCATCGAGGGCAGGTGGGATAGGCAGCAGTCCGGCAAACAGTAGATTGAAAATAATTACCGATCCGTTCCGGGCGCCCATGTACGAAACAACGGCAGCGCTGGCTGGCTGCCAGGAGGACTTGCCCTCGGTTATTATCCAATCTGAGGTACGAACAATATCCGGCTAGAACTACCCCCCCTCTGCCACGCGTTTGAGAGGGACGAATGGGAACCGAAACATGGCGAAGTTGACTACCAGGCATGCGCTGGGTTGCAACACGCTTGGCAAGCAGAGCAGGCTGTCTTTTTCCAGCTGGTTCTCTATTCTGCCAGATAGATCGTAAACGCTCAGAGATTTTCAGGGACAACCCAATATGAAAACTTCTTTTCCGCAGGTCGACCGATTTACCAGCCTCGCTGCTGCCTCCGATCTTTACCCTCGGATCAACCAACGCATAGATGATATCCAATAGAAAAACTGTCAGACCCAATAGGAGAGCAAAAACGACCACAATCCCTATGGTGACTGCCATTTCTTTCATAACAATGGATTTCATGAAAAGCTGCCCAAGACCGGGCCAGTCAAAGAAAACCTCCAAGACAATGATCCCTTGCCAAAAAGTGATCATTAACATGGCAAAACTGGTGATGATGTAGGGAAGAGTAGGCCTAAGGATATAGCGGCGCTCAACGATTCTTGTGGGCAAGCCTTTCGCATTGGCCAATTCCAGATAATCCTCACCAGAATGGATCAGAAAGAACGTCCGCCAGGTGTAAACGGTAGAAAAAAACATGCCCAGGAAAATGGCCGTAACAGGCAGGATCATGTGCTTAAGTACAACTGGGATATATCCCAATTTCGTGGCTGGCGGAAATGTATCGTACAACCCGTTAAAAGGCAGGATGTGCAGCTCTCCAGCAAAGATCACGGTTAATATGATCCCGTAGACCCAGTTTGGGATGGAAGATAAAGGTGACAAGGAAACGACCAACCGGTCTACTACACTGCCATTTTTCTTGGAGAGGTTGAGGGCGACGAAGACACTGGCGAAAAACAGGATAATATTCGTTGCCCCTGCCAGGAGCAATGTATATGGAACTCGACTTAAGACAATCAGCGTCACAGGCTCCGCCTTGGAAGACAAAAAGCGGTCAACTCCAATCCGATAAGATTCCCCCCAATCAAAAGTCATGGTTTGGTACCACCACTGTACACAGCGCAGCAGAAACGGTTTGTGCAAGCCGTATGCCTCTTCCATTGCCCATCGATACTTTTCAGTAGCCTGGGCAACTTCTTCAGCAGTCGCACCACGCATGCCTAGTGAAATAAAATTGAGTGATTCATCAATATCCGCCCGGTGGATTTTATCAATATATCCCCCGAAGTTGATGATAACAATGGCAAGGAATATACCCACACCAACCACAACGAAGAGTATAGCCGCTCTGAAGCTAACGAACTTCGCAACCCTGGAAAACGCGCTGGAGGTGGATATGTCCTTGGATGGATCCATATTCAATTACATTATTCAATTTGAATTCTAACCAAGAAACCCGCCTTCTATGCTTTGTACATTGAAAACGGGTTTCTCTATCATCTATATTCTATATATACTATTTACTCTACAGGATGTAAAAAGTTCGCTCCTGATAAAGTAGTTATTACCAATCTTGATGTTTATCAGTCGGCATCTCGGGAGGCTGATCGATTCCTTTGTCCTTCTTCTTGCGATATTGTACGATCAAAGCGGATCCAATGATCCCCAGAAATAAACCAACGATAGATGCACCATATGAGAAAAAATTCAAGAAAAAAGTCGACTTAACGAAACGCATGACCATCAAGTAAGGCAGAATGGCTCCGAGCAGTACCAGGACGAAGCCGATCAAAATTATGTATACTGGTCGATTTGGATTCATTTGTATAACCAACACAATACCGTATGTTCTGGTTCCGGATTGAAGTCTGGTGGTTCTTGGACTTCACACAAGCCTTTAATGATCTTGGGGCAGCGTGGATGGAAGCGGCACCCTGACGGGGGGTTAACCAGGCTGGGAGGTTCTCCGGGTGGCACGTCCTTATATGTTGTTGCATTCTTGGCATCTGGCTCAGATGTGGCTGCCAGCAAAGCATCGGCATATGGGTGGAGTGGGTTGCGTAAAAGGTCCGCAATCCTGGCTTTTTCTATAATCTTGCCGGCATACATGACAAACACGCGCTCTGAGAAATAGCGCACGGTCGAAAGGTCGTGCGTGATATAGATAACCGAAAAGTGATACCTTTCCTGCAAGTTTCGCAGGAGTTTTAATATCTCCACGCGTACTGAAGCATCCAGCATCGAGACGGGCTCATCCGCAACTAGAAATTTCGGCTCCATGATCATAGCCCGGGCAATGACCATACGCTGTTGTTGACCACCGCTGAGCATATGGGGAAACTTGTTAATGAAGTCCGAAACGGGGGTCATTTTAACATCCGTCATGACCTTGTTGATGCGCTCGTCGCGCTGGACTTTATCCCTGACACCACCGATAATGAGCGGTTCAGAGAGAATCTTCTGAACGTTCATAAATGGAGGCAAAGCACCATACGGATCTTGTTGGACATAGCCCACCTGGGTGCGATACCATTTTATTACCCTCGCATCCATCTTGCCCAAATCTTTTCCTTCAAAAACAACCTTCCCTTCAGTGGGTCGATATAAACCAAGGATGGTCTTCATCAAGCTGGATTTTCCACAGCCACTCTCGCCAACCACGGCAATAGCTTCACCATGCTTGACGTCAAATGTCACATCATCCACCGCGCGTACATAGCCCGCATGCCCAAACCCGAAGCGGCGAAGCTCAAAATACACTTTCAAATCTTTTATGGACATTAAGGCGCCATTCTTGCCTGGCTCGTTTAGCACGTTTACATCCTGCGTAATTATCTGGTTGCCTTCGGTCATGCTGTCACCTGTCCTGTCTTAAGCATATAACCAACACTTAACCTTGCGCCCATCTAACGTGAATGTAGGTGGATCCTCGTCGCATTTCTCAAAGCGGGAAGGGCAGCGCGCAGCAAACCGGCATCCTGTGGGAGGCGAGATCAGGCTGGGAGGCTGACCAATAATGAATTCAGGCTCTTTATCACCGTGCAAACGGGGCACACTGTTCATTAATTTTTTTGAATATGGATGCAGTGGATTGGGGAAGAAACGGGGAGTGTCTCCTACCTCGACAATCTGACCGGCATACATCACTGCAACTTCATCCGCCAGCTCACTGGAGGTGGCGACATCATGCGTGATAAGGATATAGCTGGTTTCAAATTCATGCTTGATGCGCTTGAGCACGTTCATAATGTTTGCCTGGGTAAGCAAATCCAGCGCAGAGGTTGGCTCATCGAGGACGATCAGGATAGGCGAGGTCACCAATGCCATGGCCAGGGCTGCTCTCTGGCGCATGCCACCACTCAGTTCGAAAGGATAGCGGAACAGAAAATCAGCTGCCACACCAACATTTTGGAACATTTTACGGGCCATACTCATGGCTTCGTCCGCCTTCACCCCAAGGTGGATCATGGCTGGTTCCGCCACCTGGTCGCCCACCCGCATGACCGGGTTCAATGCATTCATGGCTGCCTGCGGCACGAGCGACATCTTGATCCAGCGTACATTTTGCCGGAATTCCTCATCATCATAAGCCATGACATCGTTGCCATCCAGGTAGATGTGACCCGAATAGGTGTCAACGTTGCGAGGTAGAAGCCGCAGGATGGCTCTGGCAAGGGATGTCTTTCCACAGCCAGATTCACCCACAATAACCACTGCCCGGTTGTAATCCAGATTAAAATCTACACCATCCACAGCTTGGACCACTCCCTGGGTGGTGCGGAAGTAAAGCTTTAATTGCTCAACACGTAATAGCTCTTTATCGACCATTCGATTATATTCCTCGCAACCTGGGGTTAAAGATTCGATCCAAAGAGAAACCCAACAAAGCAAAAGCCAAACCAGAAACCATTAACAATATGGCTGGTTCCAGCACCCAGTAATAATGCGCTTGATAAAGGGCGCCATTTGACTGCGCGTCATTGATAATCTTGCCCCAGGTGGGGAGCGTCGGATCGCCCAACCCCAACACCGCCAGACTGGCTTCCAGGAACACATAACCGGGAATCCCGGTAACCAGCGCCGGGATTAACAAAGGAACGATGCGGGGCACAAGATATGAAAAAATAATTCGCCCGCTGCCAGCACCATACGCACGGGCCGCCTCAATATAGGGCGATTCCTTTACCTGGAGAAATACGGATCGGTAAGACTTGATTGCATAGCCAAAAATACTCAGCAAGACCGTGAACCCCAGAATCACCACCAGGCTGCGAGAGTAAAAGGTGCCAACCATGATCAGGATGGATAGGAAAGGCAAAGTGACGGTTACTTCAGTAATGCGTTGAATAATGCCATCCACCCAGCCCCCGTACCATACGCCTATAGCCGCAATGATCATGGTAGTGAGCGTTGTACCGAGGGCGGCCAACAAGCCGAAAGCCAGGGCTACCGGGGTCCCCCAAAGCAATGCGATCTTTAAATCCCTGCGCAAGTGGTCCGTGCCAGCAATCCCATGCACCTTACCATAGAGTACCATTTCTGCGTCCACGGTGGAGTCTTTGTCAAAGGTGAACACATCAACCACCATGGTATAAGTGCCCTTAACCGGTAGGGTTAACCCCGCCTTGGGGTCGGCAACAAATAAGGCTTGTTGAGGCTGCAGCCCGGACAATTTTTGTTGGAGTTTGGCATCCTGGCCGATATAATACGTTTCGGTAGATTGTGCTGCAAAACTCGCCACGTTGATCTTTCTTCCATCGGGTGTCAGCCAGGTAATGGCGACAAAAGGTTCTTTTGTGGTGTACTGGGCGGTAAAATAAATGGCGATGTCCTGAGGATAGTCATCGTAGGAATAATCGAATGTGTACGTGATGAGCTCCTCGGTCATCTTATCACCCGGAATGACGGTCTTGGGTGCGGTGCCATTCAGGGTGCTCAGGTCAATCGTCTCGGGTAATTTGTTTTTCCTGAAAAGGTTGGTCCAGGCGGGCTGGGCAAATTTGGGGTTTTGGTACCAGATCCCTTCACCAGCGCGCCACAGGGTAATCGCTTCTTTGTATGGAAGTGAAATCAGTGCATAGGCGGAAATCACAAGTAATATCGCGATGATTACCATGCCAAAAATAGCCGAAGGGTAGCGTAAAAATTCTTTGAATGTGTTTTTAATCGCTTTCATTGCGACCTACTTTCGCCACCGATTTTCACCCTGGGGTCAACAAGGGCATAGGTAATA
>Ga0154666_1011_pt2 | contig 12019 bp, 12 predicted proteins | sample Rifle2008BG13ft_FD_116095 | JGI IMG/M metagenome (GOLD analysis project Ga0154666, IMG submission 116095) | Chloroflexi bacterium RBG_13_50_21 | reverse complement strand
ATTCCGACACTCTCTGGTATAATCCAGCCCGCTGACTAGACCGCCCGGCGGCTGAGGCTGCCCTGCTGGAGACCTGCTAGAAGCAAAATTAAAAATAAACAGGAGCAGATGTCATGGAAAAGGACACTAAAGCAAAAACAATGGAAACTTTCGCCCGTCATGAGGGCGACACCGGATCACCGGAAGTGCAGGTTGCACTATTATCCGGCCGTATATCTGAGCTCACCGATCACCTGCGTGAGCACAAGCACGATGAGAGTTCTCGTCGTGGATTACTCAAGATGGTGGGGCAACGCCGAAGACTGCTCGCCTATATCAGGCGAAATGATTACCAGCGCTATATGGCGCTCACGGACCGGCTAAAAATCCGCCGCAAATAGAAAGACCCACTCTTGAGTAGATGGGATACAAGTGTTCCCATCTACTCTTATTATGGGATTTATTAAACCAGCCTCAGGTCGGGAATTGATGGATAACGACAACATATTGGATTTTAGGCGGCTTTTTTGATGCCGCCTGCATTCGTTGTCGCTAACTCTCAGTTTCTGACCTACGAGGCAACAATTTATAGGAGAAACTGAAAAATGAAACCAGAATCAAAAATTTTTACTTCGATGGTTGGTGGCAAGCCCATCACCTTCGAAACCGGCACACTCGCCGGTCAGGCTGGCGGTGCAGTCACCGTCCGCCTGGGCGACACGATGATCTTCGCTGCCGCCACTATGAGCTCCGAGGTTCGCCTCGGGATCGATTACTTCCCCCTCACTGTTGATTACGAAGAACGTATGTATGCCGGGGGACGTATCCCCGGTTCGTTCTTCCGCCGTGAAGGCCGACCATCCGAGGTAGCCATCCTGATCGCCCGGCTTACCGACCGCCCCCTGCGCCCGCTCTTCCCAAAAGACCTGCGCAATGACGTACAGGTCATCCTGTATTCATTCTCGGTGGACGGAGAGAATCCAATCGACGCTCTGGCGATCAACGCCGCCTCGACTGCCCTGATGATCTCGGATGTGCCCTGGGGTGGACCTGTCGCTGCCGTACGTATCGGTCGCATCGATGGTCAATTAATCGTCAACCCCACTACCAGTGAACAGGATCGCTCTGACCTGGACCTGCGGATCGCTGGTACGCGTGATGCCATTTTAATGGTCGAATGTGGTGCCCAGGAAGTCCCTGAAGCTGTGATGGTAGATGCGTTGAACTTCGGCCACAAATCCATCCAGCCCATCATCGATGTCCAGGAACAAATGGCGCGTGAGATCGGCAAACCCAAGCAGGCTTACGTATCCTTCAACCTGGCCGAAGCCGTCCAGACCCCGGTCAACCAGAGGGTAACCCCCAAGCTGAACGAGATCCTGGACACCCCCCATACCAAGGCTGAGATGGATACGGCCATTAATACATTACGGCAGGAAATTGTCACTGAGCTGACCGCACAGGATGAAACCCTGGCTCCCAACGTCATGGAAGCCTTCGATGAATCACTGAAGAGCGTAGTGCGGCAGCGCATTCTCGATAAGCAAATCCGCCCAGACGGTCGCGGCTTGACCGATATACGCCCCATCTGGGGTGAAGTTGGTCTCAGCCCGCGCGCCCATGGCTCAGGTTTGTTTACACGTGGTGAGACGCAGGTGCTCACCCTGGCGACGCTCGGCACGCCGCGTGATGCCCAGGAGATCGATAGCCTGACCGGCATGGAAGCCAAGCGCTATATGCACCACTATAACTTCCCACCATTCTCCACCGGTGAAGTCCGCCCTCTGCGCGGTTCCTCCCGGCGTGATGTGGGTCACGGCGCACTGGCTGAACGCGCCTTAGTGCCAGTCATCCCTTCTGAAGCTGATTTCCCCTACACCCTGCGCCTGGTATCCGAGGTGTTGTCCTCCAATGGCTCCACCTCCATGGCTTCGGTGTGTGGTTCAACACTGGCTTTGATGGATACCGGCGTGCCCATTAAAGCACCCGTCGCCGGGTGTGCCATGGGTTTGATCAAAGAAGGTGATCGTTACTCCATCCTGACCGATATCCAGGGTATGGAAGACCACCTGGGTGACATGGACTTTAAAGTCGCCGGAACCCGCGATGGCATCACTGCCTTGCAGATGGATATCAAGATCAAGGGCATCACTTCCGAGATCATGTCGCAAGCGCTTGAGCAAGCCCGAGTTGCCCGTTTGTTCATCCTGGACAAAATCCTGGAGATCATCCCGGAGCCACGCAAGGAGCTCAAGTCATTTGCCCCGCGCATCACCGTGCTTCACATTCCATCCGATAAGATCGGTGCAGTCATTGGTCCGGGTGGCAAGATCATCCGCAGCATCCAGGAAGAGACTGGGGTCAAGATTGATATTGAAGAGGACGGAACAGTCTACATCGCCGCTACGGATGGTCCCGCCGCTGATAGAGCACGTGAGATGGTCGAAGAGATCACCGAATCGCCAGTCATCGGGCGCATCTACACAGGGCGGGTCGTCCGCATAACTGATTTTGGAGCCTTTGTTGAGATCCTACCCAACCAGGATGGTTTGGTGCACATCTCGCAATTGGATAGTGAGCGCGTTAACAAAGTAGAAGATGTTGTTTCCATGGGCGACGAGATCACCGTTATGATCACCAATATAGATAGCAGCGGCAAGGTTCGCCTTTCCCGCCAGGCTGTCCTTGAAGGCTGGACGCTCGAAGAAGCCCTGACGCATGATCGTCCATCCGGTGGGCGCTCTGGTGGCTCACGCAGCGGAGGTGGGGGTGGTGATAGGCGCCGTCCATCTCGTAATGGCGGCAATCGCGACCGACGCTAACCTAGATAGTATGACCCGTTTTCCAAGCGAAAACGGGTTTTTATTTTTTTATGCTAAAATCAAATCAATGGCTGCCAAGTATTCCACTACGGGTTATCGTTACCCGTACGAATATATTATCCTGGTAATAACGATCGTGGTCGTGCTGCTGGTCATTGCACTTACCGCAGCTGCCACCGTATGTACCAGCGCCATCTTCGTCCCATTCGTGGTCGTCGCAGGCTATTACGCTGGACGGAACCGGCACCGGTCATTAATCTCGCAAGCCGAGCTAGTTACTCCTCAATCCGCACCCGAGATGATCCCTCTCATGCAAGCGAATTCCACCCGGTTGCAGGTGGAACCGGTGAATGTATTCATCGTCCCGTCCAACCAGCTGAATGCCTACACCTTCGGGATGGACTCGCCCAAAGCAATCGTGCTTTACTCTTCGTTATTCAAGATCATGGATCAGGATGAGATCCAATTTATCCTGGGGCATGAGATGGGTCACGTGATACTTGGGCACACCTGGCTGAATACCCTGGTCGGTGGAATGGCTGGCATACCAAGCTCGATCGGTGCGGCTGCAATCATGGAGCTTGCATTCCGCTGGTGGAACCGGGCTTGCGAATACTCTGCAGATCGGGCTGGTGTTCTGGCGTGTGGTAAACCTGGAAAGGCAATTTCAGCCCTGGTCAAACTCGAGGCCGGTCCTGCTGCCCGCACCCAGGCTGGTATGCAAGCTGCCATCCAGCAAATTGAATCGGAGGACGATGATATCATGCACAACCTGGAGGAGCTGCTGGCTTCACACCCCATGATCGCCAAGCGCGTAGAGGAGATCCGTAATTTCTCCAACACCCAGGAATATCGCAGCATGCAGTCCATGATGGATAAGAACTTCGCCTCATGAAAGCCACAACCCTTCAGTAAACACATGGATCTTTCTGAATTCGCCGAGCATATGCCTAAAGCTGAGCTCCATATTCATCTGGAAGGCTCCATTTTGCCGCGTACGCTGCTTAAACTGGCACAGCGCAATTACGTCAGCTTGCCAGCCAGTGACGAAGCAGGGCTTGCCCAACTCTACCGGTTCCGGAATTTTGATCAATTCCTGGATACCTACCTGATGATCACGAAGTGCCTGCGTAGTGCGGATGATTACCGCTTGATCGCGTATGAGTATGGAAGTGAATGTGCCAGGCAGAATATCCGCTATGCAGAGGTTACCTTTACCATCCTGACGAATACATCCCTGACGGGTCTCTCCTGGCAAGCAATCCTGCAGGGATTGAATGCTGGTCGGGATCAGGCTTTCACCGATTTTGGAGTAAAGTGGCAGTGGGTCTTCGACATCGTGCGAAATGAGCCTGATACACAAACGCCTGTGTTGGATATGGCTTTGTCTGCCCGAGATATGGGCGTCATCGCGCTAGGATTGGGTGGTCACGAGGCTGGTTTCCCTCCTGAGCTTTTTGAGGATACTTTCTTATGCGCAGAAAAGGAGAACCTGCACCGGGTGCCTCATGCAGGCGAGATTGCCGGTCCCAAAAGTGTGTGGTCAGCGATAAAATTACTGCATGCAGAGCGGATTGGGCACGGAGTGCGCAGCATTGAAGATCCAGGATTAATCGATTATCTCAGATCAACTTCCACTCCCTTAGAAATCTGCCCAACCAGTAATATCTGCCTGAAGGTCTACCCAGACTATGCCCATCATCCACTGCGCAGGTTATGGGATGCAGGCTTAAATCTGACCATTGGCACGGATGACCCACCCATGTTTGGCACCGATTTGAACCACGAATACCAGGTGTTGATTAATCATTTTAAATTTTCTCAAGCTGAACTGGAGCGGATCAGCCTGAATGCCATCCACGCCAGTTTTCTAAGCCAAGGAGAAAAGCGTAAACTAGAGCAAGAATTCCAGGATGAGTTTAAGAAATTATCCACAACATAATGGTGAGGTGAATATGAGCACAGATTATGATCCGTATAAAAGATTAGCTGAACGGCTGGATACCCTTCCAAACGGCTTCCCGCCCACTGCAGATGGGGCAGAGCTGAGGCTGTTAGCCAGGCTTTTTACCCCTGATGAAGCCAATCTTGGCTCTCAGCTGCTGATAAAGCTGGAATCTGCGGCCCAAATTGCGGCGCGCCTGGGAGTAGAGTTTGATCTCACCCGCAAGCTGCTCAAGGGTATGGCACGCAAGGGATTAATCAAAGTTGGTAAGGCTGATGATGGGCTGGGATATGGATTATTGCCCTTCGTGGTGGGTATTTACGAGAACCAGACAGGCAGCTTGATGGATGAAGAACTTGCCCGCTTATTCGAAGATTATTACCAGCATGCTTTCACACGGATACTGACCATACAACCTGCGTTTCACCGCGTTATTCCGGTTGGTGAAAGTATAAAAATGGATATGGAAGTTGCACCCTTTGAGAGTGCTGTCGGAGTCATCGAGCAAGCTAAATCTTGGGGTGTTCTGGATTGTATTTGTCGTAAGCAAACCGCATTGATCGGTAAACCCTGCAAACATCCTGTGGATGTATGCATGACCATGAGCAATACTCCTGATGCATACTCAAATTCCACCGAAGTAAAAGCTCTAACGAAAGATGAGGCGTATGCGGTTCTCCGCCGGGCAGACGAGGCAGGCCTGGTGCACTCGGTAAGTAACAATCGGCAGGGCAACTGGTATATCTGCAACTGCTGCACCTGCTCATGCGGTATCCTACGAGGCATGGCTGAGCTTGGTATTGCCAACGTAGTTGCCAGCTCAGCTTTCATCAATACGGTGGACGAGACCCTATGCAGTGCCTGCGGCTTATGTGTGGAGAACTGTCAATTTGACGCCCTCACTGTGGAAGATATTGCCATGGTGAATCAAACACGGTGTGTTGGCTGCGGCGTGTGCGTTAATGCCTGCCCCGATCATGCGCTTACGTTGGTTCGCCGTCCAGAATCTGAGATCAAGCCTGTCCCGGTCAGCATCAAGGATTGGGAAAGGCAGCGGGCTGAGGACCGCGGCATCGATTTTAGCGCTCTATTATAAATCTAGGCTAGAGGGACTTGGAAAAAGGACAGCTTATTAATCCTGGGTGGGTAAATACGGCATCTGAGGACCTGGGACCCCAATCTGCTCAGAAATTGCTGCCCGCATGGCGGTTCGATCATCCCATGGGTATTCGATAGCCCCAAAACACATCGACTGCTCGTGCCCTTTCCCACAGGCAATAACTACGTCGCCCTGTTGTGCCATTGAGATTGCGAAGCGAATTGCCTCACCTCGATCTGGTATTCGCCAGAAAGTCTGTCCTTCAACGCCCCCCTTGCTTGTGGCGCCTTCAGCCATCTCGGACAGAATATCCTCCAGTAATTCAGTGCGCGGATCTTCGGCAGTCAAAATCGTCATGTCAGCCAGCTCGATGGATGTTTCAGCCATCATCCTGCGTTTCTGCCGATCGCGTAATCCGGCTGCTCCAAAAATAGCAATCACCCTTCCTTGCGCGAGCTGGCGGGCAGATTCGAGAGCCTTTTGAAGCGCATTGGGTGTGTGGGCAAAATCCACAATGGCTGTAAAGGCTTGCCCAAGGTCTATCCTTTCCATCCGCCCTGGTACGTATTGTAACGCGGTGATACCCGCCTGGGCAGCATCAGGATGAACTCCTAAGGTAACCACGGTGGCTGAAATGGCAGCCAGGCAGTTCGAGATGTTAAAATCTCCCAATAATGGACAGTTGATGGGAAATCGTTGGCCCTTAGCACTGACCAAAAAACGTATTCCATCCTTCCCGTGCTCTATCTGCTCTGGACGAATATCTGCGTCAGAGTGAAATCCATAGGATATCAACCCACCTGTGGAAACTTGAGAGAGATAATCGAATGAGGAGTCATCGCGGTTAAGCACCGCTGTTCTTGGGTTGCCCTGTGGCTTTGGAAGAGTTGTGTCCAAGTTAATGAAAAGACGTGCTTTGGCAGAACGGTAAGCCTCGTACGAGCCATGATAATCCAGGTGTTCATGGGTAATGTTGGTGATCACAGCAATATCAAATTCACAGGCATCAGCCCGGTATTGAGCTAATCCATGGGAGGTCACCTCAAGGACCACATGCGTCAAGCCCTTGACCACCATCTGTGCCAGATACCGTTGTACATCGGGGGCATCAGGTGTTGTGACATGGAAACCTGTATCCAAAACCTGGTCAGCGATCACCGCATTGATTGTTGATATCATCCCAGCTTTATACCCGCCTGCTAGCAGGATCTGGTAGATCATGTTGGTAGTAGTCGTCTTCCCATCCGTACCCGTCACACCCATCATGATCAATTTCCGGGCAGGGAACCCATAAAAAGCCGCCGCCAGATGGGGTAAAGCCATCCGGCTATCTGCCACCTGAAGATACGGCACAGCTAGATCCGGTAAAGGTTTTGTGCCGGCAACTGCTGCCGCACCTCGCTCCAGCGCACCCGGGATATAGTTATGACCATCGGAAGTACCACCTGCCAAGGCCACAAATAAGTATCCAGGCAGAACCAACCTGGAATCGGACACAATCCCTGTGATCTCGGCCTCTCCATCCGATAGTTTGTAAGCAATTGGTAATTCGCGTATAAGCTCAGTTAGCTTCATTGTTAAGTATCAAGACGCCCTTGGGGAATTACCCAGGGCGTCAACAATTCGAAGGCTCATTTTAAACCAGTCACGAACAACTTCACACCGTCATTCAACCCAACTCCAAAAATGACTACCAGCCTGGTTAGGAGATGGATTGGCGCATTGACTCCAACTGACCTGCAACAGAGGCGTCTAATACTTTACCTCCCACACGAATGACCAGTCCTCCCAGGATGCTTGGATCAACCCGGAACGAAACGGTTGCCTGGCTGCCCACCTTAGAGAGGATGTCGTTTTTTACCGAAGTCATCTCGCCTGAAGAAAGCGGTAATGCGCTGGTGACCTCAGCAGAGGCCCCGCTGATGGTTGTACCTTCCAAGACTTCTACTTTACCCGCCCTTACTCCAGAGAAGAACTCGTCGATCAGGGTATGCTGACGTTTTTCATCCAATGATTCACCGACCAGCTTTTGAGCAGCTGCAATCGCCAGGGCAGCAATCTGGCTGCGTAAATCACCGAGCATACGGTCACGTTCGTCCTGTACTTCAGCCAGGGCGGCTTCACGTTCCTTGGTTGCTTCAGCCTCAGCGGCTGCACGTATCTCGAGGGCAGCTGTTTCTGCTCGATCAGTGGATTCACGCACCACCTGATTAGCTTTGGTTTGAGCTTCTGCCAGGATCTTAGCGGCATCCTGCTCCGCATTCGCCCGTGCTTCACTGGCAATACGGGCATCTTCCAAACCCTGGGCAATCTTCTGCTTGCGGTTATCAAGCATCTTGAGAATGGGTTTGTAAGCCCAGGCATATAGGAGGATGCACAGGACGGCGAAGTTAAAGATTTGGAATAATAAAAAACCTAAATTAAGACCAAGCTTGGCCATTGTAGATTTTCTCCCGATTTTCTTAGGCGGCGAAGATAATGATCAGGGCGACAGCCAGGGCGTAAATGGCTACCGCTTCAGCAAATGCCATGCCCAGGATCATGTTCGTCTGGATGATACCGGCAGCATCAGGGTTTCGACCCATCGCCTGCACACCGCCTGAAGCGGCCAACCCTACTCCAACACCAGCACCAATTGCACCCATCATGGCCATACCAGCACCCAATAATTTTAAAGCTGAGACAAATGCTATGGGATCATTCATTTCGATAAACTCCTTTGTATAAAAGTATCTGGTCCGATTAATGTTACTCTTCACCATGATGGCCAGCAGTGGCCCCGCTGATGAATACTGTTGCTAACAGGAAAAACACGTATGCCTGAATTGCTCCAAAGAATACCTCAAATATGTATAGAAGAGGTGGAATTGCCACCGCAGTTAACGCACCAATAATTGAAAGCAATAAAGCACCCGCGAAAATATTGCCAAAAAGACGGAAGCCAAACGAAAGAATCTTAGCGAACTCAAGGATGACCTCCAGAATACCTACTGCGAAGTTGATCATTCCGAATATTCCACCGGAGATCAATTGCTTTACCGGGAAGAATTTCGAGAAATATCCTGGCCCTAGTGCCCAGGCTCCATACACCTGGGTTAATATAACCGTGGTAATTGCTAAAGCGAACGGAAAATTGAGGTCAGTGGCTGAGCCGCGCAGGAACGGGACGACTTCACAAGCCGTACACAGCGCTTCATGCCCTTCAGTTGTCGCTTCCCCCTCTGTAGATGCAGCTTGCACTGGCTGCCCTTTATCGATGGTAAATACTTCCAGGCTTCCTACCTGGAGCAGTTTAACCGGTGCGTATCCACTTCCGCTTTTGATCTGTTCGAGCTGACCGATGCTTTCGAAACCTGGGACGAGCTTTACCATGTTGGCTACTAAAATCAACAGGAAGATTGTTGCCGGGATAGGAAAGATGCGTTTTGCCCATTTCCCCGCCGTACCCTCAACGCTGTTCCAAAGGAACTCAAAAATCGCTTCAAAAGCATTATAAAATCCCTGGGGAACCAGCTTCCCGCTTTTAACAAAGCGGTACGTACCTAAGGCAAGGAGAATCAGGAGCACATCGGCGAGCAACGTCGCCAGGATTGTATTGGTAATCTGGAAACCACCGATATGCAGCCCAGTCGCCTCGGCGGGTAGGACAACCACCGGGCTGACCGGTTTTAATATCGACGGCCCGATGAATGCAGCATAAATACCGGCGGCAAATAATGCCAGGATAATCCAACGCTTTATGCCAAAACGCTTCTTTGGTTTTACCTCATTCACGTTTCTCATCCTCCTCTACCGGTTTGCTCTCTTTCGCAACCGGTTCCTGGGGGTTAACCCTTTTCAGTGCTCGCATTGCCAACCAATATGTAAATAAAAGTGATAACGGTGCAGAGCCCAAGACAAATAGTATCGTAAAAACATGGACTTTTGGATTTATTAATTTGTCCAACCCAATTCCAATAAATAATCCTAATAATACGATCACCAACGTCCCACAGCCTACCTCACCTCCGAGTGATAACAGCGCAAGGTTATTCTTGGTCTGTTTGCTTTTTGATGGCTCACTAGATGTGTTAAACAGGCTCATGGCGGGCAGATTTTATCATATTGGTATTACTGACGTCAACATTATACCGGTACCCAATAATTAATTGCCAAATTTCCTACCAACATTAGAACATGGATGATGCAATCTGAGTCGACAGGTTGAACCACGGACCGAATAAAGTCCCGACCAGGATAATACCAAAGATCAAGATGGATAATGCGATCGTATACGGCCGGGAAATGGTTAATGGTTTGTCCTCATCATCCGATCTATATAGATAAACGTATTTTAAAACCGTCAGATAATAGTATAGACCTATAATGGAATTAAGGACGCCTACAAATGCCAGCCAGATCAATCCGACCTTTACCGCGGCTGCAAATACGAAAATTTTTGCGATGAATCCCGCCAGGGGCGGCATACCGGCAAGTGACAGGAAAGCAACCATCATCGCCAAAGCCAACCAAGGCTTTCGCCGGCTCAGGCCTGAGTAGGCAGAAATTTCATCTGATCCAACCACCTGAGAGAATGTCATCACGATCCCGAACGCAGCCAGGTTGGTGATCAAATATGCAATCAGATAGAAAACTACGCTCGTCATGCCCAATTGCGATACTGCAACCACCCCGATGAGGATATACCCGGCATGTGCGATGGACGAGTATGCCAACAAGCGTTTTATGTTCTTCTGGACCAATGCAAGGACATTCCCCACCGTCATGGTTAGCACTGAAACGATAGCCAGCAAGTAGATCCAATCTGAAGGGATGAAAACCGCGACCAATACCCGTAAAACCACCACAAAACCAGCAGCTTTCGAAGCTGTGGAAAGGAAACCTGCGATCGGGGTAGGTGCTCCCTCATAAACATCGGGTGCCCAAAAATGTAATGGGAAAGCAGAGATCTTAAACCCAAAGCCTACCAATATAAGCAGCAGACTCCCTAATGCTGCAATCTTAGGAAATTGGAAGTCAGAAAAACTAAGCGCAATCTGGTAAATATTCGTCTGCCCGGTAAAACCATACAACAGACTGAACCCGTATAACATGATTGTCGATGCCGTCGCGCCAAACAGCAGGTATTTAAAACCGGATTCAGTGGATTTATCATCGTGTGTCATAAAGCCAACCAGGATGTACATGGGTATGGATGTTGTTTCGATGGCGAGATACAGCATGATGATATCTGCTGCAGATGCCATCAAGCTCATCCCCAAGGTGGAGATCAGCATCAATACATAAAACTCGCCTTTTTGTCCCACACCTTTCATATCCATGGCAAATAAAGCGGTAATTGCGGCAGCAAACATAAACAAGATATTGAACGCAAAACTCAGCCAGTCTTGACGGATCATGCCCCCAAATATCAACCTACCTTGATCTTGTGGGGTAGCCACGAAGAAACTGATCACCATCACGATTAATAATCCACCTGCGGTTAGCCAACCAAGGCTTCGTTTAATCTCCGGTTTCCATATCGCATCTAACACCAGGATTAACCCAACCAGCACGACCAGCAGAATTTCTGGCAGGATTGCCAATACCATCGTCGGTTCGAAGCTCTCAATAACCATTTATGCACCTCCGAACAGACTCAGGATCCTGTCGACGCCTGAGGAGACCAGACCACTCATGATGGATGGAAAGACCCCGACTGTGACCATGATGATACACAATATCGTCAAGGCAACTTTATCCCTTATGGTTACATCACCAATATGATGCTCAAATTCTTCTTTCATTGGACCGAAAAAAACTTTTCCAATGATACGGATAATATAGGATGCGGTTATCACGATCGATATCGAAGCAATGATGGCGATGATTGGTTGTACCTGCCATACACCCATGAAGATGGGGAACTCGGCTACAAACCCAGAGAATCCCGGCATACCCATGGAAACCAGACCGCCGATGATAAAGGCAACCGCCACCCAGGGCATCTTCTTTGAGAAGCCTCCCAGCTCCCCTATCTCGCGGGTGTGAGCCCGATCATATACCATGCCGACAACAGCAAAGAAGAGAGCCGTCATGACCCCATGCGAGAACATCTGAATGCCCGACCCCGTCAGACCTTCTTTGTTCAAGGTGGCAAAACCGAGCATGACCAAACCCATGTGGGAAACGGAG